>F21B_10000149_pt1 | contig 18833 bp, 18 predicted proteins | sample RepKananBrdUF21B_FD_10803 | JGI IMG/M metagenome (IMG submission 10803) | reverse complement strand
TGATGTCCTCGTTTTTCTGCATGAGCTCGGGGTCGTCGCTACGCAGAGTGTGGTCGGCGCCGACTCGCTTAGCGCGCTCGAGGACAGCGTCATTGAGATCAATAGCAATGACGGGGACGCCGCCGGCAAGCTTGGCTAGTTGGACGAGGTGGGTTCCGACACCGCCGACGCCCCACACGGCCACGGCATTGCCCATGTGGACCTTGCCGGTACGCACGACGGCAGCATACGGGGTAGATACGGCGTCTGCGAGCAGAGCGGCCTGGTCCAGTGGGACGTTGTCAGGGATCTTCGTCATACCGGAGGCCTGCGCAATGTGGTACTCAGCCCATGCGCCGTCGTAGGCAAAAGCCATGAGGTTCAGATCCAGACAGTCCGTGAAGGCACCGCGGCGGCACTTGCGACACTTGAGACAAGGGCGACCGGCGGATGGGATGACGCGGTCACCCTCCTTCCAACCGATGACGCCCGCACCGAGCTCGACGATGGTTCCGGATGCCTCATGGCCCTGAGTCACTACCGGCAGAGCTGCAGGGAACGCACCGCTAATGAGACTCAGGTCAGAGTGGCAAATACCGCAGTAAGCGACCTTGACAAGCACCTCACCGGGTCCCGGGTGCGGGATCGGGATATCTTCGAGGGTGATAGACCGATCTGCGGCGTGGAAACGTTCAGCAAGCATGGTTTCTGTCATCGTTGATCCCCTCTGCGAGCGCGCCGACCCCATTGCCAACTGCCAACGCTATTGATGCCGAGGTTAATACGCCATCCTGCGGTTTGCTCGCTACTTCAGCCGATCAGGACAGTGCGGCCTCGACAGCCTCCGCTAGCACTTTGTGCCCTTGCTCGGATGGATGATCCCCGTCGTCAGTGAGCAGTGCTGTGTCATCACGCGTGCCATCTGCTCCCCTAAACGGGGTACGGAAGTCGACGTAGACCGCTCCGACCTCGTGGGCGATCTTCTTGACGTTGGCGTTGAAGGCCTCGGTGATCATATCGGTCACCTTGACGTAGTCGGGCCCGTTCTCGCGGCCCGCCTTGCCGTCCAGCCCCACGTCCCAATACCCGGTGACGACAACAGTCGCTCTCGGCGTCTTCATCGCGGCCTTGACGCGTTCCAGGATCGTCCGCACCCGATCAGTCACACCGTTAACATCATCAGCTATACATGACGCATCAGAATGAGCACACTGACCCACCATTGTGTCGAGGTCGAAGTCGTTCGCACCGATCGTCACTATCGCTAGATCAGACGTTGCCAGCAGAGCCTTCGCGTTATTGGACTCAAGCTGGGTCAATAGGTCAGCGGTCTTGTATCCCGATACCGACTCGTTATGCACAGCAGCCTTCACCCCGGCTTTACGTGCCATATCGGTGCCGACTCTCTCGATGAACGTCGTGCAGCCGGTACATGTGCCGCCCTGCGGCACCGAATCACCCAGGCCGAGGGTCACCAAAGTTCCGCCATGGCCTGTCACCTGCCCAGCTGCGTACGCCGCAGGTGTTGGAGCTTGTAACGGCGTGACCGTCGACGAGACAGCAGAGAACGCGCTCGTTGCCGGGCCCGGCGCGCTCGCGGCGCTAGACCTGTAGCGATTCTGAAACACCGACCCGAAGGCATGGGTATAAGGTCGCAACCCGATCGCTATTCCCGCCACGATGACCACAGCGACCACAACACTGAGAATCTTAAGAATTCTCTTCATACTCTCATCCTGCCTTACCAAGCCTCACCTGCATACCTCTCGCAGCAGGAGTCCAATCTGCGTTAAGCAGATTCACAGCAGGCCACACCATCGTGGTCTGAAGTCAACCACGATGAGAAGGCAGTGCCAACTGGGCATGAACGACCGTCCGACCCATATGCACCCGGCCGGTCGACTCAGCAGTAAAGACTCTCGGATCTTCAATGCCCTGGTAACGCGCCACTTGCATCCCACGCACGGTGTCGGTGAGCTCGTCCACCTGCTCCGACAACTGTTCGATCCTACGTTCCATCTGAAGGATCCTTCGGATGCCGTTGAGGTTAATCCCCTCTTCCTGGGACAGATGCTGGACCATCCGCAACGCAGCAACGTCACGCATCGAGTAGCGACGCCCCCGCCCCCGAGTGCGTTCGGGCACTACAAGCCCGAGCCGATCGTAAGTGCGCAGGGTCTGAGGGTGCATTCCGGCGAGCTCTGCCGCCACTGAGATGGCGAAGATGGCAGCGTCCTTGTCGATCACCGCAAGATCAACAGCGTCGGATAGATTCCTGCTGCGCCTCACCATCTCACTTCACCTCCCATGGTCGCGGAGTGGCCTGGGGGAGGGAATCACGAAGTCTCTCCACGACATGCCGGGCGTCGTCGTCAAGACTCTCCGGGACAGCAATCTCAACGGTGGCGAGTAGATCCCCCCTGCTGCCGTCGGAACGCGGCACTCCACGCCCCCGCACCCGGAAGGTACGGCCATTCGGTGTCCCAGCCGGAATACGCAGTCGAACGGTCGTTCCCGCTAGAGTCGGCACCTCCACCTCGGCGCCTAGAGTGGCCTCTGGAAAGGTCACTGGCACGGTGACGGTGAGGTTGTGGCCGTCACGACCAAAGATCTCGTGTGGACGCACCGTCACCTTGACGTAAAGGTCACCCGCTTTCCCGCCATTCTCGCCAGGAGACCCCTTGCCCTTAATGCGAATGCGCTGACCATCCTCCACCCCGGCAGGGATGCGGATCTGCATAGACTTGGTGGACTTAGCCCGACCCGATCCGTGGCAGACCTGACAGGGGTCCTCAACGATCATGCCTCGACCGTGACAATCCGGGCAGGGCTCGGTCATCTCGAACACCCCACCAGCCGAGCTAGCATGCATACCCGACCCTTGACAGGTCGAGCACACTCGCGGAACGGTACCAGCCCGAGCTCCAGTCCCCCGACATGCCTGGCAGGGTGCCTGAGAGACCATGTCCATAGTGACGGTGGTCCCAGACACGGCATCGTCGAAGGAAATCGTCGTCTCCCCCTCAACGTCAGCTCCCCGACGTGGCGACCGGGACGCTGTGCGACGTCCCCCGCTAGCCCCAAAGAGATTGCCGAACAGGTCACCGAACCCGTCCCCGTTGGAGGCAGTACGTAGAAAATCCTCCACGTTGACGCTGGTCTGCGCTCCACCACGCGGGAACCGGAATCCACCTGCTGATCCGAACAGGCTACGAGCCTGGTCGTACTCCTTGCGCTTCTTGACGTTCGACAGCACGTCGTTGGCCTCCGAGGCCTCCTTGAAACGAGCCTCAGCGGCTTTATCACCAGGGTGGGAGTCGGGATGGTTGTCCCGGGCGATCTTGCGGAACGCCTTCTTAATTTCTTCGGGCTTCGCGTCCTTGGAGACACCGAGGATCTTGTAGTAATCCTTCTCAGCCCAGTCCTTGGTACTCATCTAATTCCTCCCTCCCTGGCCATCGTCGGATTTGCGGTCATGGTGGCCTCATCGTAGTCGGCCAAGATCGCCGTCACTCGTTACGCGGCGTCTCGTCATCCTCGTTAGCCTGAGCGGACTCGCCATCAGCCTGGCTGGATTCATCGGCTGAGGTTGCGTTGGGATCCGGGTCCGAGACGGCCACACGTGCCGGACGCAGGACGCGATCGCCAAGCTTGTAGCCGGGCTGCATTACCTGGCTGACGGAGGTGACGGAGACCCCCTCCATCGGCATCTGCATGAGTGCCTCGTGGAGGTTCGGGTCAAAGACGTCACCCACCTCGCCGAAACTGGTCAGGCCGTGATTATTGGCGACCTTCTCCAGCTCGTCGACGACGAGCTTGAAACCGCCCTCAACCTCACCGTGCTGACGAGCCATGGCGATTGAGTCGAGCACCGGCATAAGGTCGGTGATGACCTTGTCCACACCGGACTGACGCGACAGCGCGCGGTCACGGTCAACACGCCTCTTGTAGTTGACGTATTCGGCCTGTAGACGCTGCAGGTCCTCGGTACGCTCGGCCAGCAGAGCCTCGAGTTGGGACTCACGGGACAGTTCCTCCGGAGCCGGCGAGTCAGTGGCCGACTGATCAGCGTCGATGTCGACGTCACCAACAATGTCGGCAAAACGCTCGTCGACGTTGTCGTCGCGGTTCTCGTCGGCCTGGTCGTCGTCGGGATTGACGTTCTTATCAGTCATCTGTGTTCCTTCACGTGAGTGCCGGCCGCCGGGCCATCGCGATGGCGACCCGGCGGCGGGGCTGGGGTCAGGCCGTGGCCCCGGTCACTTTTTCTCGTCCTCGTCGTCGACGATTTCCGCATCCACGACGGTGTCATCACCAGACTCCGAGCTGGCCGACTCTGCGTCCTGGCCCTGCGGATTCTCGGCCTGAGCCTGCTGAGCGGCAGCGTAGATCGCCTGGCCCATGGCGGACGCCTTCTGGTTGAGGTCGTCCATGGCGGCCTTAACCTCGTCGTCGTTGTCGGTGCCCTTCAGGGTCTCCTTCAATGTGGCGATGGCCTCAGTCACCGGAGTCTTGGTGTCCTCGGGGATCTTGTCGGAGTTCTCGTCGAGCAGCTTCTCGGTACGGAACGCCAGGGCATCGGCCTCGTTACGCATCTCAACGGCCTCGCGACGCTTCTTGTCAGCCTCGGCGTTGGCCTCAGCCTCCTTGACCATGCGGTCGATCTCGTCCTTGCCCAGGGCGGATCCGCCGGTGACAGTCATGGACTGCTCCTTCCCGGTGGCCATGTCCTTGGCGTGGACGTGGACGATGCCATTGGCGTCGATGTCGAAAGACACCTCGATCTGCGGGATGCCGCGCGGGGCCGGCATAAGACCGGTCAGCTCAAAGTTGCCCAGCGACTTGTTATCGCGGACGAACTCGCGCTCACCCTGGAATACCTGGATCATCACCGACGGCTGATTGTCCTCAGCAGTAGTGAACACCTCCGAACGCTTGGTCGGGATGGTGGTGTTGCGCTCGATGATCTTGGTCATCACGCCGCCCTTGGTCTCAATGCCGAGGCTCAGCGGGGTGACGTCGAGGAGCAGTACATCTTTGACCTCACCCTTCAGCACACCGGCTTGCAGGGAGGCGCCGAGGGCCACAACCTCATCGGGGTTGACGCCCTTGTGCGGATCCTTACCAGCGAGTTCCTTGACGAGCTCGGCGACAGCGGGCATACGGGTCGAACCACCAACGAGGATGACCTCGTCGATCTGCGAGACGTTGAGTCCAGCATCCTTCATGACGGCGTTGAACGGGGTGCGGCAGCGCTCGAGGAGGTCGGAGGTCATGCGCTGGAACTCAGCGCGGGTCAGCTTCTCGTCAAGGTGGAGAGGCCCGGCAGCACCAGCGGTGATGTACGGCAGATTGATATGAGTTTCAGAAGCCTGCGACAGCTCAATCTTGGCGCGCTCGGCGGCCTCCTGCAGACGCTGCTTGGCCATCTTGTCGGCAGCCAGGTCGATGCCGTTAGCGTTCTTGAACTGGGTGACGAGCCAGTCGACGATGCGCTGGTCCCAGTCGTCACCGCCGAGGTGGTTATCGCCGTTGGTGGCCTTCACCTCGAAAACGCCGTCGGAGATGTCGAGCAGGGAGACGTCGAAGGTGCCACCGCCGAGGTCAAAGACCAGGACGGTCTGGTCCTTGTCGGTCTTGTCGAGGCCATATGCCAAGGCGGCTGCGGTGGGCTCGTTGACGATACGGTCGACGGCCAGACCGGCGATCTCACCGGCCTCCTTGGTGGCCTGACGCTGGGCGTCAGAGAAGTAAGCCGGGACGGTGATGACGGCGTTCGTCACCGGCTCACCGAGGTAAGCCTCGGCATCCCTCTTGAGTTTCTGCAGGATGAACGCACTGATCTGCTGAGGCTTGTAAGTCTTGTCGTCAACACCCATGGTCCACGCTTCACCCATATGGCGCTTGACAGAGCGGACAGTGCGGTCAACGTTGGTGACGGCCTGGCGCTTGGCGACTTCGCCGACGAGGGTCTCGCCGGAGTTAGTGAATGCGACCACCGACGGGGTGGTACGAGCACCCTCAGCGTTCGGGATGACAGTGGGCTCGCCGCCCTCAAGGACGGCGACGCACGAGTTGGTGGTTCCGAGGTCGATACCGACTGAACGGGCCATAGTTGGTTTCCTCCTGATGGACGAATGTTCTGGGACTACATCCCCTTGAGCGACTTCGACTCAACCCTAGACCCTGAGTCGCAAGCACTCAAGTTGACATTGGCTGATTTTTCATGAAGTTGAGTTCGCTACACTCAACCGACGATCCGGCGGGAGTATTCCCACCCACCGAAAGTCTCGTCAGGACATCCTCAGACGGCCCCCTCCGGCCATGAAAAATGCCGGACGGCGAACCGTCCGGCAGCTTCCGCACTTCACGTCAGTGAAAATACGGGATAAGCAGGTATAACCCATACAAGACGATGAGGCCTGCGACGCCAATCGCCGTCCAGCCCAGAGCCACCAACCCGGCGGCACCGTCGCTGCCAGCCTCCGCGCGCGCATGCGCCCGATCGAGCATTAGTGCCCCACCCGAAACGACGGAGACAATGAGAACGGTGGCCACGACGGTGACGACGGACACCAGCCCTAGCGAAGTCCAATCAATATTCATGCTGCAGTCCCTCCGGCTACGGCGGAGCCCTTACGGACGCCCACCTGGGTGGAGTCGTTAACGTTCCTATGGTCAACCTTGTGCTGGTTGGCCTGACGGACAATCAGTGCGGCCATGACAGCCAGCAAGCCGAGGTCGACAATGACGCCCCAAGTGCCGGCACCGGCGACGGCTGAGGTGACGGCACCAACGAGAGCGGCCGCCGGCAGCGTGACGAGCCACGCGATAACCATCTTTCCAGCGGTGGCCCAGCGAACCTCAGTGTGACGGCCGATACCCGAGCCCAGAATCGATCCCGAACAGACATGGGTGGTCGACAGGGCGAAGCCCAGGTGCGAAGAGGCCAGAATCGCGGCAGTGGAGGCCGTCTCAGCCGCAAAACCCTGCGGAGACTCGATATCACATAGACCTTTGCCCATGGTCCGCATGATGCGCCAACCACCCGAGTAGGTACCTAGACCGATGGCGCACCCCGCAGCCAGGATGACCCACCACTCTGGGCCAGTGCCGGAGGCCTGGTATCCAGCGGAAATGAGGACCAGGGTAATGATGCCCATCGTCTTTTGACCATCAGAGGTGCCATGCGCGAGAGCAACCATGGAAGCTGAGACCCGCTGGCCGTTAAGGAACATCCGCGAAGAGTGGTGCGCAGTGTGGTTGGTGATGCGGTAAGCCAGCCACGTGGCCACTAAGGCAGCGATACCCGCAACGAAAGGGGCAACCAAGGCCGGTAGAACGATCTTGCTCATGATCTTGCCGGCGTCGATGCCACTCATACCAGCCTCAACCAACACAGCACCGATAAGGCCACCAAAGAGAGCATGGGAGGAGCTGGATGGCAGACCGAACAGCCACGTTGCCAGATTCCAAATGATGGCACCGATAAGACCAGCAAAGACCATGGGAGCGGTCACCAGGTGGTCGTTGACGATACCGCCCGAGATCGTCTTGGCGACCTCAGTCGACAGGCACGCGCCAATGACGTTGAGCACAGCCGCGATGATGACGGCCACCTTGGGCTTGAGTGCCCCGGTTGCCACCGACGTTGCCATAGCGTTGGCTGAGTCGTGGAAGCCGTTAGTGAAGTCGAATGCCAACGCCGTCACAACGACGATGACCACGATTAACAGAGTCGAACTCATGCAAGATCCTTCGTGCGGGCCGTAACGCCCCCGGACGGCAAGCTGGGATCCCCCGCCCCTCACCGGAGCGGGGAGGACGGTCAGCCAGAACCCGGGAGCAGCTCCAGCCGGCTGACACGTTACGCCCAGTTGGCCTATCTTCGCGCGGCGGGATCACCTCAGATGACATCAAGGTAAACGATTTTCACCCGACACGCTGCCGTCCGACGCAAAACTCCGCTGTGTAAACCTGACTTCACGCGGTGTTTGACAGCGCAGCTCCAACCATCGCACCGCTCCGCTAGCACTGTATGTTAGCCAAGAGTTCACCATGACTTCACATCAACCCCGGCCGCAGCAGGCGTTACACCATTTCCCATTTTCACAGGAAAATAACAGGAGACACACAAGGTAAAACGGACTTTCCACGTGAAACCCTTAGTCCATGGCACTCCCCACACAACCTCCCAGATTCACCGGCGCTGACGGGTCCCCCATCCGCGTCCTGGTCGTTGAGGACGAGCCGAGCCTCACTGGGTTGCTCTCCATGGCCATGCGTTATGAGGGATGGGACGTCACCACCGCTAATTCCGGTGCTCATGCCGTCCACGAAGCACAGGCCACCCGCCCTGATGTCATCGTCCTCGACATGAGGCTGCCTGATTTCGACGGGCTCGAAGTCATGAGGCAAATCCGAATGAACCAGCCCACTGTTCCGGCGGTTTTCCTTACCGCCAAAGACGCCATTAGTGGCCGTATCGCTGGCCTCACGGCCGGCGGCGATGACTACATCACCAAACCTTTCTCCCTCGAAGAGGTCATCGCCCGGTTACGCGCCCTCCTGCGCCGTGCGGGGGCCTCTGAGCCCAAGTCCGACTCCATGTTGACGGTTGGAGATCTCACCCTTGACGAGGACTCCCGGGAGGTACGCCGAGCAGGCGAAGAAATCCACCTGACGACCACCGAGTTTGAGCTGCTGCGCTATTTCATGCGCAATCCCAAGCGAGTGCTCTCCAAAGCCCAAATCCTTGATCGAGTGTGGAATTACGATTTCAGAGGTCAAGCCAATGTCGTCGAGTTGTACATCTCTTACCTGCGCAAGAAGATCGACAGGGGACACACACCGATGATCCACACCATGCGTGGGGCAGGTTACGTTCTCAAACCTGCGGAATGAGAACGTCCAAGCGATTTCTCCCCTAGCCCACCTATAGACGACCACCCGCTCGACTCGCGCTGGAACGAATCCCCCAAAGCACAGATCCACATGGCATCTGGATCGATGGCCTCTCGGGTCCTCCCCAATGACCTCAACTTAGCATCACGTCTATAAAGCTTCTATCCCCTTCGTGAGGAAATATGCTCCCCACAAAATTGGGATGACGATAAGACGAATAAGTGTAATAACGGAACACACTCTCGTCATTAATGACAGCGTGTACATTAATCCTGAAGACCTCGACGACTGGAACAGTCTCACAGAGCAGGAGAGGGAGAATCTTGCCGGTGAGTCGCCGTGGTGAGCGCAAGAATTCTATGACAGAAAGCGACTTGACTACCATCTAGCTATTGGTATGGGCCTTGCAGGGGCATGAATTACTTCCATGAAGGATAATGCCGTATGTGTCAATAGGATACCCACGAGCTGATTGACATGGCCACCGATTTCATGAATCGGCGTCCCCAACTTTCACGTGGCGGCCATTTTGAAATCCTTGAACATGATGGCATTAGCCACCTTTTCTACCGCAGGACTTCCTGCTGCCACTGGTATGACGTTCCTCACTCAGGGAAGCATGCACGTGGTGTAGCAGGCTCAGCGTCGAAGAGCGCAAACGTCGCCTGATGGGACTGCTGGAACAGGAGACCACTAAGTAGGCAACCGCCGCAGATCGACAGCCAGTAGGCTGGAGGCACTTACCCAAGACAAGGAGCTGGCATGTCCTCTGCCCCACTGTCTGCCACCGAGTTGGCCGGCATGATCGATCACACCCTGCTGACCCCTGAGGCCACCCACAACGACGTCGCCAAGCTGGTCGCCGATGCCAAAAAATATGGGACGTGGTCGGTGTGCGTATCGCCATCGATGCTGCCGTTGAACCTCGACATGGGTGACGTGCATCTGGCCGTCGTGTGCGGGTTTCCGTCAGGCAAGCACACCAGCGCAGTAAAGGCTGCTGAGGCTCGCGAGGCCATCGCCGCAGGAGCCGAGGAGGTCGACATGGTGATCAACCTTGGTCTGATAAAGGAGGGACGCTGGGAGGACGTCACCGCCGATATCGCTGCCGTCAAGCAGGCCGTCCCGGATCCGAAGATCCTTAAGGTCATTATCGAGTCGGCGGTGCTGACCGACGACGAGATTGTGCAGGCGTGCCAGGCTGCCGAGAAGGCCGGCGCCGACTTCGTCAAGACGTCGACGGGATTCCACCCACGTGGCGGCGCAAGCGTCGAGGCCGTCAAGGTCATGGCTGACACTGTTGGTGGACGTCTGGGCGTCAAAGCGTCCGGCGGCATCCGCGACTACCAGACGGCATGCGCGATGGTCGAGGCCGGGGCGACGCGTCTAGGAGTTTCCTCGACCGCCAAGATCCTTGCCGGAGCTCCCACGGAGTGACGCCGTGCGTAGCGTTGACGCTGTCAAAGCACGGGCTGAGTCGACGACGGATTAACCTCAGCCGCGCCCTTGGCGGCAGCCTCGCGACGTTTCCAGTTAAGCAGCCACGAGACCTCGTTGCACAATAGCTGGCGTCGCGACGCCGAGTAGTACGAGCGCGGCGAATGGCCCAGACCGTCATATACGACGCTATTGCCCATCACCCAGCACATCGGGTGGAATTCCTCTCCGGTCTCGTGGAACAGCAGCGGGGTCGCGAGCGGGTTGATGTCCAGGTCGGAGTAGCGCTCGTCATAGACCACTACCTGCTCAACACCACGCAGAATCGGGTGATCTGCCGCTTCCGGCATGGGCTCAAAGACGGCGTAGGACCTCTCAGGATGTCCGCTCACTCCTAGCACCCACTTACCGCCAAGAATGGACGGCCACAGGTCCCAGTCACAGAAGGTGTTGCACGCAGTGTGTAGTCCGAGGATTGGCTTGCCAGCCTCGTGATGTTCCAGGATCTTGCTGTGGGCGCGCGACCACTCCGGGATGTAGTCCCACTCTTCCTCCGGGTCGCCACCCCCGGTATTAACGATGAGCAGATCCGCGCCGGCGAGGTGATCCAAGGCCTCCGGATATGATCGCCTCACCTCCACCTGATGGCCCCGCTCAGTCAAGACCTGGGAGACAGCCTCGGAGGTTGCGTCAAAATCGTGGATGTTGTCCGCATAACGCCCAGCCCCCGACAACACGAGAATGTGTCCCATCGGACTTCCTTCCTGATTCTGGGTAAACCCAAGGAATCACACTAGGAGACTAACTCGCAAAGGGCGAACCGGTGACGTTACAGCTTGGTGTCGAAATCTCCTCCCGAAACGAGGGCAGCGTCGTTCCAGGACATCCACGCCCAGAGTCAGCCTTGATAAGCCTCGATGGTGATGACAACTCCGTCACCTAGATCGACCGAATCACCGATGGACAGGTCGACCGTCCGGCCGCTCTCCAACTGCAACGGCTCCTGGCCGATGCGGCAAACGACGGTGCCGTTCGTCGAATGCATGTCAGTGACCTCGATCCCCCACTGGCCAGGAGCGACCTTGACGTGGGTACGGCTAATGTCCTGCCCCGGCGACGGCACCCGCATGATGTCCTCACCATTATCGCCTCGCGGAGCCCGCCCAATAAGAACAGGACCGTAGAGGTGGGTCACCTCTCCGGTGCTCGAGACGAGGGTGGCAGCCGCAGCGTCCGACTGCGAAGACAGACGGTCGCTCGTCGAGATCGACGCAAAGCGCCAGTCGCCATGGGAATCATCCTGAGAGCGAACTGGGGCAACAGCATCCTCACCGTCAGACTCCCGGGCCTCGTCACTTGTGGCGGACTCGGTGACAGACGCAGGCCCGACGGCGGTCTCAGGAACCTCGCCCGGGGCCGGAACCTCCACGAATCCGGGAGCGCGGTCCTCATCATCGGGTGCCTCGCTTGACCCGGCGTCCTCACCCGTCTCATCAGAGCCCTCAGACTCGTCAGCCTTGTGAGCCTCGTCCGACTCTGATGTCCACGGCTTGAGCGCATCGTCACCTAACACGCGTGGACGATGGACTTCGTCGGTCTGCGGTACGATGAAGGGCTCAACATTGCCGGTGGCATCGATGATGAGTTTGCTCGCCTGGGCAACACCTAGCAGCAATGGCATCGATAGTCCCTGCCCAGCCTGCTCCATTTCGACGACGATGGTCGCCGGGTTCAGTTTCTTCTCGCTCCACGTCAACAGACCGTCACCGTGGTTGACGATCTCGCCGGTGGAGGCGTCCTTGACGACGATCTGGCCACGCGCCAGGGAATACATCTCCCCATCCACCCAAAAGAACGCCCCCAAGCTGGGCATCTTGGCCAGCCCGATGATCGAGAGGGTTTCAACAAGCGACTCGGGATCCTTGGCCTCGGCTACGTGCCGCCAGATGGACGACACCAGGCCGGAGTGGCGCGGGGCAGCTGGCTGCATGACGACGAGACTGCTCGGCCCAGCCAGCACCACCCAGGAACCAGGGATGTAGGTGGCACGCCAAGCACCGAAAGTCTGGGACATTGATCCTCCAGAAGTCGAGGCACGATTAATGCCATTATTCCGCGACTATGGACCCGAGTCGACGAACCCCCTCCAATCGGACGCGAAGTAGCCGGTACATACCGGCGTGTATGCGGCCTCTCCACCACGATGGAGAGGCCGCAGAATCACACATCAATAATGCGATGGCAGATCACTTCTCCTGCTGGGAGATGACTGCCTGGGCCGCAGCGAACCGCGCGATCGGTACACGGAACGGCGAGCAGGACACGTAATCGAGCCCAGTCTTGTTGAAGAAGTGGATCGAGTCCGGATCGCCACCGTGCTCACCGCAGACCCCGACAGACAGCTCTGGATTAGTCTTGCGGCCCTTTTCAACGGCTCCGGCAACGAGCTGGCCGACGCCCTCTTGGTCGATCGAGGCGAACGGGTTGTCCTTGAGGACCTTAGTGCGCAGGTACTCAGTGAGGAAGCCATTCTCGGCGTCGTCACGGCTGATGCCCAGCGTGGTCTGGGTCAGGTCGTTGGTACCGAAGCTGAAGAAGTCAGCAACTTCGGCAATCTTGTCGGCAACCAGGGCGGCACGCGGCAACTCGATCATGGTTCCGATCTTGACGTCGACCTTGGTACCGGCAGACTCGAACTCTTCATCGATGGCCTGCTGAACGATCCGACGATGGGTCTCAAGCTCGATTGGGGTGAAGACCAACGGGATCATGATGTGGATCTGGACGGTCTCACCCTCCTTCTTGAGCACCGACAGGACAGCGCGAATAATCGCGCGGGCCTGCATGTCAGGAATCTCCGGGTAGAGCATGCCAAGACGGCAACCACGGGTACCGAGCATCGGGTTCTGCTCGTGCAGCTTCTTCACCTGGGCCAACAGACGACGTTCCTTGTCGAGCTCACCAGCGTCAGCACCCTGGTTCTCCATCTTCTGAACCTTGAGGGACTGCTCAACGAGGTTCGGCAGGAACTCGTGAAGAGGCGGGTCAAGCAACCGGACGGTGACGGGCAGGCCCTTCATCGCGGTGAAGATACCCTCGAAGTCATCCTGCTGCATAGGCAGGATCTTGTCGACGGCTGCCTGACGCTCCTCCGGGGTGTCCGCGGTGATCATCTCGTGCATGGCCGGCAGACGATCAGCACCGAAGAACATGTGCTCGGTACGGCACAACCCGATGCCCTCGGCACCCAGCTCGCGAGCCTTGGCAGCGTCGGTGGCATTGTCGGCGTTGGCCTCGACACCCAGGCGACGGATCTCGTCGGCCCAGGAGAGCACCTCCTGGAAGTCCGCGTTGATCTGCGGTGGAATGAGCTTGAGGCCGCTGGCGAAGACCTCACCAGTGGATCCATCAAGGGTGATCATGTCGCCCTCGTGGATGACGGTGTCACCAATGGTCAGGGTAGCGGCCTTAGCGTCAATCTTGATGCCACGAGCGCCGGCAACGCAGGGCTTGCCCATGCCACGAGCGACAACGGCCGCGTGGGAAGTCATACCGCCGTGGGCGGTCAGAACGCCCTGGCTGACGATGACACCGTGAATGTCGTCAGGGGTGGTTTCGAAGCGAATGAGGACAACCTTCTCGCCCTTGGCGCCACGCTCAGCAGCAACGTCAGCGTCGAAGACAGCCTCACCAACAGCAGCACCCGGTGAGGCTGGCAGGCCCTCGGCAACTGGCTGCTCACTGTGGTCCGGGTCGATCGCCTCGTGCAAGAGCTGATCAAGCTGAGCCGGCTCGATCCGCATGAGGGCTTCTTCCTTGGTGATGACCCCCTCGTCAACGAGGTCGCGAGCCACCTTGAGGGCCGCAGCAGCAGTGCGCTTACCGTTACGGGTCTGCAGCAGGTAGAGCTTGCCATTCTCGACGGTGAACTCCATGTCCTGCATGTCGCGGTAGTGCTTTTCGAGAATCCCGTAGATCCGCGTCAGCTCGGCGAAGCTCTCGGGCATCGCCTTTTCCATCGACGGTTTGTCGGACTTGGCCTCGATGCGGGCCTTCTCGGTGATGTCCTGCGGCGTACGGATACCCGCGACCACGTCCTCGCCCTGGGCGTTGATGAGGAACTCGCCGTAGAGCGCGCTCTCGCCGGTGGAGGGGTTGCGGGTGAAGGCGACGCCGGTGGCGGAGGTGTCGCCCATGTTGCCGAACACCATGGCCTGGACGTTGACCGCCGTGCCCCAGCTCTCCGGGATGTTGTTCAGTTCGCGGTACTTCTTGGCCCGCGGGATCATCCAGGAATCGAACACCGCGCCGATCGCCCCCCAGAGCTGGTCCTCGGGCTTCTGCGGGAAATCAGAGCCGTGCTCGTCCCGGACGATCTTCTTGTAGACGCCGATGAGGTGCTTCCAGTCGTCGGCCTTCAGGTCGGTGTCGAGGTTGAGGCCCTTCTGCTCCTTGTAGTGTTCCAGCGCCTCCTCGAAGGCGTGGTGCTCCACGCCCAGCACGACGTTCGAGTACATCGTGATGAAGCGCCGGTAGGAATCGTAGGCGAAGCGCTCGTCGTCGGCATCCTTCGCCAGGGCCTCGACGGTGGTATCGTTGAGGCCGAGATTGAGCACCGTGTCCATCATGCCCGGCATCGAGGCGCGGGCGCCGGAGCGGACCGATACGAGCAGCGGCTTGTCGGCATCGCCGAAGCGACGGCCGGTGAGCCGGCCGACATTCTCCAGCGCCGCATTCACGGCGTCCTTGAGATCCGCCGGATAGGTCTCGCCGTGCTCGTAGTAGTAGGTGCAGACTTCGGTCGTGATGGTGAAGCCGGGGGGCACCGGAAGGCCGAGGTTCGACATCTCGGCGAGGTTGGCCCCCTTGCCGCCGAGGAGATTGCGCATCGACGCCTCGCCCTCGGCCTTGCCGTCACCGAAGGAATAGACCCATTTCGTCATCAGTCTCTCCGCTGGACGGATGTGGCGACCTGAGCGCCGCTCACGCGGGCGTGGCGCATCTCCTGTCGCAGTGCAAGGATAAGCTTAGCGCCACTCCACGGTGAGGAGTGACGATGTAGAGGCTCTGTCAGAGCGTAGTGCGCGAGCCGCAAAAGGGGAGGGCCTTCCGGCAGGGAAGCGCGCGGAGCGGCAATGTTGCGCCGCGAAAACCGGCCGCGCGACCCTCGTGGGACGGATTCACGGCCGTGGACCGCAACGGCCTCGCCCCGCTCTCCGTCAGGAAAAATGGCGCAGGACGCCGAGGCCGATCAGCCCGACGGCGATGAGGTAGACCGCGACGATATAGTTCAGAAGCCGGGGCGCGATCAGGATCAGCACGCCCGCCAGAATCGCGATGATCGGCTGAAGATGCGAGATGGTAATGGTCATGGACGAAGATTCGAGCGCGTTCCTGCGGCCAAGCTTGGCCGCAGGATAAGGACGTTCGGCGAACGCAGAAGGTTCCCGTCCGCCGACCGGATCAGACGCGGTACTTCCCGCTCCGCTTCACCACCACGCGGGCACCGACGGGGACACGCTCGTAGAGATCGACGATATCCTCGTTGAGCATGCGCACGCAGCCGGAGGACATCTGCTCGCCGATGCTCCAGGGCTCGTTGGTGCCGTGGATGCGAAACAGAGTGTCGCGATTGCCGTTGTAGAGGTACAGCGCGCGGGCGCCGAGCGGGTTGTCGATGCCGCCCTTGCGCGACCGCTCGATGCCCGGATTGAGCGAGACCATCGTCGTAGTCGGGCTCCAATCCGGCCACACACCCTTGCGGCCGACCCGCGCGTCGCCCTTCCAAGAGAAGCCGGCCTTGCCGACCCCGACACCGTATTGCAGCGCCGTGCCGCCCTCCTGAACCAGAGCCAGCTGACGCTTGTCGATGTCGACGACGATCGTTCCCGGCGCCTCCGGGCCGTTATAGGCGACCTCCTGGCGGCGGTACTTCGGATCGATCCGCGACCTGTCGACCAGCGGCACGTCGAACGGCTTGTCGGGCATCGTGCCGATGTACCAGGCCGCATCGTCGTCGCCGCCGGCCATGGGGCCCGGCTTCGACGATTGGCAGGCTGCGAGCGGCACGAGGCAGAACGCGGCGAGCATCACGCGGCGGGTCGCCGTCCGGGCCGTGTTGGAGGCGGCCGTGCCGGCGGTCATGGGGGCGGCCATAGCGGCTCCTGTCACCGCCGCTGACGGCGGGTTAGCGTTGCAATTCATCCGCCATGACTACCCGCCTCGGGACCGATCGGGTGTGACTTCGGGGCCGCATCGAGCGAGGAACGTAGCCGTGAGGCCGCCTCGCCCAAGGCGCGGACCGCATTATCTGCAGCGCAAGAGTGCGTGAGCAGGAGGGATAGGATGCCTGAGACCGAGACCCAGCTCGTCGAGGAAGCAGGCGTCGACGTCACGGCGCTGGCGCCGGCGATCCACCTCGATCACTGCGTCATCCACGTCTCCGATTGGGAGCGGGCGACAACGTTCTATCGCGACGTGCTGCGGGCCGAGGTGATCCCGTTCGGCAAAGGCGTCGTGTTCCGCTTCGGCGGCGTCCAGCTCAACGTCCACGGTCCCGGGCAGATCGGCACGCCGCGCGCCCGCGTACCGGTGATGCCTGGAGGTAGCGATCTGTGCTTCCGATGGTCCGGCTCGATCGAGGAGGCGATGGCGCATCTCGCCGCTCACGGCGTGGCCGTCGAACTGGGTCCGGTGGAGCGAAACGGAGCGGCCGGGCAGGGCGTCAGCGTCTATTTCCGCGATCCGGACGGCTCGCTCATCGAGTTCATCACCTACCCGACGCCGTAAGCGAGCCGCCCGATTTGTGATCCGCTGCCGCCGACAAACGTGCATGAATTGGGTCTGTTCGGTGGAGCGGTGAAGCGCGTGCCGGCCGGACTGGCCGGGATCTTCGGGATGGGCAATGGATGCCTGAGGCAGAACTTGCAGCATCCGGGCGAATCGAGCCGAGACCCTCTGCCGAAAGCCACGACGATCGGCCGTACGGCCCGGGCGCCGCTGAGAGAGCAGCGCGGTCGAGATGAAGACCGCATGGGCAAGCCGGAAGGTGCCTGCGGAAGCCCGGATCCGCCTCGAAGGAAGGGGCCGGATCTAGCGCGGGATGGCGCCCCTCGGGTCGATCAAGCGGCGGGGCCCGGTGGTCAGGCGTTGCCGACCCGCTCCGCCAAGCGCTGATTGGTCTGCTCCAGGCGCAGCGCGAGTTCGCGCATGACGGCGATGCTGATCTGCGGAAACTGGGCGAGCAGCTCGATGAAGACATCGCGGTCGATCCGCAATGCCATCGTCGCGGTGTCGGCGGTCACGGTCGCCGAGCGCGGCTGATCGGCCAGGATGCCCATTTCGCCGACGAGCGCATTGGGACCGAGCAGGGCAAGGCGCACGGGGCCGAAGGGACCATCGATGGAGACCGCGGCGCTGCCTTCGAGAATGAGATAGGCCGCATCCGCCGTCTCGCCGCGCGCGAAGAAGGCTTGGCCCGCCTCGAAATGCACCCGCTCGCTGGTGAAAGCGAGAAGCTTGAGGCGAGACGGCTCGACCTCCCGAAACAGCGGCACCTGCCGCAGCGACATCACCTCGTTGTCGAGGGTCATGGACACACTCCGATGCGCCTCCACGGCGGCGGGGCGGAAAGGCCCGCGGGTAGCCGCAAGGGCGGATCGTGTCAAAGTCGCCGTGCCTTCGAACGCTTGTCACAAGATGCTTTGGCACAAGGACGCGGTGTCGCGATGGCAGCGCCGTCCCTCGCTGCGTCCACGGTCCGCACATGGTTTCAGCATAATAATGCCGCTCACGCCTCTCGACGGGTCGATAATCCGAGGTCGCCGGCGCTCGGCGGGCTGCGCTTGGCGCTGGGGTTTGGCTGCGGCGAGTCGAGGGGTTCGTCGTGGGTCGTCGGCGTCAGGCTGTCTTCCGGCGCCGGCATCGCCGGCAATGGCGCGATGTTCGGTTCGGGAAGACCATTGGTCCCGGGGGTGTCGGCAGACTTGGCCACTAGCGACCGCTTCACCATATATCGGTTCGTCATCCCGGCTCCTCTCGGGTGTGGACGGGCCTGTGGAGACCTGTTCACAACTCCGCGCGACGCGCTGCTGTGAGCCGAGCTAACGTTTGGACGGAACAGGGGTTTCCCAAACCTTGGCCGCCGATACGGCCAAGGAACAATCGAAAGGGATGACGGTTGAGGAGGGTGTGAAGAGTTAGCCTGAGGAGGCGCTGATGGCATCTGGTAATTCCACCTCGAAGCGAGGTTTCGCTTCCATGAATATCGAACGGCAGCGCGAAATCGCCAGTAAGGGCGGTCGTTCGGTGCCGGCCGAGAAGCGATCTTTCTCGCAGGATCGTGAGCTGGCCTCATCCGCGGGCCGCAAGGGCGGTCAGTCGACGGGTCGGACCGGCGAGGCGTAAACCGGTCGAGGCGGTATCGGGCGCGTCGTTTGCGTTCGACCGCCCGGCCCACCCAGAATATAGAAATATACTTCTCTCTACGGACGCCGCGGGCGGCTGTTTCTTTT
>F21B_10003362_pt1 | contig 19069 bp, 22 predicted proteins | sample RepKananBrdUF21B_FD_10803 | JGI IMG/M metagenome (IMG submission 10803) | reverse complement strand
GCCAGCACCACGCCGGACATCTCCGGCTCCCCGTGCTCTTGCGTGAACGCGATCGTGACCACTTCGGCGCTGCCGAGCGCGGCGCCGAGGCCCGCGCCGAGAGCAGCACCGCCCAGCGCCCGATCCTGAGGCGTGTTGCAGGCACCGAGCGAGAGCGCGAGGCTGCCCGCGAGGGCGGCGGCAATGAGTCTCTTCATGGTGGTCCGAACTCCCTTGTGCATCGGCGATCGGGCCTGTTGCCGGCGCGGGGCACCGTTTTGGCCTTGATTTGTCACCGGCTGCCACCGACGGCACATGAAACGGCCAAGATTGGGGCGGGTTGCATCGGCGCATGACTTTTCGCCCTGCGCCTGCCATCTGAGACCGCGCCTGTTGCAAAATCGCCCGGATCCGGCCTGCTGCCGACGGGCTCATGACCGAGGATCACCATGCCCAAAGCCAGCCTGATCGTCCGCAAGGCCGCCGTCCGGACCGATCTCGTCGTCGATACGGTGACCCTCGACCACGCCGCACGGGGTCTGGCGCGGGCGCATCTGACCACGGCGGGCGGGCTCTCGATCGATCTTGCCCTGGACCGCGCCGCGGGCCTGGAGGACGGCGATGCGTTGAAGCTCGAGGATGGACGCCTCGTCGGCGTGCGCGCCGCCGAGGAAGCGCTGCTGGAAGTCCGCGCCGGCAATCCGGCCCGTCTGCTGCGCCTCGCCTGGCAGCTTGGCGGCGAGCACGTTCCCGCGGAAGTCGGCGCGGACGTTCTCTACGTTCCGGCCCGCGCCGCCGAACTGGTCCGCGGCGCCGGCTGCGCGGCGAATCCGGTCAACCGTGCGTTCAAGCCGGAGAAGGCGGCCCACGATCATAGCCAGTGCGGCCATGACCATCATCACCATGGCCACGGTCACGAAGCCCACGCGCATCACGACCACGGTCATGATCATGCGCATGATCACGACCACGCTCACGGAAGCTGCGGCCACGATCATAGCCACGCGCATGATCACGGGCACGATCACGGGCATGGCCACAAGCACGCCCATGGGCACGATCATGGGCACAACCACGAGCATGGCCACGGCCACAAGCACTGAGCCTTCCGGGCACCGCCGAGGGCCGACGAAGTTCGAGGCTCGGCTCGCGGTTCGATGAGGGCCGCTGCGCGGCGCACCGAAGTGGAACACGCCGCGCAGCGGGATCGTTGACCGGGCGAGCCCATTCGGGGGGACCGGCCGTGACGGCGATCAGCGTCTTCCAGAACGAAGACGGCCTCTGGGCCGTCACCGCGCAAGGTCTCGTCGTCACCGACCTGACCAAGGAGACCGCCGAGGCTTTCGCGGCGGCCTTCCTTCGGCTTCACGAAATGCCGCCCCCGGCCGCGTCGTAGCCGTTCCCCCTGTGCGCCCGGCGTCGAAGCGCGACGGGCCGGATCGCTCTCCTACTCAATCGGGCCGATCCCCGCGGGGGGCCGGATCTTGCGGTGTCCGGGGATCGGGTTGGCAGCAACCGAGCGCGCCTCCCGAAGCCGTCACGACGCCTTGCCTCACGCCGCCTCCTCTTCCGGGCCCCGGCGAGGCGTGATATCGGGACGCTCATCGCGCACAATGTCCCGACAGACGGCTTCCGGCTCACGGCGCGTCGGAACCCCGCTGCGTCGGCGTTCGGGAACCCGGCCGCCGGCGTCTCGGGTCGGATTTGCGCCCGATCAATCCGTCCCGTGCATCGGTCCTGCTGGACGGTCCGGGGCGAACCCGTATCGCAACGAACAGGGCGCACGTGTCGACGCCGGCCGAAAAACTGGACGCTCTCAGCGGGTGGCGCCTCAGCGTGGCCCCGATGATGGATTGGACCGACCGGCAGTGCCGGGCGTTCCACCGAACCCTTTCGCGCCGGACCCGCCTCTATACCGAGATGGTGACGACCGGCGCCGTCCTGCACGGCGACCGCGACCGGCTGCTCGGCTTCGATGCCGGCGAGCACCCGGTCGCGGTTCAGCTCGGCGGCTCCGATCCGAACGACCTCGCGGCCGCGGCACGGATCGCGGCCGATTTCGGCTACGCCGAGATCAACCTCAATGTCGGCTGCCCCTCCGACCGGGTGCAGGAGGGGCGCTTCGGCGCCTGCCTGATGCGCGAGCCGATGCTCGTGGCCGAGTGCGTGGCGGCGATGGTCGATGCCGTCGAGATCCCGGTGACGGTGAAGTGCCGCCTGGGCGTGGACGAGGACAACGACTACGACGTGTTCGCCGCCTTCGTCGACCGCCAGGTCGCCGCAGGTGCCGCGATGGTGGTGGTGCACGCGCGCAACGCGTGGCTGAAGGGCCTGTCGCCGAAGGAGAACCGCGAGGTTCCGCCGCTGAAGTACGACTGGGCCTACCGCCTGAAGCAGGAGCGCCCGGCGCTGCCGGTGGTGCTCAACGGCGGCCTGGCCAGCGTCGAGGTGGTGCAGGCGCAGGCCGCGCACGTCGATGGCGTGATGCTGGGCCGCGCGGCCTACCACGATCCCTACCTGCTGCATCAGCTGGAGGCGCTGCAGACCGGCGCCCCGCTGCAGGCCCGCGGCGACCTGCTGCGCGCGCTGCGCCCCTACGTGGAAGCGCGCTTGGGCGAAGGCCTGGCGCTGAAGCACATCACCCGCCACCTGCTCGGCCTGTTCCATGGCCAGCCCGGTGGCCGCGCATTCCGCCAGGTGCTGAGCGAGGGCGCACACCGCCCGGGCGCCGATTGGAGCCTGGTCGAGCAGGCGCTTGCCGCGACCGAACGCGACGCTGATCGCGCCGCAGCGTGACCGCTGTCACATTCCTGACTTGACAAGGCGCGGCGATTCGTTCCGAATGTTCACCTAGCTGAACATCGCGGGGTCGCGGCCGGAAAAGTTCAGACCGGATTCACTGCCCCAAACCAAGAATTTGCAAAGGATTTGTAAAGCGCCGGGCCCCGAACCCGGCATCCGGATTTACGACTTTTGAACGAATCGCCGTGCTCGGCTAGGATCGCATCGATGTCTTCCGCTCCCTTCCATCGCCGCATTGCCCTGGCCACCTGCGTGGTCCTGTCGGCCGTGCCGCTGTCGTCGGCGCTGGCACAGCAGCCGCCGCGGGGTGAGCAGGGGCGTGCGGAGATGATGGAGCGGGGCGAGCGCGGCAACCGTGGCGACGAGCGTTCGCTGTCCGATGCCGTGCGCCGCGTGCAGCGCACCACGGGTGGTCACATCCTCGGTGCCGAGCGCGTGCCGTTCGATGGTCGTGATATCAACCGGGTGAAGTACATGGACGACCGGGGCCGGGTCCGCTACATGGACGACCCCGCCCCGTCGCGTTCACAGCCGCGCACGCCGCGGTCGGATATGTCATCACTACGCGGCGATAACCCCTGAACAGGGATAGTTGTCGCTATCAACCCGTACCCCACAGGCCTCCGGGCCACACCCAGGACACTAGGGAGAGTTCATGCGTATCCTTCTGGTCGAAGACGAAGCCCCGCTGCGTGAGACCCTGGCAGCCCGGCTCAAGCGCGAAGGCTTTGCCGTCGATGCTGCGCAGGACGGCGAGGAAGGCCTCTACATGGGGCGCGAAGTTCCGTTCGATGTCGGCATCATCGACCTCGGCCTGCCCAAGATGTCGGGCATGGAGCTGATCAAGGCCCTGCGTGATGAAGGCAAGAAGTTCCCGGTGCTGATCCTGACCGCGCGTTCGAGCTGGCAGGACAAGGTCGAGGGCCTGAAGCAGGGTGCCGACGATTACCTGGTCAAGCCGTTCCACGTCGAAGAGCTGCTGGCCCGCGTCAACGCGTTGCTGCGCCGCGCCGCTGGCTGGAGCAAGCCGACCCTGGAATGCGGCCCGGTCGCATTGGACCTCGCCGCCCAGACCGTCAGCGTGGCCGGCAGCAATGTCGACCTGACCAGCTACGAGTACAAGGTGCTGGAGTACCTGATGATGCATGCCGGTGAACTGGTCTCCAAGGCCGACCTCACCGAGCACATCTACCAGCAGGACTTCGACCGCGACTCGAACGTGCTGGAGGTGTTCATCGGTCGCCTGCGCAAGAAGCTGGACCCGGATGGCGAACTGAAGCCGATCGAGACCGTACGCGGTCGCGGCTACCGTTTCGCGATCCCGCGCAACGAGGGCTGAGCCGGCTCACCCTGGCGATAACACGATGTCCGGCCGTCTGTGGTTCTTCCGACGCTGGCGGCCGCGCTCACTGCAGGCGCGCCAGATGCTCGCCGCGTCCGTGGGCCTGGTGGCGTTCCTGGCCCTGGCCGGTTACGCGCTCGACGCCGCCTTCGCCGACACGGCGAAGGCGAACCTGCGTGAGCGCCTGAAGAACTACGCCACCTCCTACGCGGCCGGCATCGACTTCACCCGCGACCGCTCGCTGTACATCCGCGAGCAGCCGCCGGATTCCCGCTTCGACGTGCCCGGCAGTGGCCTGTACCTGCAGGTAGTGATGCCGCACGGCAAGGGCAATTCGATGTCCGCTGAAGGCCCGATGCTGCCCACCGTCGGCGGCGGCCTGCTGGCACCGCGTCAGGAGGTGTTCGAAGGCCCGCTGCCGATGATCCAGATCGACGGCAGCCAAGGCTCGGTGTACCGCTACGGCCTCGGCCTGGTCTGGGGCGCCGACGCCGATCCTGCCACCGAATTCCCGTACACCATCTATGTGATGGAAGACTCGCGCGCGCTGGGTGCCCAGCTGCGCGTGTTCCGTGGCCGCGTCTGGTTCTACCTGGGCGGCATCGGCCTGATCCTGCTGCTGCTGCAGACCGTCATCCTGCAGTGGAGCCTGCGCCCGTTGCGCCGGGTGATCACCGAGTTGACCAAGGTGCAGCGCGGCGAGACCGAGCGCATGAGCGAGCGCCACCCGCGCGAGCTGGAACCGCTGACCGACAGCATCAACGCCTTCATCGAAAGCGAGCGCGAGAACCTCGAGCGCCAGCGCAACACCCTGGCCGACCTGGCGCACAGCCTGAAAACGCCGATTGCCGTGTTGCGCACGCAGATGGACAGTGGTGCCGGCGACGGCGCGCTGCGTGAGGAACTGGACGTGCAGCTGCAGCGCATGAACAACCTGGTTTCGTACCAGCTGGCACGCGCGGCCTCGTCGGGCCACAAGCTGTTCTCCGCGCCGCTGCCGATCGAGTCCAATGCCGAGGAAATCGTGCGTGGCCTGGAAAAGGTCTACGCTTCCAAGGGCGTGCTGTGCGAATTCGATATCGATCCGGCCGCACGCTTCCACGGCGAACCGGGCGACCTGCAGGAACTGCTCGGCAACCTGCTGGAGAACGCCTTCAAGTGGGCCAACCGCCGCGTGCTGCTGACCGCGCAGCCGCTGCCGGCCCCGAACGCGCGCCGCGCCGGCCTGCTGCTGGCGGTGGATGACGACGGCCCGGGCATTGCCCCGGACGACATCGGCAAGGTGCTGCAGCGTGGCGTGCGTGGCGACGAGCGCGTGCAGGGCCACGGCATCGGCCTGTCGATCGTGCAGGACCTGATCAAGGATTACCGCGGCGAACTGACCGTGGGCCGTTCGGCCGAACTGGGCGGCGCCCGCTTCGAAGTGCGCCTGCCGCCAGGGCCGTAAGCCTCGTTGATCGGTAGTGCTGGCCGCTGGCCGGCAACCAAGCAATGCCATCGAAGATCATGGGGTTGCCGGCCAGCGGCCGGCACTACCGCATTGCGATCCTGGGCGGCTCGCCGTAGAACCGTCGCAGCTGCGCCGCCACCTCCGGCAACGCCTGCTGCAGCAGATCCGGTGCCGAGAAGTGGTACTCGCTGGCCACCGCGAAGAACTCTTCCGGCGCCTCGGCCGCATACGGATCGATCAGCGTCTCTTCGCCTGCGTCCACCTGCGCACAGAACGCGTCGTAGGCGCGCTGGAACGTGCCCGCCCACTCGCGCTGCCATTCGCGCGGCAGCGGCGGCGTACCGTCCATCGCACCATCGAGCGCATCCAGCTTGTGCACCATCTCGTGCACCGCCACGCAGTAGCCCTCGTGCGGCGCCGCCAGGTCGGCCTGCACATCGGCCCAGGACAGGATCAACGGACCGCTGTCCCACGACTCGCCGATCAGCTCGTCATCCCACTCGTGCAGCACGCCAGCCGCATCCATGTGGCTGCGGTGCACGCGGAAGGCATCGGGGTAGACGATCAGCTGCGACCAGCCCTCCAGCCCCACCTCACCGAACGCCAGCAGCGGCAGGCAGCACAGCGCGGCCAGCAGCACGCCGTCACCGGCCTGCAGCTGCAGCTCACCGATCGGGGTGATGGTCTTCTCGTGCAGGAAGCGCGTGGCCAGTACGCGCAGGCGCGCGCGGCGTTCGTCGTCCAGTCCGTCCAGCCAGGCCGCGCGGCGGCAGGCGTGTTCCCACAGTGCATCGTTGATCGGCCGCGGCGTAGGCCGCAGCCACTGCAGCAACGACTTGATCAGCGGAACATTCCCGGCAGGTAGCTGTGCCACTTCGGCGCACGGATGCGCTGCAGCACGTCATCGTCGCTGCCGCCGCCCCCGGTGCTGGTGGCACTGCTGGCCGCAGGGCGTACCGGTGCCGGCTTGGTGGTCGCAGCCGAGGCAGTCGCGGTCGGCGCGCGCTGCGAGGCGGCATCACCGTTGGAGGACACGCAGGCGCCGCGGCTGTCGTCCAGCGCTGCCGTCGCAGACGCCGCGAAGGGCATCATCAGCAGGATCAGGCAATGGGCATAACGGCGCATTGACGACATCCACGTTAAGGGAGGGTGAGTTCCCGATTCTAGCCCGAACCCGTCGCCCCGTTGGAAGCCCCCGCGGAACCCAGCGTGGCGGGCGTCGCTGGCGGCTTTCCCGCATAATTCCTGCCTGACTTCGTGGAAGCTGCCGTGGACGATCGCCAATTGCTGGCCAAACTCGCTGCCGGTCGCCTGTCCGGCGACGCCCTGGCTCGTGAGCTGGGCCAGACCCGGGCGGCTATTTGGAAGCGTATTCAAGGACTTAGGGCCGCCGGTGTGGATGTCGAGGGCCGTGCCGGCGAGGGCTATGGCCTGACCCGCCCGGTTGACCTGCTGGACCCGGCGGCGATCCGTGCTGGCCTGCCGGCCGGGGGTCTGCCGCTGCTGCACGACCTGCAGGTGGCCTGGACGGTGGACTCCACCAACGCTGAATTGCTGCGGTGCAGCGCGCCCCAGCGCGGGGTCAGCGTGCTGCTGGCCGAACGCCAGACCGGTGGCCGTGGCCGTCGTGGCCGCACCTGGGCCTCGCCGCTGGCCGCGCATATCTACCTGTCGGTGCTGCGCCTGTACTCCGGTGGCCTCGGCCGCCTGGCCGGGCTGAGCCTGGTGGCCGGCATCGCCGTGGCTGAAGCGCTGCACGACCTGGGCTATGCCCAGGCACAGCTGAAGTGGCCGAACGACCTGATCGTCGATGGCAAGCGCAAGCTGGTCGGCCTGCTCGCAGAAGGCGGTGGCGAATACGCCGGCCCGGCGCGCGCGGTGATCGGCATCGGCATCAACACGCACATGCCGCCGTCGTTCGCCGAGCAGATCAGCCAGCCGTGGGTGGACCTGGACACCCTGGCCGGGAAGCCGGTGGACCGCAACGTGGTCGTTGCCGCCGTGCTGGCCCGTCTGCTGCCGGCGCTGGAGGAATTCGATCGCGAAGGCCTCGCTCCGTTCCTGCCGCGCTACGCCGCCTTCGACATGCTGGCCGGCCGCGAAGTACGCGTGGAACTGGACGGGCAGTGGCAGCACGGTACCGCGCTTGGCCTGGCCGATGACGGCGCATTGCGCGTGCGCATCGATGGCCAGGAGCGCCTGCTGCACGCCGGCGAAGTCAGCGTGAGGGCAGCATGAGCGATTGGTTGTTCGACCTCGGCAACTCGCGCTTCAAGTTCGCGCCGTTGCAGGGAGATCGTGCCGGTGACGTGCAGGCCTGGGCGCATGGCGCCGAAGGCATGGCCGGGCAGCCGCCGCACAGCCTGCCCAGCGGTACCACCGCGTTCGTGGCCAGCGTGGCCGCACCCTCGCTGACCAGCGCCATGCTGGACCAGCTGCAACGCCGCTTCGAAAACGTGCACGTGGTGCGCACCAGCGCCGAATGCGCCGGTGTGCGCATTGCCTACGCCAAGCCGGAAAAGTTCGGCGTCGACCGCTTCCTGGCCCTGCTGGCTGCCGCAAAGGCACAGCGCCCGGTGCTGGTGGTCGGCGTGGGCACCGCGCTGACGATTGACCTGCTCGACGCCGACGGCCAGCACCACGGTGGCCGCATTTCCGCGTCGCCCACGACCATGCGCGAAGCGCTGCACGCCCGCGCCGTGCAGCTGCCGGCTACCGGCGGCGACTACAGCGAGTTCGCCAACGACACCGCCGATGCGCTGGCCTCCGGTTGCGATGGCGCTGCGGTGGCGCTGATTGAACGCAGTGCGCAGCAGGCGCACGCGCTGCTGGGCGTAGCGCCGTCGCTGCTGGTGCACGGCGGCGGCGCACCGGCGCTGATGCCGCTGCTGCCGGGCGCCGACTACCACCCCTCGCTGGTGCTGGATGGCCTCGCCCGCTGGGCGGTGCACCAGCCCGCAGGCTAGTATCCGCGCATGCTGACCCGTGCCCTGATCGTCGTACTGGCCGTTCTCAATCTTGGCGTCGCCTGCTGGTGGCTGCTGCGCGATGCACCGCAGAAGCCTGCGCCGCCGCCGCAACCCGCTGGTGTGGCCGAGCTGCGCTGGGTGCCCGGTGGCGCGGATGCCAATGCCGCAGCCGAGGCCACCGCCGCCGCCCCGACCGCACCGCTGATGGAGCGCGAACCGGCCGCGAAGACCGCAGTGGCTGCGACGCCCGCACCCGCGCCGGCCGTGCTGGCCAAGCCGGAAATTCCCAAGCCGCAGACGGCTGACGCTACGCCGGTTGCTGCCGCCGCCAAGCCGGCAACACCGCCTGCACCCGTTCCGGCACCGGAAAAGCCCGTAACCCCGCCCGCGGCCGCCGAGCCGCCGCGCTGCGTCGCGCTGGGCCCGTTCGCCGACCGCGCTGCCGCGACCGGTGCGCAAGGCAAGGCCGGCACGCTGCTCAGCCAGGTGCGCCTGCGCGAACAGCCCGCTGCCAGCGGCAGCGCCCGTTACCGGGTGATGCTGCCGGCCGCCGCCAATCGTGATGAAGCGCAGGCCACCGTGAAACGTATCGTCGCCGCCGGCCTGAGCGACTACTACATCATCAGCCAGGGGGAGGAGGCCAACGCCGTGGCGCTGGGCCAGTACCGCAATCGCGAAGGCGCCGAGCGCCGCATGGCAGCGGTGCAGGCCGCCGGCTTCCAGCCGCGCCTGGTGGCCAGCGGCGACGCCGGCCAATGGTGGCTGGAAGGACAACTGGCGGCGGGCACGCAGCCGGCCCAGGCCCAGCAGCGCAGCGGGGCGGCACAGAGCCGGTCGCTGGAATGCACGCGGTTGCGCTAGAATCCCCGGACCGCGGCGCTGCCGCCGGTGCACCACCCATGCCGCTTTAGCTCAGTTGGTAGAGCAACTGTCTTGTAAACAGTAGGTCATCCGTTCGATTCGGATAAGCGGCACCACTCGGGAAGCGCCGAGACCCCTTAAAAACAGGGGTTTCAACGGAAAAGGCCAGTGCGGTGCGCTGGCCTTTGTTCGTCTACTGGGAAAATTAGCGACTCTTTTTGGTTTCACGGCCGCTCTTACCACCAGTACGGAATGGTCGTACAGCTGACGCATGGCCTCGGTCACGTGGCCGCCAGCGGCCTTGTCCTCGTTGTCGGTGATTCCCCGATGCTTCAGGCCATGGAGCGCGAACCGCTGCTCCTTCTCGATCACGTCCTCCGCAACCGCGCGGCGGATCAGGCGTTGCCAGGTGCTGTCGAGGGCTGATTTCGTGAGAGGGGTGCCGGACTCTGAAACCAGAAGGCGTCGTTGCTCAGGTTTGATCGGTACCGGCCGCCCATGGGCCTGCATTCGTTCGTCTCGGTAGCTCTGTAGACACTTCACGGCCCGCGCGCAGATCCTTGGTCCACGGATCTGCAAGGGCTGTCGCGCACCACGCGCTCCAACCCGTATCTGCACAGCGGCCTGACATTCAAACGCAACATGCTGGTGCGCACGTTCCGACCGCACCGGCTGCTGAGCCGCGAGGCGTTCTCGCAGCTGGCGCTGGACTACACCACCTTCGGCATGGGGTATGTCGAGCGTCGCCGCGCCATGTCAGGAGCCGCGCACAGTCTGGTGTTCGCTATCACGTGTTATGTGAGCTGCCTAAGTTAATTGCTGGCGAGGAGATGGAGTTCTGGAACACCATCGTCAATTAAAAAGTTAAGCGGATGTTCCTGCGAAAGCTCTACCGGATCATCGTCACGACTGCGCGCTGCGTACCGGGGTTCAGTGTTCCAGCGAGAGAGCCTTAGACGCAGTCCCGGCAGTTCGGCGACGCTGGCCCGCTCAAGCATTTGGTCTCTGGCCGGAGACCCCACTGCTTTGGGCAGAGTTGCTCAGTTGACCCTTGCCTAGGTTGTCAGAAAAATCCCACCCGCCTGCGTGAGGTCGCTGGTGGAGGTTTCTGCGCGGGCGCGGCATGATAAGGAGAGGGGGCGATCTGGTCTAATTTTGTCGAGATCGTCACTGCCTCACACCTTTCAGACTCCAGGGGATATTGATGACTTACACCGCTGAGATTAGTAGGACCAGCCCAACGGCTTTCCTTTTCCTTGTCGACCAGTCCGGTTCCATGCAGGACAACATGGAGAACGGCAAATCCAAGGCACAATTCGTTGCGGACGTGCTCAATCGCACGCTCGCTACGTTGATCACTCGATGCACTAAGTCCGAAGGCACCCGGGACTACTTCGAGGTCGGTGTCCTGGGCTATTCAGGATCCTCTGCCAGCAATGGCCTGAGCGGTGGGCTCGCGTCGACAGTTCTCCATCCCATTTCCGAGATTGAAGCCAATCCGCTCCGTGTGGAGAACCGAACCAAGCGCATTGACGACGGTGCTGGCGGACTCGTCGATCAGTCGATCAAGTTCCCGGTCTGGTTTGAGGCCAGTGCCTCCGGCGGCACTCCGATGTGCACCGCAATCACCGCCGCGGCTGGTGAGCTGGCTGCTTGGTGTGATGCGCACCCAGACAGCTACCCTCCGACGGTACTTCACGTTACTGATGGTGAGTCGACAGATGGCGATCCCGAGTCGCTTGCGCATCAATTGCAGCAGATCAGCACTAACGATGGAAGCGTGCTGCTGTTCAATCTGCATGTGAGCACGAGCGGTGGAGATCCGGTCAAGTTCCCAAGTTCCGACGCTGGCTTGAGTGACTCTTACGCGAAGTTGCTGTACCGGATGTCCAGTGCTCTGCCTCCGCATCTCCAAAAGGTTGCCGAGGAAAAGGGTATCAAGGCAACTATGGAATCGAAGGGCTTCGTGTTCAATGGTGAAATCGCAGAGATCGTCGACTTCTTCGACATCGGTACGAGGGCCGCGCAGCTGCGCTGATCATGGCCCTGTCGGTTCTGTTTGAGGGGACGGTGGCTAAGCACGAAGAGTCACCGAGCGACAATGAGGATGCCTACCGCCTAGCCCCCGACGTGGGTAGGATCGTTCTGGCCGATGGGGCGTCAGAGTCTTTTGACGCCCGCAATTGGGCGCAGCTCCTTGTTGACCGCATGGCTGATGAAGATCTATCGGTGGCTGCGGTCGGGGCCTGTGCGCAGGCCTACGAGGCTATGCATGACCCGGAGCAGCTCACCTGGTCAAAGGCAGCCGCATACCAGCGGGGAAGCTTTGCCACGCTGCTAGTCGTTCAGGACCTCCCTGAATCAAACTTGGTTAGGATCTCCGCCGTCGGAGATAGCCTTGCCGTATGGCTCGATGGGGACAAGATGCTGGCATCAGTCCCATATGGCAGCTCGGAGCAGTTTCTGGACAGGCCGACGTTGCTGTCTACAAGGATCGATCTGAACGAGCCGGACGGTCTGCACTGTTCTGTGCACGAATGGGAGTATGAGGAGCAAGGGCACAGGTTCCTCCTGTGCATGACCGATGCGCTTGGTGCCTGGCTTCTGTCCCATCAAGAGAGAGGAGATGCGTCAGCACTGGAATCCTTGTGCAGTATCCGAGAATCGCATGAGCTTGTTGAGCTCGTAGAGAAGGAGCGTGCCGCGGGCCGAATGCGTCGCGATGACTCAACACTGATCATCGCTTCGGTTACCAGGTCATGAGGAGGATCTGACCATGGCCTACCCGTCCTTAGAGCAGTACAACGAGGCACTGCAGTCCCCTCAGCTGGTGCTACTGGATCCTGAGCTCAAGCGCGGTGCGCTGAGAACCACTGGTCTCGGTCTGCCCTTGGCGCTGTGCGGCGGGTTCGCGCTGACGTACGAGGTGACGGTAGGCTCCAAAAAATATGCTTTGCGTTGTTTCCACAAAGAATCTCGTGAGCTGGAGCATCGCTATCAGGCGATCTCGTCAAGACTGAAGCAGCTTAATAGTCCGTACTTCCTAAATTTTGAGTTCAATCCTGCGGGCATCCGGATTCAGGGGGGCACCTACCCTACCGTCAAGATGGCGTGGGCCAGCGGGAGCACGTTGGCTGAGTTTCTTGAGGCGAAGCACGCTGACAAGGCGGCGCTGACTAGGCTGCGGGCTGCTTTGATGTCATTGGCTGCTTACCTAGAGCAGAATAATGTTGCTCATGGAGACATCCAGCCAGAGAACCTGATGGTCAGTGCTGATGGCGGCACTGTTCAGCTGATTGACTACGACGGCCTGTATGTGGAATCACTTACGGGAGCAAAGGCGACCGAGCTGGGCCAGCTCAACTTCCAGCACCCGCAGCGTTCGGCGAACGATTTCGGTCCCACGTTGGATCGTTTCTCCTTCTTGACGCTGGATGTGGCGCTGCAGGTTCTAATTGCGGCTCCGACGATGTGGGCGTCTACTAAATCTGAGCCAAGCGCTGTCGTATTCCGCCGCAACGATTTTCTGGACCCGACCCAATCCACGTCCTTCCAGAGTGCTGTGGCCATTCCTGGCGCTCGCGTTCATGTGGAAAATTTAGCCAAAGTTGCTGCAGCTCCCTTTTCGAATGTTCCTTCGCTAGCCGAGTTCCTTAAGGGGAATGGTATACCGGCGGGGCCGATTTCGATCAGCGCGGCGCCCAGAGTACTAACCTATCAGGGCCCCTATGTGGTCGCTGACGCCGCCAACTACGGACAGGTACTGCTGCAGGTCGGCAATCGAGTGGAGCTCGTCGGGCGCGTCCAGGAGGTAAGGCGTGGCCGTGCCAGGAACGGCAAGCCATACATCTTCGTGAACTTCGCTGACTGGCGAGGGCTGGCGGTGAAGCTGTCGATCTGGTCCGACGGGATAGACGCCATCAAGACCGGCATGCCCGATGCATCCTGGGTTGGGCGCTGGGTTTCGGTAATGGGCCTAGTTGATCCGCCTTACAGCAACAGTGTTCGCGTCAAGAACAGTTCTCGGTCGATTAGCTATACCCACCTGTCGATTACGATTACTTCTCCTGGTCAGATACAAACACTTGTCGAGAAGGATGCAAGGTTCCGGCTTCTGGTAGCAGGGAAGCCTGTTAGAGCTGCCTTGGGCGGTGTCACGACGCAAGCAAACAGCCCAAATGCCAACATCATCAAGGGGATGGGCGGAGCGGTGCCAAGCCCTGGACCGCTCCCTCAGCCAAGCCCGAATCCGTCGCCATCTCAGAGTCGGAATCAAGCGATCGTAGGGGGAATGCAGCGGCAGTCAACGACTCCCCCCCCGAGGCCACCACATCGACCACCCGTCCCCGGGGGCGCTCCTCCCAGGCCTGTCTCATCCAACGCCGGGTGCTGGCCAGTCGTAATAGCCGGCGCATTGTTCGCAGTGGTGCTGAAGATGTGTGCAGGGTAGAGGATGGCTACGGTACAGGAGGCTTTCAGCCTTTTTTTGCATGTGTTGGTTTGATCGTAGACGTGGCTGCTAGCAAACGAGCCCACTAGACAAATTTTGGGAGATGTATGTCCAGTTTGGTGCAGGAAATCCAGCGCGACGCGCTAGACCCTAAGACCGGCGTCAGTGACCTGCTTCGAAAGGCGTTGGTGGTGTCAACCAAGCTCAAGATCAGTGAGGACACCGCTTGGATCAAGGCCGAGCTTTCAGGCTACACCGATGATGCTGAGCTGCCTGCCTATAGAGATCTGCGTGGGCTCCCTCAGGTACACAATCACTATCATGGCTACTTGCCTTTTAACATGCCAGCGGAGATGGAGCAGAAGTTCTGTAGGCTACCCATGGGATTCAGCGTGGCAGAGGTGGAGGCGCTTCTCAGAGGAGCGGAGGACGAGCTTCGCTTCAGCTTTCCACCAAAGGTCACGGCTTACTTCCTGAAGCATATGGAAGTGCAAATGCAGCCTTCGCTCTTTATCTCTAAAAGTGTTTTCCACGGTGTCTTGGACACCGTCCGAAACCGCGTTCTCCAGTGGGCGCTCGATCTTGAGTCCGCAGGAGTAGTTGGTGACGGTATGAGCTTCAGCCCTACCGATGTAAGGGCTGCCCAGCATGTTACAAACATCACCAACAACATTGGCACGATGCACAACTCGCAGCTTCAGCAGCTGTCTGCAGGGCAGCAGTCGTACCAGATGATGGAGAGGCGCGACGAGCTTGTATCCCTCTTGGAGCAGATCAAAGATCACGCCACATTCGACGGTGTCCCGGCTCAAGTAGCCGTGGACATTGACACGCTTCTGATTCAACTCCAGTCCGAGTCTCCCAAGCGGGGAGTCGTGGAGGAGTCTCTGAAATCGCTACGAGCGGTTCTGGAGGGAGCAGCTGGTGGCGTGCTTTCTAGCTATGTTCCCCAGCTTGTCGGCCTAATGGGAGCAATTGGAATCCGGTGAGGCCTATGGGCTGGGGGAACGCTGGGAGCTCCATCTCGCGCGATCGGCCTGGCTGAGCCGATCGCACCCTACTGAATGGAGCTTAGCAAGGCTCTACGGTCGGTCCTATGTCTCGACTGAGGCCGGGGCGGCACTTGACGAAGCATCTTTCTTCGCCTGGGCCTTGGCGTTCTTAGACGCCGCTCGTCGAATTCGCTGTTGGGCGTCCTTAACCTTCTCTCCATCCAGCACTTCACGCTTCAGGATTTCATTGTTGAGAAGTTCAACAATCGCCTCCGATTCAATCTTAAGTTCTGGGAAAAGGCGACGAAGCTCCCGGCGAATGACGGAGACAACGGGCTCGCCGAGCACAACTTGGGCGACGGTGAATTTGTTGAGCACAGAGATGTGCTGATGGTACAAGCCCATTGCATCTGATGTGATGCCTTCTCTGCAAAGAAGGAAGAGTCGGCGTTGGTCTTCTTCGAGATCGGAAGAGACGTCGGCAATGCACAGAGATGAAACCAGCTCGTAGTCAATGGGCTGGCCAAACTTGATCCTGTAGAGTCGCCACTCAAGTGCATTGGTGAGCACAATCCACTCGATGCCCTCATGGGCGCCGTAATTTACTGCTTGGCGTAGATGAGTCTCGTTTAGAGCGATCGCCGCAGCTTTCACCTCGATCAGCACGCGGATCTTGCCGTCGATCTTTACGGCAAGATCGCAGAACGTACCCCTTATCTGTTGCTCTCCAGTCAGCTCGTTGTATTTGTCATAGCCGAAGATCTCGGCGAGCATGTCCTTGACTAGAGTTACCGTGTCAGCTTCGGAAACATCTCTCGTCTTGTGGGATACCGCTACTGTTACCAGAGACTTCACCGCCGCAGGCCACCTTTCCATTACCTTCTTGGGGATCTTCAGCACGTCCTCAGCTCCTTGCTCGGATGACTTCTGCATATTGGCTTCTTGCCCGGATCCTTGCAATGCAAGCAGATTGGGCAGGCTCGCCTCAGCCGCCGAACCGGTCCGATATTTGCTGGTCCGGTCTCCGGCCCTGGCGATGGAATAGCCCTTTTGTGACCTGATGCGAGAGCTCATCCGATAGCTGGGAGAGTCTGCTCTTGGCCGGAAGCGGACATTGAGACCGTCTTGTGGCATGCCAAGTGGTGATTGCACGTGCCCTGTGAGCGTCGAACCGGCTGTAGTCGAAACGAGTCAATACCGAAGTACTGGAGCTATTCCATCATGGCCACTAAGAAAAAAGTCGAACTCAAAGCATTTGATGTGGCCGAACACCTTCGGACACCCGAAGAAATGGCAGCCTATCTCGACGCCTGCATCGAGGAAAGCGACGGCGATTCCGCGTTCATCGCCAAGGCGCTCGGCGACATCGCGCGCGCTCAGGGTATGAGCAAGGCTGCGCGCGCGGCGGGCCTGTCGCGCGAGAGTCTTTACCGCGCACTGTCCGGCGAGCGCAGCCCTGATTTCGCCACCATCCTGAAGGTGACCCGCGCTTTGGGTGTGCGCCTGCATGCCAGTGCCGTGTGAGGCATCAAGGCACTGCGCTCCACTTCCGCCGCCTCAAGAAGTCTGGTGCGATCAGCCTAAATCAAACCGAATGATGCGGATCAACCCTCTTGTCGACGATCCGTCTCCGAAGGCGGCCACCGTGCCACAGGGGAATACCTCTTTCGCACCGTCGTGGTTGATGAATGAGATCGTGCAGTGTGCCAGCGTTCCCGGCGTGATCCGGGTGATGCCGCAGTCATTCAAGACGAAGCCGTACCACATAAGTTCAGGGCTTATCGAAAGCGCCATGGGGCGCGCGGTGGAGGCGATCATCTCGGCAACAGCGCCGCCGCGCGAATCCACTTCGTCCAGCCGCAGCTCAACGAGAACAGGCTTCAGGTTTGGATAGGGTGTGCTCATTCCAGCAGCGGGTCTGCCTGATTCGCTAGCCTGGGCAGTGACGTTGTGAACCTGTGCATTGGGGATCTCAATGTTCTGCATTACTGAGCCCCACCCACCTGCAGCGCCACATACTCCGCCAGCCCCCGGCAGGCCAGCATCAGCCCCTCGCGCACACCGTCGCCGATATCGTCTTTCTCTTCCCCGTCCACGCGCACGCGTTCGGCGGCGTGATATAGCTCCAACAACGACACCAGACCCACCGCAGCGCGGTCCCGGCGAGCGGCGGCCACGGCTTGGCCGGGTGTGCTGGCGGGCCCGGCCACGGCTGTCCATCGGCGGCGTCACCGGCCTGGATGCGCTGCAGGCAGCCGGGCAGATTGATCGGTGCGGGGGCTTCGTTCGCAGCGGCGAAAGCGGCTTCCAACGGCTGCGCCAGTTCGGGTGGCAGGCGCAGCGCGGCCTCGCCAAGGGTGGCGCTCAGGTACGGGTGATGGGTCTTGGGCATGCGGGCGTCCTCGTCGGCAACAGAGGTGCCACCCGAAGAGGGTGGCGGGCGATGCGTGGCTTCCAAGACCGGGTCAACGAATCGGCTGGCACGAGGCCCCCACGCACCGCCCGCCGTCGATCGGCTAACGGATTGCCAGCCGGCGCCGCCCCTGAAAGGACGACGCCGGCTGGCAAGCGTATACATCGTTGACAACACGGGCTTGGAAGTCCCGACCACCTTTTGCAGGTGGCGATTCATCATGCGCACGCGAAATCCCCGCCTGCCAGTCGTTTGTTTTGATGGCATCGGGTGATCTGAAAGGAAAAATGAATTATCGCGTTTGGCCTGTTTCGAGCATTGCAATGCCAGAAGCGACATATCGCGCAGTGCCGTCATCATCGGCCATCCGGGCCGCGCCACTGTGCGACGTAAAGCTGGCTTAACAGCCTCGGTAAGGCACCAAGGCAACGATACCAGGCGTGAATCCCCACGCGCGCTACCCGGATCTTGATATTCCTCACGGACCGCCCGCAGCGCCCACCGCATACTGCGGCTACACGCCCACCTGGGCCCCTTCGGGATCCGCACATGCGTCGCCATGCCCTGTCGCTCACCGTCGCACTGGTGTCCACCGCTTTCGTGGCCCCGGCCATGGCCGCGGTGCCGTTCTTCAACGCCAGCTGCCCGGGCGGTGTCGATGTGCACGCCGACGAAGGCGGCCCCGTCTACGTGCAGGGCCGCGAGGCGGCGCTCAAGCGCTTCAACGACCGCTACGTCGAAGCACGCGATGCCAATAGCGGCATCACGTTGTCGATCAGCAGCAGCGAGGATGGCACGCCGCAGATCAGCTACACCGGCCGTGGCGGCGCCAATGGCATCTGCCAGGTCAGTGCCAGCGGAACGCCGGCGCGGGAAGAGCATCGCGATCGCCGTCGCCACGATGACGACAGCGATGCGGCGCTGCCGCGCGAGGTGACCTGCGAATCCACCGACCAACAGCAGGTGTCGTGCGAGATGGATACGCGCGGCAACGTGGAGGTGGTGCGCCAGCTGAGCCACACCCGCTGCGAACAAGGGCAGAACTGGGGCCTGTCGCGGCACTCGGTATGGGTGAACGGCGGGTGCCGGGCGGTGTTCCGCAATGTGTCCAAGGTGGCGTACAGCGCGCCGGCGGGTGATACCGCGCTGGGCTCCTGCAATTTGCGCAAGGGCGCGCAGGGCACGCTGGTGACCCGGATGCCGGTGGGTAGCGACTACCAGGAACTGATCATCGATTACCCCGATGGCCGCTTCTTGTGCATGATGCGCAACAACGGCCAGGTGCAGAGCCTGACGCCGGTTCGTCGCCGCGGCGGTTGAGTTCGCCGTGGGCGGGGGCCTCCGTCAGCCGCCTGGTGTTCGCAGTAGCACCCATGCCAGTATCAGGGTGAACACACCAATGACGGTCAGGCCGAACCACGCCGCGGCCACCTTAACGTTGCCGATCAACGCCGCCAACATGCGGTCCAGTTCGCTTGTCAGAATCGGATACTCAGCGTGCGCCTTGCGCAGACGCTGCCAACCGAACGCCAAGAACAGCAGAAGCGAGAATGGCGTCAGCAGCAGCGCCGCCTGCATCAGCCAGCCGTTCGGCGACGCATCGATCAAGCTGTTCAACAGAACCGCAAAAAAAGCGATGGGCAGCGCGACGATGAAGAAGCGTGGCCAGGCGGTGTTGATAAAGGGCGACATCACAATCTTCCATGAAAGGCGGCAGGTCAGTGCGGCATCATGCCATGCCGTTTCACTGCTGCACCGCTGCGGCACGCCAGGACGGAGGTCAGCGCGGGTTTACCGGGTCATTTCCCTTC
>F21B_10012885_pt1 | contig 19874 bp, 19 predicted proteins | sample RepKananBrdUF21B_FD_10803 | JGI IMG/M metagenome (IMG submission 10803) | reverse complement strand
GGCAGGGGATGAAACAGGGGATGCACCAACAACATCCATAGCGTGCCAACCGTGCCGCTAAGCCTTCTTCAACGCCCCCAACACCTCCATCGGCAACGGAAACACAATCGTCGAACTCTTGTCGCCAGCAATCTGCGTAAGCGTTTGCAGGTAGCGCAATTGGATGGCCTCAGGCTGCTGCGACAGCATGCGTGCGGCTTCCAGCAGTTTCTCCGACGCCTGCAATTCCCCCTCTGCGTGAATGACCTTGGCACGTCGTTCGCGCTCGGCCTCAGCCTGACGCGCAATCGCACGGATCATCGATTCATTCAGGTCGACGTGCTTGATCTCCACGTTGGCGATCTTGATGCCCCACGGGTCGGTCTGGATGTCGAGCACCTTCTGGATGTCGAGGTTGAGCTTTTCGCGTTCGGCCAGCATTTCGTCCAGTTCGTGCTTGCCGAGAATGGCCCGCAGCGTGGTCTGCGCCAACTGACTGGTCGCCTCCAGAAAGTTGGCCACCTGGATGATGGCGCGCTCCGGGTCCACCACCCGGAAGTACACCACCGCGTTGACCTTGACCGATACGTTGTCGTGCGAGATCACATCCTGCGGCGGCACATCCATCACCACGGTGCGCAGGTCCACACGCACCATCTGCTGGATGGCCGGGATGATGAGCACCAGCCCCGGCCCTTTCACACGCCAGAAGCGCCCAAGCAGGAACACCACGCCGCGCTCGTACTCGCGCAGCACGCGGAACGACGAGATGATCAGCAGCACGGCCAGAAAGATCAGGCCGCCTGCGCTGAAGAATCCATAGAGCATTTTTCTTCTCCTTAGGATGGCTAACCCGCAGGCACGACGTCGAGCGTGAGCCCACGTCGCGCCGTCACGCGTACACGATCACCCCGTGTCAGACGGCCGGTGCAATGCACGCGCCAGCGCTCACCGTGTACCTGTGCCCAGCCGGCAGCGGGGTCGTTGGGGTCGGTCGGGTCCAGCTCCAGCAATTCGCCTGTCATGCCAATCAGGGTGTCGCCGCCGGCCACTTTGGGCCGACGCCGTGCGCGCATGGCCATGCTGGAGAGCAGCAGGATTACCGTCAGGCTCACGAAGGCCATCGATACGATCAACGGTAGTGGCACGCCAAAGCCCGGTGTCTGCGTATCGATCAGCATCACCGCGCCCAGGATGAACGCCACGATGCCGCCCACCCCCAGCGCACCGAAGGTCGGCAGGAAGGCCTCGGCCACCATGCAACCCAGGCCCAGCGAAATCAACGCCAGCCCCGCGTAGTTGATCGGCAGCATCTGCAGCCCATACAGCGCCACCAGAATGCACACCGCGCCGAGGATGCCCGGCACCACCATGCCCGGTGTGGAGAACTCGAAGATCAGTGCATACACGCCCACCGTCAGCAGCAATAGCGCGAGGCTCGGATCGGTGATCACGGCGAGGAAGTGGTTGCGCCAGCCGGGCTCCAGCGTGACCGTCTCCGCCCCTGCGGTGTGCAGCGTGACGAGGCCCGTGGTGGTGCGCAGCGCGCGGCCATCCACTTGCTTGAGCAGGTCGGGCACATCGCTGGCGATGAGGTCGATCACGCGCTGGCTGGCCGCCTCCGATGCGTCCAGGCTCACGGCTTCGCGGACGGCACGTTCACCCCATTCAGCGTTGCGGCCGCGCAGTTGTGCCAGGCCCCGGATGTACGCCGCAGCATCGTGCATCTGCTTGCGGGCAAGGGTGTCCTCGTTGCTTGAAGACAGTGCGGGGGCGCTGGCCGGTTTGGCGGCATCCCCCGGATTGGCAGGGTTTGGCGTGGGGCCGGACGGCGCATGCCCACCGATGCCGATCGCCACCGGCGACGCCGCCCCCAGGTTGGTGGCCGGCGCCATCGCGGCAATATGGCAGGCATAGAGGATGTAGGTACCGGCACTGGCCGCGCGTGCACCGCCCGGCGCGACATAGCCTGCCACCGGCACCGGAGAGGCGAGGATGGCCTGGATGATCTGCCGCATCGATGCGTCCAGCCCACCCGGTGTATCCATCTGCAGCACCACGAGCTGCGCGCCTTGCTTGCGCGCCTCTTCCAACCCATGCACGACATAAGCAGCGCTGGCTGGTCCGATGGCACCCGTGAGCGGCAGTACCACGACGGGCGCAGCGGCGAGCGCCAGGCAACTCCACGCGGCGGTCAGCACGCCCGCCATCCACGCCATGCACTGTGCTGCACGAGACGACCGTCGCATGACAGCCTCCGTTGGTGACCGCCTTTGCTGTTAGACCGGCGGCGGGGTCTTTGTATTCAGCCAATTAGTCCAGTTTAGGCGGCGATGGCTTCACCGGCGGCGGGGGTGGTCAATACGTCCGCCGTGGCATGTGGTTCGCTCAGCACCTGCACGAGTGCTTGCAGCGCCGGCCCAGCCATGTCGCGATGCCACGCCAGGATGGTGTCGACGCGGCCGGGTTTGTTGAGCGCGTGGATGCTGATGTCCGGCGCGTTCGAGTACAGCTCCAGCACCGAGCGCGGCACCAGCGCCACGCCAATCCCCGCCGCCGCGCACGCGATGATGGCGTGATACGAGCCCAGTTCCAGCACGCGCGACGGCACCACGCCGTCGGCCTCAAACCAGTCCTCGATCAGTTGCCGATAGGCGCAGCCGGCCTCGAAGGCGAGCAGGGCGGGCGTCTGCACGTCAGTGGCGCGGCAGATAGGCGGATGCGCGCGGTGGGCGATCAGCACCAGCTCTTCTGCAAAGGCGGGCAGTGTTGTGAGTGCGGCGCGCGTATTGACCAGACAGGCGGTTTCCGCAACGAAGGCGCAGTCGACTTCAAAATTCGACAGCGCTTGGATCGACTGGCGCGTCGGCATGGTCACCAGCTCAAGCTGCACGCGCGGCCAGCGCTGGTGCAACGTGGCGAGCAGGCCGGGCAGGCGGCTGGCAGCGGTGCTTTCCATCGAGGCGATGCGTAGGCGCCCGTGCGGCTCGCGTGGCTGGACGGCCTGCCGGGCTTCGGCGGCCAGGCGGAGGATGTCGTCCGCATAGGTCAGCAACGTCTGGCCGGCGGGCGTGAGCACCATGCGCTTGCCCTCACGCACAAACAGCTGCACCCCCAGTGACGTTTCCAGCTGGCGGATACGCGTGGTCACGTTCGACTGCACGCGGTGCAACTGCTGGGCCGCCCGTGTGACGCCGCCTTCGCGCACGACGGTCCGGAAGATTTCAAGCGAGGCCAGATCCATGATGCATCTCGAATGCTAATAGATTCGTTCAATATAATTCATTTTTCGGAATGCACCGCGTTGCGTACGATGAGGTACCGATCTCCCCGTCCGGGCATCCTCATGCAATCCGCGCTGTCGTCCTCGTCCACGTCTTCCTCCTCTTCGTTGCCCGCTGCACATGACACACGTGGTGCGGCTTGGCGCGTGGCAATTGCTGGCATGGTCGCGCTGTCTGTGGCGATGGGTATCGGCCGCTTTGCCTTCACCCCGATCCTGCCGATGATGCTGCACGACGGCAGCCTGTCGCTGGCGCAGGGCAGCTGGCTGGCCACGGGCAACTATCTGGGCTATTTCCTTGGTGCGCTGGCCTGCATGGCGGTGCGCGGTGATGCGGCGCGGCTGATTCGCGCTGGCCTGATTGCCACGGTGCTGCTCACGGCGGGGATGGGGCTGCTGCAAGGTCAGCCGGCGTGGTTCGTGCTGCGCTTTGCTGCCGGCATGGCAAGCGCACTGGTGTTCGTGTTCACGGCGGGCTGGTGCCTGCACAAGCTGACGGAGCTGGGGCATGCGGCGCTGGGTGGCATCATCTTCTGCGGGCCGGGGCTGGGCATTGCCATTCCGGGTCTGGCAGCCAGCGGTATGGTGGCGCTGGGTTGGCATGCAACATCAGCGTGGATCGCGTTTGGCGTGTTGTCGGCGCTGCTGACGGTGGCGGTGTGGTCGACCATCCGCCCAGAATTGCACGCCCATGCGGCTTCGCCCGCTGCGGCTGCAACCGCTGCAGCGCCGCGTTTGGACGCACCCACCACCGCCATCACATTGGCGTACGGCCTGGCCGGTTTCGGCTACATCATCACCGCCACCTTCCTGCCGGTGATCGCGCGCAAGGTGCTGCCGGCCGGCTCGATCTGGCCCGATCTGTTCTGGCCGATGTTCGGTGTGGGCGTGGCGCTGGGCGCTTTTCTCTCCACACGGATCAGCCTGGCGCGCGATAACCGTTCGCTGCTCGCCACGGCGTATGCCATGCAGGCGGTTGCCGTGGCAGTCAGCATCGTCTGGCCAACGGTGGCGGGGCTGACGCTCTCCAGCACGCTGCTTGGCCTGCCGTTTACGGCGATCACGCTGTTTGCCATGCGCGAGGCACGCCGGCTCTGGCCACATGCGGCGCCACGGCTGATGGGGCTGATGACATCTGCCTATGGCATTGGCCAGATTGCGGGGCCGCCGCTGGCCAATCGGCTGTTTGCCGCTACGGGCGGCTTCAGCGCATCGCTGGCGGTGGCGGTGGCATCGCTGGTGGTGGGCGTGGCCATCTTTGTTGCGGTCAAGCGTGCTTCGCCCCTCTCGCCCGTACGTGCGTGATGGACAGCGATGAGGGACAGCGATGAGGGACAGCGATGAAGGACGGCGATGAGGGACAGCGATAAAGGACCGCGATGAAGGACAGCATGTCGCGCAGGTCACCGCGCGATTTGCGCGCACGTTCTAGAATGCCTCCTCCATTGGAGGAGCCCCATGTCTTTTGCCCTGCGCCCCGGCGCCGTTGTGCCCGGGGGCGAGATCAGCGAAGCCGAGCGCGCCGTGCGCGTCGACTTGGCCGCCGCCTATCGCCTGGCCGCGCTCAACGGCTGGGATGACCTGATCTACACCCATCTGTCGGCCACCGTTCCGGGTGAGCCGGACCACTTCCTCATCAACGCCTTCGGCCTGGCCTTCGACGAGATCACCGCGTCCAACCTGGTGAAGATCAACGGTGCGGGCCAGCTCGTCGGCGATTGGCCTGACGCTGCAGCACGGCCGTCGGTGAACGTCACGGGCTTTGCGCTGCACGCGGCTGTGCATGCGGCGCGCGCCGATGCGCATTGCGTGATCCACCTGCACAACACGGCGGGCATTGCCGTGTCGGCGCAGAAGCACGGGCTGCTGCCGCTGTCGCAGCATGCACTGCGCTTTCACAAGCGCATCGCGTATCACGACTACGAGGGCTTGGCCTTCTCGCCGGAAGAGGGCGCACGTCTGACCGCATCGCTTGGGGCCCAGTTCGCCATGCTGCTGCGCAATCACGGCACGCTCACGATCGGCCGCACCGTAGCCGAAGCGCATGTGCTAATGGCGACGCTCATTAAGGCATGCGAGATCCAGATCCAGGCGCTGACGGGCATGACCGGCGATGGGGTGGTCTCGCCCGCGCCGCACGTGGCCGACCGCGCTGCCGAACAGCTGGAAGACGGCGGCGCCATCGAAGGTGTGATGGAGTGGCCGGCCCTGCTGCGCAAACTGGATAAAATTGACGCTTCATACCGCGGTTAACTAAGCGATTGAACACGCGAATCCCCAACACCGGAGACACCATGCCGACTTTCCATATCGAGATGTTTGAAGGCCGTACTGTTGAGCAGAAAAAGAAGCTCGTCGAAGAAGTGACGCGCGTCACCTGCGAAACCCTGGGCTGTGTGCCGGGCGCGGTCGACATCATCATCAACGACGTCAAGCGCGAGAACTGGGCGACCGGCGGCGTGCTCTGGTCGGAACAGAAGTAACGCCTTCCCTCAATCACGCCGCCGGCCCGCGATGCAGCCCATGCAACATTTCGCCTCTGACAACTACGCGGGCTTCTGCCCGGAATCGCTGAAGTACTTCCTGGAAGCCAACGGCAGTGGCCACGAACCCGCGTATGGCGATGATTCCTGGACGCAGCGCGTGTGCGATCGCATTCGTGACCTGTTCGAGACCGACTGCGAAGTCTTCTTCGTCTTCAACGGCACGGCGGCCAATTCGCTGGCGCTGTCATCGCTGTGCCAGTCGTATCACTCGGTCATCTGCCACGAGCTGGCGCATATCGAGACGGACGAGTGCGGCGGCCCGGAGTTCTTCTCCAACGGCTCCAAATTGCTGACCGCCAAGGGCGAAAACGGCAAGCTCACGCCCGATGCGGTGGAGGCGCTGGTCACGCGCCGCTCCGATATCCACTACCCGAAGCCCAAGGTCGTCTCGCTCACGCAGTCGACGGAGGTGGGCACGGTCTACACGGTGGAAGAGGTGCGTGCGATTGCCGCCATCGCCAAGCGCCGCCAGTTGCGTGTGCATATGGATGGCGCGCGCTTTGCCAACGCGGTGGCGTCGCTCGGCGTGCATCCGTCAGAGGTCACCTGGCGCGCGGGCGTGGACGTGCTGTGCTTTGGCGGCACGAAGAATGGCCTGCCGGTGGGCGAGGCCGTCGTCTTCTTCGATCGCCGACTCGCCGAGGACTTCGCGTATCGCGTGAAGCAGGCGGGGCAACTGGCATCGAAGATGCGCTTCATCTCCGCACCGTGGCTGGGCTTGCTGGAGAACGACGTGTGGCTGCGCAATGCGCGCCACGGCAACGCGATGGCGCAACTGCTGCATTCGCGCATCGTTGATGTGCCTGGCGTGCGCATCATGTTCCCCACCGAATCGAACGCCGTGTTTGCCGAGCTGCCGTTGCCGGCCATCGAAGCGCTGCGCGCACGTGGTTGGAAGTTCTACACGTTCATCGGTGCAGGCGGCTGCCGCCTGATGTGCTCGTGGGATGTGCTGCCCGAAACGGTGGAAGCCTTTGCCGCCGACATCCGCCTCGCTTGCGAACACGCCGCATAACTTGACCTCATCACCATGAGCTTCGACTACCGCTTCTGCCCGCAATGCGCCACGCCGCTCGTCGAGCAGCACAACGCCGGACGCCTGCGCATCGCATGCCCGGCGCCGGATTGTGGCTTTGTCCACTGGAACAACCCGCTGCCGGTGCTGGCAGCGGTGGTCGAATATCGCGGGCAGATGTTCCTGGCGCGCAATGCGTTGTGGCCCGAAGGCATGTTCGCGCTCGTCACCGGTTTCATGGAGCGCGACGAAACGCCCGAAGAGGGCATCGCACGCGAGCTGAAGGAAGAGACCAATCTCGACGCGCAATCGATCTCGCTGATCGGCGTGTACGAGTTCATCCGCAAGAACGAGCTGATCATTGCCTACCACGTGGTGGCCGATGGCGAGATCGCGCTGTCGGAAGAACTGGTCGAATACCGCCTGAAACCGTTTGAGAAAGTGCGCCCGTGGACGGCTGGCACCGGCTATGCGGTGGCTGATTTCCTGGCGGCACGCGGCTTGCCTGTGAGCTATATCGACATCCGCACCGGCGAGCCCGCCGAGCCGCCGCCGCGCCAGTGGCAACCCACGCGGCTCGTTACAATAGCGGAATGACTTACGCGAGCAGTGCCAAGCTGTTCGCTCGCAACCTAGAGGAAGACATGGAGTTCCAGAAGGAAGTTGACGCACGCGGCCTGAACTGCCCGCTGCCCATCCTGCGCACGAAGAAGGCGCTTGCCGATATGCAGAGCGGCGACGTGCTCAAGATTCTCGCCACCGACCCTGGCGCCACGCGCGACTTCCAGGCGTTTGCCAAGCAGACCGGCAACGAACTGCTGGAGCACAGCGAGCACGACAAGGTCTTCACGTTCTACATGCGCCGTCGCTGATCCGGCCGCGTGTTCAAACAAGCGGGGCGATCCGGTTTAGCCGGATCGCCCCGTTGTCATTTGGCGGGACTGGCTTGCGGGCGTTCGGCGCCGTAGGTCTTCACCAGGTAGTCGACCATCGCTGGGATGTCTTCCTCGGGAAATGGCGCGCCGAACGGCACCTTCATCTTCTTGACGGTGGCCTCCCAGTAGCTGCGCGGGAGCGTGGGCGGCTGCGTCTGCACGTACTGCGCGGCGTGGCAGATCATGCAGTTCTGCAGCACAAGCCGGTAGCCGGGCAGGTCGCTCGGCTTGTATTGCGCGGTTTCGGGCGGCAGCGTGACGTCCAACGCGTGCGTTGTCGTCGCGCCCACTAGCGTTGCCAGCGCGAGGCAGGTGCGCAGTGTCTTGCGATTGAGCATGGTGGCCTCCTCACGCAGCGGTCACGCGCGTGGTTTCCACCACGTTGCGCATGTAGCCTGGCGGGTTCCACAGTGCCGTCATCGGCTGGCTCTGGCCGATGCGGTTGACTGCACGCACCTTGAGTTCGTACGCGCCGCGCCGAGTGGGTTTGAACGGCGCACGCCATTCGCGGAACGAGTATTTGCCCAGGTCTTCACCCAACTGCGCTTCCACCCATGTGCGCCCGCCATCTGCGGAGAAGGCCACCTCGGTGATGCCGTAGCCGCCATCAAAGGCGATGCCACGTACGATGTGTTCACGCCCGGCCGCAACGGTCGCGCCATCGGCCAGGCTGGTGATGAACGAGCGCACGTTGAAGCGGCCGATCGGCACGGTCTTGGCAGGAGTGGTGCCGGGCGCCACGCAGGCGCAGGTGTTATCAGGAATCCGGTAGGCCGTGCGCATCCAGAACCCGTCGAATGGTTTGTCGACGACCTGGATGTTCGTGAGGTGCTTGACCCAGTACGTGCCATAGTGGCCCGGCACGATCAGGCGGATCGGGTAGCCATTGAGCAGGGGCAGGTCGGCGCCGTTCATGGCCCAGGCGATCATCACCTCGCCATCGAGCGCATGGTCGATCTCCAGCGCCTTGATGAAATCGGGGCTCTTGGCGTCGGCCAGCGGCGGGTGGTCCAGGCCATCGAATACTACCTGCACGCTGCCCGCGCGCACGCCGGCCTTCTCCAGCACCTGTTTGAGCGGCACGCCTGTCCAGCGTGCATTGCCCATCGCCCCGTTGGAAAGCTGCCCGCCGCCCACACGCGGTTGGAAGTACCCGCGCCCATTGCCTGAGCACTGGTTGACGGCAACGATTTCGCGCGCCTCACCCAGCGCCTTCAGGTCTGCCAGCGACAGATCGAGCGGCGTGTTGACGTTGCCGCCCACCTGCAGGCGGTATGTTGCCGGGTCGATCGAGGTGGGGATGCCGGCCCAGTGGTAGCGCACGAAGAACGCATCGTTGGGCGTGATGGTGCCGTCATTGAACACCGCGAATGGTGTTTCGAGTTGCGGCGGACGGCTGGTCAGCAGGATCAGCGGGCGCTTCTGGGGAAAGGCCACCAGCTCGCGTTCGCCGTTGTCGAAGGGCAGGGTCACGCTGCCTGCGGTGGCAGCCAGCGCGGTCAGTGCCGGGTGGCTGAGCGCAGTGCCGGCACCGAGCGTGCCAAGCGCCTTGAGTACGCCGCGCCGCCGGGCGCGTTGCTGTGGATCGTCTGGGTGCATGCCGTCATCTCCTTGGGGTCACCTCACGGTATCCAAGGACATGGCGGCACCCGTGTCAATGAGGATTGTCGACGGTGAGGACGGTGCGCCGCAGTGACGGTGCAGCGGCAGAGCTTACTTGCGTGCTTCCATCGCCATGCGCAGCGCCAGGCTGGTCAGCACCGTCCCCATCAAATAGCGCTGGATCGACAGCCAACTCGGCTTGCGCGACAGGAATGCCGCAATGCTGCCGGCGGTGGCCGCAATCATCGAATTGACGGTCACGCTCACGCAGATCTGTGTGACGCCCAGGCAGACCGATTGGACCAGCACGCTGCCATGCGACGGCTCGATGAACTGCGGCAGCAGCGACAGATAGAGCACCGCCACCTTTGGGTTCAGCATGCTGGTCAGCAAACCCATCGTGTACAGCTTGCGCGGGCTATCCACCGGCAGTTCACGTACCTGGAACGGCGCGCGGCCGCCCGGGCGCACCGCCTGCCAGGCGAGGTACAACAAGTAGATCGCCCCGCCAAAGCGCAGCGCATCGTAGGCAAACGGCACCGCCATCAACAGCGCCGTGATGCCAAATGCTGCGCACAGCATGTAGAAGACGAACCCGGTGGCAATGCCCATCAGCGAGATCAGCCCCGCATTGCGCCCCTGGCAGATCGAACGTGAGATCAAATAGATCATGTTCGGGCCGGGCGTCAGCACCATGCCGAGCGCGACCAGGGCAAAGGTGAGCAGGTTGGTGAGGGTGGGCATGATGAAGCCTGCGAGCGGAGAAAAGATGAGCTTGCAGGCTAGCACCCGGTGGGAATGGCCCAACAGGTACAGAAGTCCTAGAAATTGACGGATTCTGTATTGGTCCGGCAGAACGCGTTACCGCACCAGCGTCACCGGAATCGACGACAGGCGGATCAACCGGTTGGACAGCCGGCTCGACATGAGCGAACCGACGGCGGTGCGCCCGGCTGTGCCCATCACGATCATGTCGCATTGGTTGGCGGCGGCCATTTGCGCAATGGTTTCAGCGACGCGCCCGATCTTGACCTGCGCGGTGTAGTTGGCGCCGGCATCATCCAGGATGCTGCGTGCCGGGCGAAGTGCCTCTTCCCCGCTTTGTTCTTCGAGTTTGCGCAGCATCTCCAGCGGGTGGTAGGCGCTGGCGCGGCCGCCCTCGATCGGCTCCTGCACGTTGAGCAGCACGATGTCGGACGCGCAGCGATCCCGATACAGGAAGGCTGCATGGCGCACGGCATCCAGCGCATGCCGGGAGCCATTGACGGGGACGAGGAGTTTGAGCATTGCGCGTTCCTTACACGTTGAGCGGGCGGCGGCAGGCTGGGTCGGGTTCGCCTGTGGTGGCCGGGCAGGGCCGCTGTCAGGGCATGCGGCCTGATTTCGTTATACGGATCGCGCCGCAAAGATGGTGTAAAGAGATCGCCCGCGGTGTAAAGAACGCGTAAACAGGGGGAGCACGCCGTGTGGCGCGTGCAGATATGGCGTGAGGTACTCAAACAGGATGAAGTGCCCGCCGCACCAGCACGAACGCCAGCGGCAACACCGGCACCCTGATCCCCACGAAGACCGCGCCACTGCGAGCCGATGAGTGACGCCCAATAATCTTCCGTTACATCCTTAACCGTGTTCGTCACAGCCTTAAGGCACCCTCAAGCCTAGACTGCAAGCAAGGTCCGGCGCTGACCGGACGTTCCATAGGAGAAGGTCGATGCAGAAAGCCAAGATTTTGACTTCCTTGATGCTGGCGGTCTCTGCGCTGGTGCCGCTTGCGAGCCACGCACAAGGCCATGACCGCGATCACGATCGCCGCTGGGATCGCGACCGCCACGAAGAGCGTGTGGATGTCGACCGCCGTGCCGACCGCGAGATGGCTCACCGCTGGAACCGTGGCGAACGGATTCCGCCCGAGTACCGCGATCGCCAGTACATCGTCGATGATTGGCGTGACCACCACCTGGCGCCGCCGCCGCGCGGGGCTCACTGGATTGGCGTCAACGGCGGCTACTATCTCGTGCAACCGAGTGGTGTTGTCCTCAACGTGACCATCGGCGGATAACACGCACCTTCGTTGATCAACAAAAAACCCGCGACTGCGAAAGTGTCGCGGGTTTTTCTTTGAGCCGTAGCAACGTCAATCGCGTGTGTGGCGGGCGGGGGGCTTCTGGCCACTTCGTCCACCTCACCTGAACGCACTGTTTGCACAACGTGGGTGGGCTGGTCGCACTGATCGGTTTGACTTCTGTTCTCGGCCCTGCCTGGGTTGCTGCACTACGCTGGGTTCTCCGCCATCAACCACGGCCTCGCCATGCTGGCGCTACTGCCGCTGTTGTGTTGGCCGCCCTCATGAGCCGAAGCCGACGTGAGGCGCCAGCCCAACTGCGCCAGCGACACACTGACTGCGCTTCGATACGGTGGGCTGCTCGATGTCGTGCTGCGTTAGGCGTTAGCGGCGCACGAGGTTGCCCGCTTGTATCGGATCGCAGGGGAGATGTGCAGAAACAAAAAGAGGCCGATCCAAGCATGAAGAATCGGCCCAACGAGCCCTGCAAGGAGGCAAGGTCGATATGAACGTGGTGTCGTCACGCCGCGGCCTCGTAAGGGAGGTGCAGGTGACGACGATTTGATGATGCGCCGTCCTCCGGCGCGTACGGCTTAGAAGCGGTGACGCAGGCCGATCGTGGCGCCGGTCTGGTTCTCGCCCGCAGCAACGAAGGTCGAGCCCGAGCCGCTCAGGCCCTGTGTCGAACCGTTCTTGTTCTTCGCGTAGCCGATGTTCAGGTAGACATCGGTGCGCTTGGAGAAAGAGTAGTCAGCCGACAGCACGAACAACCACGGATCCGCGCTCGAGTTGCGGTTGTCCGTGTAGTACGCAGCACCCGTCAGCACCAGGGCCGGCATGACGCGGTACTGGCCGCCCAGCCAGTAGACATTGGTGCGCGTGATGGTGGCCGTGGCGCTGGCCGTACCGTCGTCACGCAGCCAGCGGAAGCCGCCGAACACCTTGGCATCGCCAAAGGCATACGAAGCCCCGATCGCGGCGCGCTTGGCGCTGCGATCCTGCAGCGCCACGGTGGCACCCTGGTACTGGTCATACGCGGTACCGATCGAGAGATTGCCTGCGGCATAGGCGAAGCCCAGGCCGTAGTTGCGAGCCACCTTCGGTGCGCCCGGCACTTCGCCGTTGTTGTCGCGGCCGAAGCTGTAGAAGCCGATGGCGGTCAGCCCGCCAAACTTGCCGGTGTACTTGATGGCGTTGTCAGCGCGGCCATTGAATGCCGAGTCGACGGCAGCCAGCGAGTAGCGCGGGTTTGCGCCCATCGGGTCATAGGCGCCGAACAGGTCGTACAGCGCGGTCTGCTGACGGCCCAGCGTGACGGCACCAAAGTCGCCCTGCAGGCCAGCGTAAGCCTGGCGGCCGAACAGGCGGCCACCCTGGGCCGACATGCCGGTGTCGAGGTCGAAGCCGCTTTCGAGCGTGAAGATCGCCTTCAGGCCGTTGCCGAGATCTTCCGTGCCACGCAGGCCCCAGCGCGAACCGCTCAGGTTGCCGGCGTTCATGCGGACAGCGGTGTTGCCGCCGGCGCTGTTGCCCGGCACGTGATTGATGGCTTCGATGCCAATGTCGGCCAGGCCGTACAGCGTGACGCCAGATGCGGTTTGGGCGAGTGCCCCGGAAGCGCCACAGGCTGCGGCGATGGCGGTCATTGCGAGGAAAGCTTTTTTCACTGTCTATCTCAACGTATGTTCGGGTGAAAGGATGTCGCCGCCATCGACCAAGCGCGCATGGCATGAGCGCATTCGCCCCCCCTGGTGTAGCGGCAGGACGCAGGCTATTGATGGCACGTGAAATTTCGTTGGCGTACTACTAGCAATTCGTAAGCGACTCGCAAGCGCCGTCCGCATTGCGTCAACAGTAGGAGGGCAGGGAGATGGCTGGCCACGCCTGATGCGGGCAGAGATGTTAGCTGCGGGCTGGGCAACAAAAAACCCCGCAGAGCCAAGCCCAGCGGGGTTTCATTGCCAAACGTCGAAGACGTTTGAGTGCGGTGTTTGGTGGAGCCGGCGGGAATCGAACCCGCGTCCGCAAGCCCTCCACAGAGAGTTCTACATACTTAGTTCTGTCATTTGATTTAACCGCCGCATCGCGGACGAACACGCTCTACGACGGCGATTCACTAGGTTTTCGTCTCTAGGCCCGTGACTCACCTAAAGCTTATCTGACGTAAATGACCTCGCTAGTCTTGCGACCCTAGCCCGTCAGCGAGCCAGTGCGAGGACGGCGGCCCTTAGGCTGCCAGTGCGTAACGTTCGTCGTTAGCAGTTATTGCATTCCCATTGATTAACGAGGTGACGGGTCCTCGGTATGCCCTCCACTGCTTCGCAACCCACGTCGAAACCAGGTCGGCCCCAGAGAAGAAGATGGATTATCCCATAGATGGGCTACTTCAGCGCGAAATCAACCCGGGTGGTCTTGCCTTTGTCCTTGATGCCCTCGGCGCTGAGCTTGGGCGCCACCACAAAGAGGCGCCCCGGATCCACGCGTTCGGCCAGCGCCACATGCACGGCGTTGGCGCGGCGCTGGGCAAGTTCACGCAGGTCCGCATCGGTCACTTGCACGTTGGTCTCCATCAGCTTGCGCATTTCTTCCGGCGGCAGCGATTTCGCCAGGCCGATCATGTTGCGCGGCTTCGGAAACTTGGCGGCCTTGTAGGCGCGCTCCAGGTATTTGTTCTCTTCTTCGGGCTTGACGGTGGTGTCGGCCTCGGCGGCGTCACCGGCATCCTTGAGCTTCTGCTCGCGGATCTGGCGGTTCACGGCTTCGCGGCGCAGGCCGTCGCGGTCGAATTCCGGGTCGACGCGGCCGATGATGTCCACCTTCAGTGCCGGGCGGTCTTTGAGCGCGGTGGCCAGCTTGTCCATCTTGGCGACCGACGCCTGGCTGATGGTGGACGTGCCCGGATCAAACTCGATATAGCCGAGCTCTTCACCGCCGCTGCCGCCAAATGCGCTGGCGAGCAGCGAGAACGGGGCCGTCACCGCACGCACGATCAGGTTGACGAGTGCGCGTACGACGATGCCGCCGACGCTGAACTGCGGATCATCGAGCGAGCCCGAGACCGGCAGGCGCACGTCGATCTCACCGCGTGAGTTCTTGAGTAGCGCTACCGCCAGCCGCACGGGCAGGTTGGTCGCGTCCTTGCTCTCCACGCGATCGCCGAAGGTGAGCTGGTCGATGAAGATATGGTTGTCGGCGGTCAGCTTTTTCTGGTCCAGCAGGTAGTGCAGGTCCATCGTCAGCTTGCCCTTGGTGATCGGGTAGCCAGCGTATTTGGCGGAGTAGGGCGTCAGGTTGGTCAGCTCCACGCCGTCGGCCTTGGCTGACAGGTCCACAAAAGCGGTGGGGGCGAGCGGGTTGATCTTGCCGTGGATGTCCACCGGCGCGGTGCCGTCGACACTGCCGCGCAATGTCACGTCGGCCGGCGTCTGGTTGGCGGCGGTGCTGATCGTGCCCACCGAGCCGCCAATGGCCGTCAGGTTGGCGGTGTAGTTGGGTTTGACGAAGTTGTCGGTAAAGCGGATGTTGCCGTCTTGCAGTGTGATGGCATCGATGCGCAAGTCGGCGCTGCCGGCCTTGGGCGCCGTGGCTGCAACTGCCGATGCGGGTGCGGCCGCCGGTGCTGAGGCCGCAGCTACGGCCACTGGCGCACTGGCGACGGGGGCGGTAGCTGGGGCAGAAGCCGCGGCCGGCTGCGCTTGCGTGAGCGAGCGGCGCTCCTCATCCGATTGCACGCGAATGTCCTGCAGGTTCAGGCGTCCGTTCGGGTTGATGATGATCCGCGCATAGAACGTCGACAGCGCCACCGCGCCCACGCGCACACGCGGCGTGTTGCCGTCGTAGTTGGCCTGGATACGGTTGAGCGCGAGCGAGCGCCAGCGCAGGAAGTCGTCAGAGGTCACGCGGTCTTGCAGGCGCACGTTGCCCAGCGTGGCGTTGCCCTGATAGCTGACCGTCAGTGCCTTGCCCTGGTTGAGCACCAGGCGACCATCCATCGTCAGCAGCGCGCTGGTGATGGCGGCGTTCAGCGCCTTGTCGAGGTACGGGTCGAAGCCCGCCAGCGACAGGTTCTGCGTGTTCACGCGCAGATCGGCCTTGAGCGGCTGCGGCACCACGTCGCCGCGCACATCCAGCTTGCCCTTGCTGCCCAGCCCGGCGCCAATCTGTACGTTGACAGGCTTGCCGAGATCGGTCGATGCGTTCTGCACGACGACGTTCAGCGGTTCAACGCGCACCTTCACCGGGTGCGCGTTGGTCTGGTCCTCAAAGCCGACGGCGCTGTTGTCCAGCTTGAACGTCTGCACGGTCACGGCCCAGGGTTTCTCGGCCGATGCGTTTGCCTTGGGTTTGGCCGGAGCGGCAGCGGGTTTGGCAGCAGCGTTGGGGGCGCCGTCGAGCAACGTCAGCGTGGTCGTCCCGTCTTTTTTGCGCAGCGCATCGAGCTGCAAGCCATCGGCACGCACTTCGTTCAGTGCGATCGTGCGGGCGGCCAGGTCGAAGCTCTTTACGTCGGCACGCAGCAGCTTGGCGCGCAGGGCCGTGTCCTTGCCCGTAGGTGACGCCATCGCCAGCTCTGTCAGGCTGGCCGTCAGCGGTTCGGCGCGCACGTTGAATTTGTCGGCACCGAAGTCGAGCGCGACCTTGCCGTCTGCCGACAGCGCACCGTTCTGCAGTTGCGGCGCACCCGCCTGGCGCAGATACGGCCCGATGCCGGCCAGCTTCACGCTGTCGAGCTTCAGCTCGAGCTCGCCATTGTTCTTCTCCAGCGATGTGTTGCCCTTGACGTTGAGCGTGCCGCCTTGGGACAGCTTGGTCCCCACGTCAAACGTGATCGGGCCACCCAGCGTGCGCACGGCTACGTCGCCGTGCAGGTCTTCCAGCGTGAGGTCCGCCGCCGGCTGCGTGGTGGCATCGCGCCAGTGCACGGTGCTGTTGGCCAACTGTAGTTTGCTGACGACGACGTCCAGCGGTTTCGGTTTGGCGGTGGGCTCCGGTGCGGCAGGCTTGGCCTCCGCCGGTGCCGGCTTGCCACCCAGTTGTGCGAAGTTGATCGACCCATCGGCGGCGCGCACGGCATCCACACGTACGCCGTCGAGCGTCAGGGCATCCAGGTGGAATACGTTGTCGAGCGGGCGCACGTCGGCCAGTGTTGCACGCACTTGCTTGGCGGCTACGAGCGGCGCCTTCTTGGCGTCGGTCACTTCCAGGTTGTCCAGGCCGGCCGTGCCGTGCACGCGCAGCACTGGGGCGCCCGTCTTCGGCTTCTGGAAGTCGATCGTCAGGTCAGTCGTCAGCTTGCCCTGTGGCACGGCCACCGGCAGCGGGCCGGGTACGTAGCCGAGGTAGCGGGGCAGTTCCAGACCGTCGAGCTTAATGTTCAGGTTCGATTCCAGTGAATCGGAAAATGGCTTGGTCTGGCCCGCAAAATGGAGCGGGGCGCCGTCAATGCGCGCGGCCAGCAGGGGCTGCACGAAGATATTCACGTCAGCCGGCAGGCTCGCCAGGAAGGGCACGCCGATCTGCAGGTTGTCGACCTTGTGCTGTGCGCCCAGCGGTTGATCGACAAACTCGATCGCGCCGTTGGTCAACTGCAGGTTGGCAAATACGAAGCGCGCCGGTTCGGTCGACTTGGGCTTGGGCGGGTTCTCCGGTGCAGAGAGCCTGTCGACGATGTCGGAGAAGTTGAAGCGCTGCTCGGCGGTGCGCACGATATGCACGCGCGGCGCATCGATGCGCAACTCTTCAATGACGGGGGCACGGCGGAAGATCGAACTCCACGAGGCATTCACGTGGAGGTGGCCGACGTCGACGAATGGCGCCTTGCCGTCGCGCTCCGCAATGTGGAGCTGGTCAACGTCGAGTCGCAGTGTGTACGGGTTGATGCTGATCTTGCCGACTGTGACCGGTCGCTCCAGAACCTTGCTCAACTGCGTCTCGGCCAGGTGGTGCAGCAGCGGTGGTCCACCCAGAGCGCCCAGCAGGCCGAACACCACCAGGAACATCAGAACACCCAATCCGATGCGCTTGGTGCGCCGCGACGTGCCCACCTGCGCGGCGCGTTGCCACCCAGCTGTGCCGCGCACACGCTCAAGCTGCGCACGCCAGCCGTTGGACTTCGATTGCAGGTCGGGACGCGAATCGGGGGAGGTGCTCATGCTGGTGTCGGTCCGGCCACGGTGTGGCGTACTTCGTCAGTCGGTCGACCGCCGCGTCCCATGTGGAAGGCGGCGGTCCTGAATAGTGCTGGGCGTTGGCCCTGGCACCGTGCTCAAGCGCGTTGGGACGCGAGCAGCAGCGGAATCAGCTCGGCGGCGTTGGCGATCAACGCATCTGCGCGCCATTCCGAGGGCGGCGGCCCATTACCACAATAGCCGTAACTGGCGGCAATGGTAGGCATGCCGGCGGCACGGCCGGCTTCGATGTCGCGCACGTCGTCGCCCACATAGACGATCTGACGGGCATCCACGCCAATAGATTCGGCCGCATGCAGTAGCGGGGCGGGGTGGGGTTTCGCGTGCGGCGTGGTGTCACCTGCAACGACGCAGGCCGGCGGCACCGGAAACGTCAACTGAGCGACCAGCGGCACGGTCAGCCTGCCTGACTTGTTGGTGACGATGCCCCACGGAATGCCTACGCGGCCGAGTTCGGCCAGCACGTCTGCCATGCCGGGGAACAGCGTTGTGCGCACGCAGATTTCCGCCTCGTAGTTGGCGAGGAATGCCAACCGCAGCGATTCGAATTCCGCATCCTCCGGCCCGATGCCGAAGGCCACGCCGAGCAGTCCGCGCGCACCGTGTGAAGCGACGGGGCGCAGCGCTTCATAGGTCAGCGGATCCAGGCCGCGGTCGGTGCGTACTTTGTTGGCCGCAGCCGCCAAGTCTGGCGCAGTGTCGGCCAGCGTGCCGTCCAGGTCGAACAGCACCGCGCCCAGCGGAGCCGGAAATTTGGCTGCCGTCATGCGTTGCCCGGACGGCGCGTGGCCATCAGATAGTTGACGCTAGTGTCCTGCTTGAGGGCGTAGCGTCCGGTGATCGGGTTGTATTCGAGCCCGCGCATCTGCTCCGGCTGCAAACCTGCTTGGCGTGTGAACGAGGCAAGCTCCGACGGGCGGATGAACTTAGCATAGTCGTGCGTGCCGCGCGGCAGCATGTTCAGCACATATTCCGCACCGATCACCGCCAGCAGATACGCCTTGGCGTTGCGATGGATGGTCGAGAAGAACACGTGGCCGCCCGGTTTGACCAGGGTCGCGCAAGCGCGCACAACCGACGCCGGATCGGGCACATGTTCGAGCATCTCCATGCAAGTCACGACGTCGTAGCTGTCGGGTTCACGTGCCGCGAGCGCTTCTGCCGCGATCTCTTCGTAATCGACGGCAACGCCCACTTCCAGGCTGTGCAGATCGGCAACCCGCAATGCTTTGCGTGATAGATCGATGCCTTTGACGCTGGCCCCGACACGCGCCATGCTCTCGGAGAGGATGCCGCCGCCGCAACCGATGTCGACAACGCGCTTGCCCGCCAGCGGCGCGATGGATTGAATCCAGTCGAGGCGCAGCGGATTGATTTCGTGCAGGGGTTTGAACTCGCTGTTCGGGTCCCACCAACGGTGAGCGAGTTCGCTGAATTTTTCGAGTTCGCCGGGATCGGCGTTCGCGTGAGTGGTCGTCATGTTGCGCTGCGCCTGGGTATAACGGCTAGGTGAGGAAATGTACCAAAAAGCGCCGCCCCAACCAAATCGAGCGCGCCGGGAAAAAAGGTTTCACATTGAAACAAAGGTGAACGAACGCGCATGCGTTTTCTCCAACCGTCACCTTCCCTCAAGGAGAGATCAATGAAATCCAAACAGATACTGGTGGGACTCGGCGTTGCGGGCCTGACGGTGCTGGCGGGCTGTGCCGCACCGGGGTACGGTGGCGGTTACGGTGGCGGTGGGTATGCTCCGCCTCCCGCCTATGGCGGTCAGCCGCAACAGCAGCCGGGCGCGTTGTACGGCCGGGTCGAATCGATCCAGCCGATGCAGGCGCCAGTTAACAGCCCAGGTATTCTGGGCACGATCATTGGTGGTGTGGCGGGCGGTATCCTGGGTCACCAAGTTGGCGGTGGCACAGGTAACACGGTCGCCACAATTGGCGGCGCAGCGCTCGGCGCTTATGCTGGCAATCAAGTGGAGCAACGTGCTGGCGCGGGCGGGCAAACGGTATACCGCATCAGTGTGCGGCTGGACGATGGCCGCGTAGCAACCGTTACGCAGAAGAACCCGAATAACCTGCGCGTGGGTGACCGCGCCATGGTCGCCAACGATCAGGCGACGCCGTCTTACTAATAGAGAAGGACGAATGGGGTTACAGACCCCAGAGAGCCAAACAGCGGTGGCGCATGGGCGTCACCACTTTTTTGTTGCCTTGGCCGTTCGCGAATCGATAAGCCAACCAAGCCGTAACGCTAGGCGTGCA
>F21B_10003139_pt1 | contig 19907 bp, 13 predicted proteins | sample RepKananBrdUF21B_FD_10803 | JGI IMG/M metagenome (IMG submission 10803) | reverse complement strand
GCGCGTGGCCCATGCGCGCGCCCCAGCGGGCCTGCGGCATCAGGTACGGCGCCTGGTCCATGTTTTCCATGCCGCCGGCGATGGCCACGTCAGCGTAGCCGAGGCGGATTTCGTCAGCGGCTCTCGCGATGGCCTGGGCGCCGGACCCACACACCCGATTGACGGTCATGGCCGGCACCGATACCGGCAGCCCTGCCCCAATTGCCGCCTGACGCGCCGGGTTCATCTTGTTGCCGGCTTGAACGACGTTGCCAAAAATGACTCAGCCGATCAGACCGGCATCCACGCCTGAGCGGCACAACGATTCGGCAATCACCGCCGCCCCCAGATCGACCGCAGGCGTGGCTTTGAGCGAGCCGTTAAACGCGCCGATGGCGGTGCGGACCGGATGACACAACACTACGTCTCTCGTGCTCATGATTTCTGCCCTCCTAACGGGCGTCGTAACAACTGCGTTGAAATAGGCCCAGGGGCCATCCATCGCCAATGCATGAACGATTCATGAAGAAAGACCCTCCGCCTTCGAGGGGGCAGACGCTTCCTCCAGCAGATCAATCGCCCGTTCCATCAACCCGGCGAGGACCTTGATCCGCCGATCTCCCAAAGCCGTGGCGACCACTAGGCTAGGCCGCCAACGCCGCACATTCACTGTGGAAAGTCCAACAGGAACGACAACGCCGCCCTCTCCCAGCGCCTCGCTGATCAGCTTGCGATCCAGGACCTGATGGCACGTTAGATAACCCTCCAGCAGGCTGCGATGAAAAGAGACTGCTGCCATCAGGATTCAGGATCGCCAGGTTGTAGCTCCCCAGGGCGTTCTGGCTCGTTGTCAAATTGATCTTCTGGCCAGCCGTCCCACTGAAGGTCAGGCTGCCGTTCTGCCCCGGAGCTGTCGTAGTCAGTGTTACCGTAGGGCCGTCAATCGCGATTGCCCCCGTCACGTCTGGTAGTACGTTATATAGCGTGAAGATGAGGCTCGTTCGTAAGCGACCAGCGAGTCGAACCCTGCGTAGCAGTCAGTTGACGTAGCGATAGCCTTGCTGGGTCGCCGTTACCGCAGAGTCACCGTCGACAAGACGACGACCGACGAGCGGATGGTCTGGTAGTAACTGGCCGACAAACTCCCATCTGCCTTCCCCTCCAGCAAAGCCACGCGTCGACATGGTAGTCCCAGCTGGAAACCACTCCGCGATCGAATACGCGCGCACAACCACACCATCAGCGATTCCCAGGGCTGTTGAATATGGAGGAGTGCCAGACTCGTCGGGTGTGCGACGGCGGGCGCCCACGTTGGACCAGAACTGGCGCACACAGTCATAGATTTCGATTTCAGGCATCGTCGGCGAGTAAGTCCGGTTGATGAAGAAGAGCATCAACCGCTCACTAATATCTGCGACGTCGATCGGTTTAGAGCCATAAAGCCGCTCAACTTCCGCAGCAGTTTGGCGGCCGCGCTCGATGCCGTGACCTCGAACACTGTTCGTAAGGTTTTCGAGGCCAAGCGTATCAATAATGGCGGCTTCGACTTCGAAGCACGCCTCTTTTGTGTCGAGCCCGTACCGAAGGATATCAACCAGCGGTTCCGCGCCGGCTTCCCGGATCTCTTTGATGCGTCGGTTTTTTGAAGTCTCGCTCGTTTCCGATTTGAGGTGGTCATAAGCCCGATTGTTGCCGCTTGCTTTGCCCACGTAAAAAATCGCATCGTCGCGTGGATCGACAAGGGCATAGACGTAGTGACCAAGATGCCTTTTTGTCTGAGAAGAAAAGCGGATGCGAGTCATTTCCCAAAGAACGGAAGTTATGGAATTAGGATAGTACTCGCGTGAGTGCGGAGCGCCAGGTGGCTTTGTGTGATCGATCAATCCGACCATCACCCACCCACGTACCCGCTCATAGATCTCGAGCTCAGATCCATGGCGCGGCTTCCCACTCAAGAACCCACACGAACGCGGCACCTTTCTGCATGGCACGATCGGGTAAGGAGAGGACGAGCGATGGCCACTTTGAACACCGAAAGGGCCGCGCATCGATGCATACTGACCTGAAGGCCCGTGGCAGCAGCGACCGGTCAGATTGGCTTGGGCGGACTCAATATCAACAAGCGCATTCAGCGCTGAAATGGGAGGGGTATGGCAGAAAGAAGCTTCCAGGCGGAGCATTGGTTTCACCCAGTTGGCCAGGGACTGTTCAGTTCAGGGAACTTGGCTGAACTTGGTGAATGGTATCTCCCCGGCTTTCGCTGGGTTGACCTGCCCCTGGTTTTAGTACGAGTCGCACGTAGAGTCCGGGGTTAAAAACTCATTCTGCTCGTGCCCCTGCGCAAACCGCGCCGGGGTCAGATAGCCGAGCGAACTGTGAGGCCGCTCGGTGTTGTACTCGATACGCCATTCCTCAATCAGCTGCCTGGCGTGGCGCATTGAGACGAACCAGTGCTCGTTCAGGCATTCATCGCGGAAACGCCCGTTGAAGCTCTCGATGTAGGCGTTCTCCACTGGCTTGCCCGGCCGGATGAACGACAGCGTGACGCCCGCTTCGTAGGCCCATGCATCGAGCACCTTACCAGCGAACTCCGGACCGTTGTGGGATAGGTACCAATTGACAAGAAATGCGCCGTCTTGTAAGCATCGCCCACTACGTAGCGGGTGCCGCGGACAGTCCACGTTTTCTCTGTGGCATATAACCCATTTGCGCGCTGCGATTTTCGTCCGGCAATAGCCAAGTTGGTCCGTGGAGCGGCGGCCAAGATGACCTGGCATGGATAGCGTGTTGCGTTCAGGCTCAAACAGGCAACACATTCGACAAGGATATGCATTTATTCGCATTCTTCATGGAATGAAGTCAATAATCCATAAGATCGAGATGCGAAAAATCCTCCCTCGGCTGGGTGCAGCACCCTTCAGGGGTGATCAATCTTAATCGGCGAAGTCATTATCGGCCTCGTATGACTCAGCCTTGTTGCCGACCACTCAAATTCACCTAAGGTCACAGCCCCCCCTTTCCACAGAGGGATTGACAGTCCTTTGTTTTCGTCTATTTTCGCAACCTGGGGAGGAGTGGACATGAGAGCTGAATATCAAAAGCTGCGCCGGCGCCTCAATTTTTCTCGGTGCCTCCGCGCTCTATGTGTCACCGCAACCTTCTGGGTATTCGGCTATCAAGTCTGCTTCGCGCAAGTCTATGGTTGGAGCATTCAGTTGCCCACAGGTATCTCCAAGCAGGATGCTGCCATTGCTCTGAAGCTGACTGAACGCTTCGCCACTGCGACCACATACCCGCTGACAATAAATCGCGTTGATGGAGCGGCACCGCCAGCTGATCTCATCAGGCGTGTACAGCACGGAGATATTCAACTTGCGGTTGTTCCACTGGATGAGCTATCTGAGTCAAAGGCAGACTTTGGGGTCTTCAATTCGCTCTTTCTATTTAGAGATTTGGACGCTGTGGAGCGCTACCAGCGCAGCAGAGATGGTGCACATCTACTGAAGGAGTTGGAGCGAGGAGGCCTCGTTGGGCTGGCTACACAGTGCTGTTCTGGGGAAATCATCTGCGCACAGAATTGCTTCCGCGCACCGCCCATCTCGCGACAAAAGTGATTTGCCGGCAACTTTTATCGCGCCGGCTCAGTTTTTTTTGTAACTAAGCGAGCCTAGTTAATATACCGACTTGCAATTCTCTTTTGCCGTGTTATTACGTCAAGATATCGCGTGATCGAACGCGAAACATTCCGCATTCAATTTGATAGCGGAGTGCAGTCTTATTCCAATTTGCGGCGCCACTATTTAGTGAAAGGCGTAAATATTTATTTTTATTCAAATTCTGGAAATGCGAAATATTCGGCGTCTATATTTAAATAATATCGATAATATTCCCATGTAAAAAGCCAAGTCGATTGGGAATCCTGTAAGAAATTTGACTTAATAAATAGAAGGCATTTCAACGGCGGTAATTTTTTCTCGAGCAATAAAAAAGCGAAGCACTAAATCACATCCGTCTGTTCGCGTGGTAGGTCATCATGCCCCTTCAAGTGCAGCAACCGGAAATTCCGCAGCGTCTGCATGGTGCGATGCTGGTGGACCGCTGTGGGATGCCGCGGTACTGGGCCAGCGTCTGGGCTCAATTCGAGCTGGCGAATCTGGCCGAATTGACGTGCCTGGGCAAGCTGTACGCGGTTGAGCGCCTGTACTCGTATGCCGACAAGTTGTTTGGGGTTGGTGCCTTGGACGACGCGTTGTTCAGCTTGGACGAAGCGCGTTTGGGCTCCATCCTTGAGGGCTGGTTCGTGTCGATCCGTAATCAGCCTCAGATCACGGGTTCAGATCAGAAGCGCTGGCGTGCCGGGCTGGACTTCGTCGTGATGGTGTCGACCTGGCTGGGACATGCCACGCAGCATGAAAACCAGTTAGCGCGGCTCGATGCGCGTTGGCAGCGCCTGAACCTGCGGTACGGCCAACTGCAGGTTCAGCGCCAATTCCGTACCAACATTCTGCGTGCACTTCCGGCCGTGGTCGTCGAGGCGATGTATGCGCTTCTGGATCCTGAATCCGGCACGAACCCCTTTAAGGGCGTGCGCACGCGCTGGCGCGTCTTTACCGCGTTTGTGTTGATGTTGCACCAGGGGTTGCGCCGCGGCGAATTGCTGCTGTTGAACGCGAATGCCATCAAGTCCGGGTTGGATGCGCGACAGCAGCGCCGCCGCTACTGGATCAATGTCAGCGAACAAGGGCGTGTCGACACCGATACCCGCTACTCCCGGCCGGGTATCAAGACCGCCGATTCGATCCGGCAGGTCCCCGTCAGCGAACTGACCTCCAGCCTGGTGCAATGCTATGTCGACAATTACCGCGGACGGCCTGATCATCCCTATCTGCTGAACGCGCAGACCAATACCCCGCTGTCGACGGAATCCCTGACCACGCTCTTTGCGCGCATCTCCAGGGCCTTGCCTGCCGCTGCGCTGGCGGAGTTGGAGGACCGAACCGGAAAGACGAGCATTACGCCGCATGATCTGCGCCATACCTGTGCGGTGGTGCGGCTCAATCAATTGCTGAGCCAGGGCGACTCGATGGATGAGGCGCTGCAAAAAATGCGCACCTTTTTCGGTTGGTCTCGCACGTCCGACCAGCCCGCAAACTATGCGCGGGCCGTGTTCGAGGACCGCCTTGCGGCGGTCTGGAACAACGTCTTCGATGATCAGGTCGCGGTGCTGCGCGCCCTACCTGCCGGGGGGCGCGATGCCGGTTCAACCCGATGACCGACAACAATGGACAGTGAAGGACGCCGATGACTGGTTGGACCAGATCGTGCGGCAACTGCCTGATCTACCGCCCCTTCTGCGCTATTACGACGACTTCGATGACACGACGCGCGTAATCGAAGCACCGGCCAGCGCGACAGTCTTCCCCATTCATGCCAATGGCCGCATCGAGTATCTCGACTTCTCTGCCTATGGTAGTGGCTACGGGATGCTGCTGCGCCATCTGTTTGCGCATCTGTTGACCGAAAGCCTGCACGTATCGACGGTAGCCGATTACATCGGAGGGGCCCGGTACTTTAGCCACGCGGAGGTTATGGGCTTACTGGTGGTAGGGCCAGAAGGAAGCATCCCCAGATGGATGGCGTTACGGGCATTGGATAGGCCAGTCAGGGCCTACGGATTCGCCAAGGGGCTGCTGCGCATGCTCTGCCACTATCGTTTGTGCGGCTGGGCCCCGGGGTATCTCGAGTTCGTCAGCGTTGCCCTGCCCTGGCCGGCTAACGATAAATATGCTGGCGTGCGCACGGGCGAAGTCTTCCTGTCCGTCGAGGAGGAGGCGGTGATTATTCGTTACCTGGACGAGACCTCGCAGACTGTGCAAGCCGGCTCAGAAATAGACCTTGCGGATCTGTGCGACGCCGTGATGCTGCTGAGTGCCTATCAGTTTGGCATGCGACCGATCCAGATTGCGATGCTGACCTTGCGTGACGTGCGCGTCTGGCAGGATGCCAGCGATGTGTCTCCTTCTGTGCACTTGACGTTCCGCATGGCGAAGCAGCGGCGCAGTAGGGTGATCAAGCCCTTACCACGGCGTGTCAAGCGGGAGTGGGCGGCACTTCCTGCACAACTCGAGCAGGCGCATCGAGCCCAGCAGCATACTGGTGCCCAGCGTTTCTGCTGCGTGGGCTCAGCCTCGGACGCATCGACGCGGATTGCAGAACTGACGGAGCGCTTGCTCGGCGCGCGGGCCACGGCCACGGATCTGCGGCACACGGCAGCGCAACGGCTGGTGGACGCGGGGGCTAACCAGGAAGAGCTGGCCGCATTCCTGGGGCATGCCGACTTGGCGACGGGGCTGGTGTACTTCGACGGCTCACCCAACCAGGCCGAGCGTGTTAATCGCGCGATGGGGCTGTCGCCGGTCTATCAGCGGGTGGCCCGCATTGCGCATGCGCGCTTTGTCAGCTCGGAAGAATTGAGTTCGCTCAAGGGCGAACAGCAGATCGCCGGCGTGCCGCACGGGCTGCCGATTGCGGGCATTGGTGGCTGCACCAGCGGACAACCTGCGTGTCCGTTTAACCCGATTACATCGTGTTATGGCTGCCATCGGTTCATGCCGGTGCGTGACGCTAGCCTGCATCGCGAAGTGCTGGCAGGCCTGCGTGGCGTGGTGCGCCTCTTCCATGATGCCTCGCGAGGCGAGGCATCCTCTCCCGCCTACCTGCAATTACAGCATGCCATTGCTGGTGTGCAAGCAATCCTCGCTGAACTGGAGGGCGAGGCCAAATGAACGCGGGTTACCGTGCCTACGTGGACTTGGGCCACACGCTGGCGGAACAGCGGGGTCTGTGTTGGTTGCTGCCGCTTGAGCCGGACGGGCGCGTGACCGAGGGGCATGCCTGGAACCTCAACGAACTCGCCGGCGATGTACTACCACCCAAGTACTACCTGAGCCATCTCGGCCGCGACCCCCAGATGTTGCAAACGATGGCTTTGCAGTCGCCGGCGCTCTCGGCGGCCCCTCTGTCGGTGGCTTGGCAGGATCTGATCAAGGCGGCAACCTTGGAGCATTTGCTGGTCAAGCGCAACACCACGGGGTATATCGCTGGAAGCATCGTGCGCCCCTTGCGGGTGCTGGCTACATGCGTGTCGGACAAGGAGCCCTGGCAATTGACGGTCGAGGACGGCAGTCGTGCTATCCAGCTGGCAAGCGGCTTGCAGGCGAGCGGTAAGCTGGGCGCGTTGGTGGAAAGCGTTTTACGTAACCTGTTCGATGTGCACCAGCTCGCGGATGCGGGACCGGTGTATTGCGGCGTGCTTCAACCGCGCTCCCCTTTGACGCGCCGCCGCGCCGCCTTCCTGAAATCCCAGGACGAGTTGAGCGACAGTCTTGAGCAGCGCAAGCGCTCTGAACGCTTGCCGGAGCGGCGTGCCTTCTGGGAGTTGGTGCGGATCGTGATGACCGAGCCACCGCGCAGCTACATCGACACGCTACGCTTCCTGTGCCTGCGCATGATGATCGTGACGGGCCTGCGTATTGGGGAGGCCGTGCTGCTGCCGGCGGACTGGCAGCGCACCCGGGTTTACTACGACCGGCAAGGTCGGCCCGCTGGAGTACAGGGAGGCTATGCGGATGCCTTAATGCTGCGCCACTTCGCGGAAAAACAACAGACTAAAGAGAGTGACAGCCGGGTGCTGTTCGAAAAGGCCCAGTATGTACCTGAGATGTTTCGCGAGTTGCTCACGGAGACTCTGCAGCGCAGCTTGGATCTGACCGAGCCATTGCGCCGAACGCTGCGACTGCAAACTGAGATGGGGCGCTTACTGCCCTGGTATGCAGAGCATGAGGTCGTTCCCGCCACACAGTTGTATCCGCATCTGACGGGCAATCCATTCTGGGCCGCCATGGACAGCGATCGGCGAGCCGAATTGATGGAGCGCTATCGTGTCCGGTTCGATGCAGCCGTGTTCCGGGATATCCAGGAGCAGCAACGGGCTAGCTACGCACAGCGGGCCAGCCTGGATATGGCGGCATATGTGTACCTGAACCGCCTTGAGGAAACGATGCACCAGGGCAGCCATACGCTCTCGTTCAGGCTTCCGGACGGCAGCGTAGTCCCGCCAGGTCGCCGCATCGCGTGGGAACAAACTTACCTGCATGTGGGGGAGCTCGAGGCGTATCTGCGTGTTGCCGTACCGACCAAGCTCTCGGATACGGAAGCGTTGCCGCTGGCGACGGGCACGCTGCAGAGCTGGGAGTTGTTGTTCCTGACGCCAAAACGCTCGCTGGTGGAGGAGCGCGCCGATGGTCTCTGCGATGTGACGCGCGTAATGGCAGTGAACCGGCCGGATGGAAAGCTAGTGGCGAACGCGATTGGACAGCCCCCGACGTCGGCGTCCCTGTTCCGACGCTATGGGCAAAGCCCGGAAGACAAGCAGTTGAGTATCGAGTCGCACATGCTGCGGCACTTGCAGAACACCGAGTTGTTCCGGCTCGGAGTCGCCGACACGATCATCTCCAAGCGCTTTAATCGGCGTAGCGTGGCCCAGAGCTACGAGTATGACCATCGCAGCCTGGCCGAGCAGTTGGATCAGATTGAGCTGCCGCTAGAAGTGGAACTGTCGTTGGGGGAAAAAGCCTCCACGGTGGCCAAGATGATCTTGGGCGGCAAAGCCAGCGGCCCCATCGTCGCCTCGTTCCTGCGCATCCAAGCTGACGAGGGTGATGAGGCCGCCTTCGCTTATCTGCGTGCCGAAGCCGATGGCTTCCACGCGACACCCTATGGGCACTGCTTAAACAGCTTCACGGTCGACCCGTGCCCCAAGCATCTGGAATGCTTTGCAGGTTGTCGCCACCTGTCTGCCACCAACTTGCCGGAAAACCATGCGCATCTGATTCGGCTCGAGGGCAAGCTTGTAGCCGCACTTGAGCACGCGCAGGCGCGGCCTGCTACAACGCCAGGGCGTGACAACCAGATTTCTCATGCGCGGGTCAGATTGGACGGCGTGCGCAAGCTGCTGGCCACCGCCGACGGAGAGCGTCCGTTCCCTGATGGACCAGACCTGTCAGTGCCGTCGCCACGCGGTGTGCTCGATGACTGAAGCCGAGAGACAGAAACGGGCTCTTGACGATCCAGACCTGCAGCGCGTTCTGGAGGAACTGCTGGCCCGCGACGAGAACATTACCGCGCGAGCGGTGACCCGGCACCACCCTACCCTCAAGGCCGCGTCCTCGATCACCCGCAGCCCGGCACGCAGCGCGTTGCTTACGCAATACCAGCAACGCCAAGCCGAGTTTCGCCGCTGGCAACGCCGCCTATCACACCAGGCCGTCGCGAAAACTGCGGCAGCACTTGCGGACAAGGATCTGCGCATCACTACACTCGAGAACCAGGTGAAGCTGTTGGCGTCCTCTCATCTGGCCATGATCAAGGTGGTGGGGGAGCTCGGTGGCTTCAGCAAGTGGGCCGCCTTCTACGAGCACTACTCTGCCGCACGTAAACAACTCGAGGCCCTCGGCGCGCTCCAGGCAGCCAGCATCAAGCCCCTGCCTCCGAACTCACCGCCACCCGCCGAGCCATAGCCGCGAGGCACCTAGTTGCGCCTAGTGGTGTTGCGTGGATCGACACTGGAAAACGCAACAATGTGATCGGAAGCAGTTACGCAACAGAGCCTGTGGATAACTTGCCCTAAATGTAATGTAAGGCAGTGAAAGGCCCGCGCAACAGAAGTACCGACATACCAAGTCTGCGCATAATTCAGAGGGAACCAAGCGCTAAAGTCTGGTTCCCACCACAAGGTCATGTCATACGCATTCAACGATGGAAAACCTTCACGCTTACCTTGATCCCATCCTTTGGGGCACCTTCAGCCGCTTCGCAATCAGCCTGTGTACTGCGCTGCTGATTCTTCTCGGCGGCTGGTGGTTGTCAAAACTCACCGGCCGTTGGCTGAGCCGGCTGATGAACCGCCAGGCCAAGCTTGATGCCACGCTTGCGCCCATCCTCTGCGACATCAGCGTCTGGGGCATCCGCATTCTGGCCGTCATCGGAGCGCTGTCCCGGCTCGGTATTGAAACGACTAGCATTATTGCGGTGCTGGGCGCAGCGGGTCTTGCCATTGGCCTGGCCTTGCAAGGCACGCTTCAGAACATTGCCGCGGGCATCATGCTGCTGGCGCTGCGCCCGTTTCGGGTGGATGACTACATTGAAGGCGGTGGTGGCCAGGTGGCCGGTACTGTGGAAGAAGTCGGCCTGTTCATGACCCGTCTGGCCAAGCCGGATGGCATTTGCGAATACGTGCCAAACAGCGCGCTGTGGAGCAACTCGGTGCGCAATTACACGCGCAACCCGACTCGCCGGCTGGACCTGGAAACCGAGGTGTCGCTGCACGACGACATTGCAGGCGCGATCGAGGCGCTCAAGGCGCTGGCCGCCAGCGAGCCGCTGGTGCTGCCGGATCCCGCCCCCATGGCGATGGTCATGCGCTTTGACGACAGCGTGGCGGTGCTGAACTTGCGCGTCTGGGCCAAGACGGAGCACTTCTGGGACATGCGCTGGAAGCTGGCGCAGCAAGTTCGTACGACCCTGAAGGACGCGCGCTGCACCCTGCCCGTCCGCATGCGCGAGCTCCATATCGTGCATGACGCAACGCAAGACGCCGGCAAGACGCCCACCCCGCGCAACGGTGAGGCCTTGGCGCAGCGATAAGCCGCTGCGTCGCGGGAGTGCCCAGGGTGTGCCAACGCGCAACACTTTTCCTGTGCATTCCCAACCGCATTGCCTAGACTCATTTTCCAGATATTCCCTCTACGGGTAACGCATCATGTGTCGCTGGCTGGCCTACTCTGGCAACCCCATTCAGATGGAGACGGTGCTGTTTCGACCAACGCATTCGCTGATCGACCAAAGCCTGCGATCTCGTCTGGGACATACCACCACCAACGGTGACGGATTCGGCATTGGTTGGTACGGCGGCCATTCCGAGGTGCCGTTCCGGTATCGGTGCCTGCACCCTGCCTGGAACGACACAAACCTGCGCGAAGCTGCCCGCGCCATCCGGTCGCCGCTGTTCGTCGCCCATGTGCGCGCGGCCACGGACACCCCCACGCAGGAAACCAACTGTCACCCGTTCCGATACGGCCGATGGCTGTTTGCCCACAACGGCCTGATCCGCGACTACCCGACGCTGCGGCGCGACCTGATGATGGAAGTCGCGCCAGAGCTGTTTCGCTGGATCGAGGGGTCGACGGATTCCGAGGTCATGTTCTTCCTCGCGCTCACGTTCGGGCTGCAGCGGGAGCCGCGCAGCGCCCTGGAGCAGATGGTGGGACTGATCGAGCACGTCGGCCACCGGCACGGCATCGAGCACCCGCTGAACATGACCGTCTGCGTGACCGACGGTGAACAGATCATCGCAGCACGCTATTCCAGCGAGCGCGATTCGCGCTCCCTCTTCCACAGCACGTCCTTCCGGCATCTGCACGAGCTTTATCCGGACAACTCCCGGATCACGGACGCGGGCGACGATGCCGTACTTGTGCTGTCCGAACCTTTGGTCGACTTGGCCGACGCCTGGGAGGAAATTCCGGAAGAGACGCTTGTCTTCGTCAAGGGTGGTGTTGTGGAGCACCACCGGTTCACCCCCCGACTGCCCGTATCGGAAGTGTCGGGCAAGCAACAATCCTCCTACGGACTCGCTGCCGGCTGATCGGCCGCCCTCCTCCGCCCGCCATCCCTCCCTTTCCCACTGAAGGCTCCTGACAAAACGTTGTCAGGAGCCTTGCGTTACTCTCGCGCCCGCGTCTCGTAACGTAAATGAACCGATTTTTCAGAATCCGCTACAGTTTACGGCCCGCATTCTGATTGCCGACCGGCGCCCGTCTGGCTAGCCGTGCCGGCATTCCTCACGTTTTCCAAGGACCACCCCTCATGTCTTCCGGTGTCATTCGCCTGCGCGGAGCCCGTCAGCACAATCTCAAGAACCTCGATCTGGACCTGCGCACGGGCGAGATGACCGTGGTGACCGGCCCGTCTGGTTCTGGCAAGTCGAGCCTGGTATTCGACACCCTCTATGCCGAGGGCCAGCGCCGCTACGTTGAGACCTTCAGCGCCTACGCCCGCCAGTTCCTGGACCGCATGGACCGCCCCCAGGTCGATCATGTGGAGGGTGTGCCGCCGGCCATCGCTATCGACCAAACCAACCCGGTACGCAGCTCGCGCTCCACGGTCGGCACGATGACGGAGCTGAACGATCACCTCAAGCTGCTGTTTGCGCGCGCAGCGCAGTTGTTCGATCGCGATACCGCGCTGCCGGTGCGCCACGACACGCCGGAGACCATCTACAGCGAACTGCTGGCACGCACGCGCGAGGCCGATCCGCGCCTGGTGGTGACCTTTCCGGTGGAGCTGCCGGCCAATACGAGCGCGGAAGAAGTCGCGCAGTGGCTGTCTGTCAGCGGCTATACGCGGGTGCAGGCTGAGCGCGAGGTGATGACACCTTCGGGCGAGCGCAAGTTGCTCGACGTGGTGGCAGACCGCTTCCGCCTGCAGGGCACCGAGCGTGTCCGTGCGCTGGAGGCCATCGAGTCGTCGCTCAAGCGCGGCGGCGGTCGCGTCAATGTGTACGTGCTGCCCGCAGACGAGGCTGCCGAGCCTGAAATCTGGCGCTTCTCCACCGGCCTGCACTGCCCGGAGAGCGACCTGCGCTACGCCGACCCGCAACCGGCCCTCTTCTCGTTCAATTCCGCCTATGGCGCGTGCGATGCGTGCCGTGGCTTTGGCCGCGTGATCGGCGTCGACCTCGGCCTGGTGATTCCGGACGAGCGCAAGACACTGCGTGAAGGTGCCATCAAACCGATGCAAACCCCGGCCTGGAAGGAATGCCAGGACGACCTGATGCGCTATTCGGCGGCGGCCGGCATCCCGCGAGATACGCCTTGGGCAGAGATGACCGAAGCCCAGCGCGACTGGGTCGTCAACGGCGATCCGACGTTCAAGCGCGGCGGCTGGAACAAGCAGTGGTATGGCGTGCGCCGCTTCTTCGACTACCTGGAGTCGAAGGCGTACAAGATGCACATCCGCGTGTTGCTGTCGAAATACCGCAGCTATACGACGTGCGAGATCTGCGGCGGTGCGCGCCTGAAAACCGAATCCATGCAATGGCGCCTCGGCAGCAAGGAAAACGCCGACGCCGTGCTCGCACCCGAACACCGCTTCATGCCCCGTGGCGTGAAATGGAGCCGCGCCCAGCTTGAAGCCCTGCCCGGCCTGACCGTGCACGACGTGATGCTGCTGCCCATCGAGCGCATCCGCCGTTTCTTCGATGCACTGACGTTGCCTTCCTCGCTGCTCGACGATGCGCTCAAGCTGCTGCTGGACGAGGTGCGCACGCGCCTGGCCTACCTGTGCGACGTCGGCATCGGTTACCTGACGCTGGACCGCCAGAGCCGCACGCTGTCTGGCGGTGAGGTCCAGCGGATCAACCTGACGACCGCGCTGGGCACCTCGCTCGTCAACACGCTATTCGTGCTGGACGAGCCCAGCATCGGTTTGCACCCGCGCGATCTGGACCGCATTGTCGAAGCCATGCAACGCCTGCGCGATGCAGGCAACACGCTGGTTGTCGTGGAGCACGATCCGTCCGTCATGCTGGCTGCCGATCGCCTGATCGACATGGGCCCCGGCCCCGGCGAGCGTGGCGGCACCATCGTCTTCGACGGTACGCCCGCGGCCATCCGAAAAGCCGACACGCTTACAGGTGCCTATCTCTCCGGGCAGCGCCGCGTGGCCAATGCAACCGACTGGCAGGCGCGCCCTATCAACGGTGCGCCGCGTCTCGTGCTGGAAGGCGCGAGCCAGCACAACCTGCAGGACGTGACGATCGAAGTGCCGCTGCAACGCCTGGTGTGCGTAACGGGCGTATCCGGCTCCGGCAAGTCGACACTGATTCAGGACGTACTCCACCCTGCCCTGGCGCGCCATTTCGGCAAGGCGACGGAATCGCCCGGCGCGTTTCGTGCGTTGCGCGGTGCGGACCAGATCAGCGACGTGGTCTTTGTTGACCAATCGCCCATCGGCAAGACCGCGCGTTCGAATCCGGCCAGCTACGTGGGCGCGTTTGATGAGATCCGCAAGCTGTTTGCCAAGGTGCCGATGGCGCTGCAACGCGGCTACACGGCTGGCACATTCAGTTTCAACTCCGGCGATGGGCGCTGCCCGACCTGCGGCGGCTCGGGCTTCGAGCACGTCGAGATGCAGTTCCTCAGCGACATCTACCTGCGCTGTCCGGATTGCGACGGCACGCGCTATCGCGCGGAAATCCTCGAAGTGAAGCTGGAACGCGGCGCGCACAAGCTGTCGGTGGCCGATGTGCTGGAACTGACGGTGAGCGAAGCCGCCACCGTGTTTGCCAACGACGCCGACGTGTTGCGCGTGCTGCAACCCATCGTCGATGTGGGTCTGGAATACGTGAAGCTGGGCCAACCGGTGCCGACGTTGTCCGGTGGCGAAGCGCAGCGCCTGAAACTCGCGGGCTTCCTGGCCGAAGCTGCGCAAGCGGCTCAAGCCGCTGCACGCAAACGCGTCAAACAAGACGTGCCTGCCAACGCCGGCCGCCTGTTCATGTTCGACGAGCCGACCACCGGCCTGCACTTTGACGACATCGCCAAGTTGATGCGCGCGTTCGGCAAGCTGCTCGATGCCGGACATTCGCTGATCGTGATCGAGCACAACTTGGACGTGATCCGCGCCGCCGACTGGATCATCGACCTCGGCCCCGAGGGCGGCGATGCGGGCGGTCTGCTGGTCTGCGCCGGCACGACCGAGCAGGTGAAGGCATGCGCCGCCTCGCATACGGGCGCTGCGCTCAAGCAGTACGAGGCGAGCATTGGGCAACCCCAAGCCGCCGATGATGGCGTGCCGCTGCAAAGCGCGCTGGCCGCCCGCCGCGCACAGCGCGCCGCCGTGGCGGAAGTCCAGGGCGAGAACGTGGTGCGCATCGTCAACGCGCACGAGCACAACCTGAAAGCGATGAACGTCGATATCCCGCACGGCAAGTTCAACGTCGTGACGGGGGTGTCCGGTTCGGGCAAATCGACGCTGGCGTTCGACATCCTGTTCCACGAAGGGCAGCGCCGGTATCTCGAATCGCTCAACGCCTATGCGCGTTCGATCGTGCAACCGGCGGGCCGGCCGGAGGTGGATGCGGTGTATGGCATTCCGCCCACGGTGGCGATCGAGCAGCGCCTGTCGCGCGGAGGCCGCAAGAGCACGGTGGCGACCACGTCCGAGGTGTGGCACTTCCTGCGCCTGCTGTATGTGAAGCTGGGCGTGCAGCACTGCATTCACGATGGCACGCCTGTGTCGGCGCAGAGCCCCGAGGCCATCTTCGCCCAGCTCATGCGTGACCACCGTGGTGAGCACATCGGCCTGCTCGCCCCGCTGGTGGTGAACCGCAAGGGCGTGTACACCGACCTGGCCAAATGGGCCAAGGCGCGTGGCTATACGCACCTACGCGTCGATGGCGAATTCCTGACGGTCGACCCGTGGCCACGTCTGGACCGCTTCCGCGAGCACACGCTGGAGCTGCCGGTGGGCGACATCGTGGTCTCCCCGGAAAACGAAGCTGCGCTGCGCACGTTGATGGAACAGGCGCTGGAATACGGCAAGGGCATCATGCATGTGCTGGCCCCGCTCGATGGCCTGCAAAACGCCATGCACAGCGGTGGCACGGCACACGTGGGCAACGTGAAGGTGTTCTCCACCAAACGCGCATGCTCCACCTGCGGCACCAGCTACCCCGAGTTGGACCCACGCATGTTCTCGTACAACAGCAAGCACGGCTGGTGCCCGAGCTGTGTCGGTACGGGCCTGGCGCTCACGCGCGAGCAACGCGCTGCGTTTGACGACACGGTACTCGGCGGTGATGACCGCGGCCGCGAGCAGACGCTGCCTTCGGAGGAAGTCGATCCGGACGGCATGACCGATCTGCCCTGCCCCGACTGCCACGGCACGCGACTGAACCCGACGGCACGCGCGGTGACGTTCTCCGACAAGCCCATCGTCGACATTGCGCAATGGACCGTGAGCCAGACGCGCCGCTGGATCGAAGGGCTGGACCTTGTCGGCCGCGAAGCTGATATCGCGCGTGATGTGGTGGCCGAGATCCACAGCCGCCTGTCGTTCCTGGAAGAAGTCGGCCTGGGCTACCTGAGCCTGGACCGCGCCGCACCCAGCCTGTCAGGCGGTGAGGCACAGCGTATCCGGCTGGCCGCGCAGCTCGGCAGCAACCTGCAGGGCGTGTGCTACGTGCTGGATGAGCCGACCATCGGCCTACATCCGCGTGACAACCAGATCCTGCTCGACGCCCTGCGCAAGCTTGGCGACAAGGGCAATACGCTGGTGGTGGTGGAGCACGATGAAGATACCATCCGCCGCGCCGACCACATCATCGACATCGGCCCCGGCGCCGGTAAGCGTGGCGGCACGCTCGTCGCACAAGGCGGTGTGCAGGATCTGGCGTCTCAGCCGGATTCGCTGACGGGGCGTTTCCTGGCACAGCCGATCGAGCACCCGCTGCAGCCGCGCCGTGAAGTGGTGGCGCCAACGAATCGTGGATCGGGCACGCAGGCGGTGCCCGAGCAATGGCTGACGGTGCACGGCGCCAAGCTCCACAACCTGCGCAACGTCACGGCTACGATGCCGTTGTCGCGTCTGGTGGCGATTACGGGCGTCTCCGGTTCGGGCAAATCGACGCTGGCGCGCGACGTGCTCATGACCAATCTGCTGGATGCGGTGGGCCGTTCTGTGCTGTCTTCACCGGCTACGCGCCGTGCACGCAAGGCCGCGCAGGCAGAGGTGCCGGATGCGAAGGCACCGCGCAAGCTTGATGTCAAACACGACTGGCATGGCTGCGACGGCGTGACCGGCTGGGAAGCGATCGACCGCGTGCTGGAAGTCGACCAGACCCCGATCGGCAAGACCCCGCGCTCGTGCCCGGCCACCTACATCGGCGTGTGGGACACCATCCGCAAGCTCTTTGCCGACACGCTGGAAGCCCGCGCACGCGGCTACACTGCCTCGCGCTTCTCGTTCAACACCGGCGACGGCCGCTGCCCCGCCTGCGAGGGCCAGGGCGTGCGCACCATCGCCATGAGCTTCCTGCCCGATGTGAAGGTGGCCTGCGACGTGTGCCACGGCCAGCGCTTCAATCCCGAGACACTGGCCGTTACCTGGCGCGGCAAGAACATCGGCGAAGTGCTGACCATGGAGATCGACGAAGCGGTGGAGTTTTTCAGTGCGATGAACAGCATCGCCCACCCGCTGCAGTTGATGAAGGACGTCGGCCTGGGTTACCTCACGCTGGGGCAGCCCTCGCCCACGCTGTCGGGCGGCGAGGCGCAGCGCATCAAGCTCGTCACTGAACTCTCCAAGGTGCGCGACGACATTACGCGCCGCGGCCAGAAGGCACCGCACACGCTGTACGTGCTGGACGAGCCCACCGTGGGCCTGCACATGGCCGACGTGGCCAAGCTGATCCGCGTGCTGCATCGCCTGGCAGACGGCGGCCACAGCGTGATCGTGATTGAGCACGATCTTGACGTGATTGCCGAGGCCGACTGGATTCTCGATCTGGGCCCCGAAGGCGGCGATGAAGGCGGCACGATTGTTGCCGCATGCGGGCCGGAGGCGCTGGCGCAGGTCAAGGCCAGCCATACCGGGGCGGCGCTGGTGCCGGTGTTGGCGCGTGGCAAGCAGGTCGATCAGCGCAAGACGGGCGAGACGGTGTAACGCTGCGCGCGACGGTCTCCGTGCAATGGAGGCCGTCAGCGCGGCGCCGTGTCCTGCGTTGCGCCGATCGCCCCGGTGGCGAGCGCCAGCGTAGCCGCAGCAGTACGCGCACCGCTGTAGGTGTCGACGTAGGCGTTCTTGGCCAGCAGCAACTGGTTTTGTGCCAGCAGCACGTCCGTGATCGACCCGACGCCGTGGCGGTATGCCGCCAGCGCTGCGTCGTAGGTCGTCTGGGCGGCGGCCACCAGCGCCTGCGCCGCTTCATGCGAGGTCAGGCTGGTCTGCAGCGTGTTTTGTCCGGCAACGATCTGGCGCACGGCCTCCTGCGTCGTGCGCAAGCGCTTGGCGGATGCACTTTCGGCATCGTTGCGCGCTTGTGCCAACACGGCGGAGCGCAAACCACCGTCATACAGCGGAATGGTCACGCCCACAAAGGCCCCCACGCCATAACGCGTGCCGTTGAGGTTCACAGTTGGCGCCTGCTGGCCGACCGGCGGGATAGCCGTGACGGCCGCACGGCCCGAGTTGTACGACGTCGAGGCGGATACAAACACCTTGGGCATGAACTCCGATTCCGCTGCCTGAATGCGCGACTGGCTGGCCTTTTCAGCCGCATAGGCAGTCAGCACATCAGGACGCCGGGCGATGGCATCGGCAACGATCTGGTCGACCGGGGTGCGCAACGCCGGGTTCAGCGTGCGGATCGGCAGGTCGGCAATCTTCGGCTTCGACAGCGGCGAGATGCCCACCGCAGAAAGCAACGCCAGATACCGGTCGCTCTCTGCCCCCTGCGCCTGCACTTGCGCCAGGTTGGCCTGCGCACGGTTTTGCGTGGCCTGCGCGACTTCGACCACGGTGCCGATTCCCTGCTTGTAGCGTGCCTTGGCGGCCACCAGGATCGCCTCGGCGTTGCTCAGCCCTTGCGCAGCTGTCACGGTGCGGGCGCGTGCCGCTTCATAGGCGTAGAACGCAACCGTCACGTCATAGATCACTTGCTGATGCACCGCAGTGAAACCGATGTTGGCTACCACCGATAGCTGCTCGGCGGCATCCAAACGCGCGGCGCGACCGCCAAAGTCGAACAACAGCCATTGCAGCGACAGCACCGACACCGTTCCGTGCACCGTGGTATCGGTGCTGGCGGTACCCAGCGGTGTCGACGATGAGCCATGCCCCGTCTGATACCCAGCCATGGCCGTGGCAGAGAGATACGGCAGATAGGCGCTCTTTGCGATGCCTGCCAAAAGCGCGGCATTACGGGCATCGTTCCATGCAACGCGCGTCAACGGATTGTTCGATTCGGCAACGTCGATCAGCTCGGGCAGCGCGTAGGCGTGTGCGGGGTCGAATGTGGCTGCAGGTGGAATTACCGCCGCAGCGGTGTTGGCCGGCAATATGTAGCCGCCCCGTCCCTCGTTCGGTGACGTGGGCAGTGATCGCGCACCTGGGATGATCTCGCCAGTGTCAGTCGTGCGTGGCTGCCACGGGCGATCGGGGCGATCCGGCGCCATGTCCAGTGCGGACGTCGCACACCCGGCCGTGACGGTAACGGCCAGGCTGAGGAAAACAGCCAACAGATCAGGCTGGCGCATGCGTCAGCGACTCCTTCGGTACGGCATCGGGGATCTCCCGCGCGATTCTTGCGAGGCGCTCGTCGGCCAACGCCAACAGCGCATCACGCGTGGTATCGGGTGTGGTGAGGGCTCCAGTGTCGATCGCAAACCCGCTCACGCCGGCACGCTCGGCCACACCGCGCAATCGCGCTTGCGAGGGGGCATCATCGGGCGTGTGCTCGGCGATCAGGAACAACGGGCCTTCGAGCGCTTCCAATTCGACCAGCGCGCGGCGGCGCTGCGCAATCCATTCCGATTCGGGGCGCACCCAGGTCGGTTCATACCGCAGCAGCGCGACGTTTGCTTCCAGCGCGCCTTGTTGCGCCATGGCCTGTGCAGCCAGCATGCGCCTTGGTGCAGTGCGTGCGGTGCGCAGGACGGTCTCCCACTGGCGCAGCAGTGCCGCCAATGCAGCATCCACCTGTCCGGCAATGCTCACCGGCCAGACCCGCGTGAACATCAGGTACACGACCACATTGCCCAGCAGGACGCCGATGATGCGGTCCCGGCGGGACCGCATCATCGGCGTCC
>F21B_10000511_pt1 | contig 20379 bp, 19 predicted proteins | sample RepKananBrdUF21B_FD_10803 | JGI IMG/M metagenome (IMG submission 10803) | reverse complement strand
ACCGGCGGGCGACGCCGCCAAGGGCTACGTGGCCATCACCACAGTGGCAGCGGGGGCGCAGTACCCGGTGCTCCAGCAGATCACCAAGACGCTATATGACAACGGCAAGGGCAACCTGCAAGACAAGAAACGCATCGGCAGCGTGTACCACAACCTGGGCGTACTCAACGGCATCTTGAACGTCGAGGCCATCCGCATCGCACAAGCCAAGTTTGGCAAGCGCACCCTCACTGGCGACGAAGTCCGCTGGGGCCTGGAGAACCTGAAGATTGACGAGGCGCGTGCCGCCGCGCTGGGCGCCAAGGGTCTGTTCCACTCCATCAACGTCACGTGGGACAACCACGAAGGCGATGGCCGCGTGGCCTTCCAGCAATGGGACGGCACCAAGTGGAACGTGATCTCCGACTGGATCGCGCCTGACTGGAAGCTGCTGCGGCCCATCATCGAGAAATCGTCGCTGGCCTATGCCAAGGAAAAGAACATCAAGGTGCGCACCAGCATCAACGACTGATGCCCGTTGCCCGCTCTCCCTTGCCACCTTCCCCCAATTTGATGGAGGTTTGACATGACCCAAGCGCACGCCGCCACCCTCTTCGGTGCCGAGTACGAAGCCCTGGCGCAGAAATACCGCCCCATTTTCCAGCGCATTCGCGACACCGCCTTGCAGCGCGAACACAACCGGCAACTGGGCGTGGATGCCATCCATTGGCTCAAGGAAGTGCGCTTTGGCGCGGTGCGCGTGCCGGTGGAGTACGGCGGCGACGGCGCCACGCTGCCGCAGCTGTTCCAGTTGCTGATCGAACTGGCAGACGCCGACTCCAACATCGTGCAGGCGCTGCGCGGGCACTTCGCCTTTGTGGAAGACCGCCTGAACGCGCCGCGCGATGCCCGCACCGAAGTCTGGCTGCGGCGCTTCGCAGCAGGCGATCTGGTCGGCAACGCCTGGACGGAAGTGGGCGACGTGGCCATTGGCGACGTCATCACGCGCGTCTCGAAGCGCGACGGTGGCTGGGTGGTCAACGGCCGCAAGTACTACAGCACCGGCAGCATCTTTGGTGACTGGGTCGACCTGTACGCACGCCTGGACGACGGCACCGACATCATCGCCGCCGTCAACTCGCACCAGCCCGGCGTCACGCACCACGACGACTGGGACGGCTTTGGCCAGCGCACCACGGGCAGCGGCACCTCGGTGTATGAGAACGCTGTCGTGCAGGAAGAGAACATCTTCCCGTTTGCCAGCCGCTTCAAATACCAGACCGCCTTCTACCAGCTCTTTCACCTGGCCACGCTGGCGGGCATCGCCCGTGCCATCACGCGGGAGGTGGCGCAGCAGGTGCGCGAGCGCAAGCGCATCTTCAGCACCGGCAATGCGCCAGCGGTGGCGCAGGACGTGCAGGTGCAACAGGTGGTGGGCGAGGTATCGGCGCTGGCCTACGCGGCCGAGGCCACGGCTATCCGCGCCACCTTCGCTGCGCAGCGCGCCTACGATGCCCACTGGGCCGGCGATGCGGAGCAGGAGCGCCAGGCCAATATCGAAGCCGAACTCGAATCCGCCCAGGGTCAAGTGGCGATCTCGGACTTTGTACTGCGCGCGGCCACGCAGTTCTTCAACGCGCTCAGCGCATCGGCCACCGCATCCAGCAAATCGCTGGACCGCCACTGGCGCAACGCGCGCACGGTCGCCTCGCACAACCCGCTGATCTACAAGGCACGCATCGTGGGCGACTGGCATATCAATGGCACCGAGCCGCCGTATGTCTGGCAGATCGGCGCAGGCCCAGGCCCGGCAGCGCAACCCGCGGCGAAAGCGGCCTGAGGACAAGCGCGATGAGCGATCCCGCCGTGCTGCTACAACTGGACGCCGTGGAGGCGACCTATCAGAACGCCATCGTCGCCCTGCATGACGTAAGCCTGACCGTGCGCCGCGGCGAGATACATGCGCTGCTGGGCGCGAACGGCGCAGGCAAGTCGACCACGCTCAAAGCGGTCTCCAATCTGCTGCCGGCTGAGCGTGGTCAGATCACGGCCGGCACCATCCGCTTCGATGGCCGCGACGTTGGGCGCACCACGCCCGCACAGCTCGTACGCTTGGGGCTTGTGCAGGTGCTGGAGGGGCGGCGCTGCTTTCCCAACCTGTCGATCGAAGCCAACCTCGTCACGGGGGCGCTGGGCCGCAGTGCCTCGCGCGCAGAAACGGCTGTGGATCTGGAACGGGTGTACGCCATCTTTCCGCGCCTGCAGGAACGGCGCCGAGTGGCAGCAGGCCTCACGTCCGGCGGCGAGCAGCAGATGGCCGCCATTGGTCGAGCACTGATGTCACGCCCACGCCTGCTGGTGCTCGACGAGCCGTCAATGGGTCTGGCGCCACTGGTGGTGCAGGACATTTTTGCGCGGCTGAGACAACTCAACCGCGACGAGGGCCTGTCGATCCTGGTGGCGGAGCAGAACTCCACGGTGGCGCTGCAATACGCAGACCGCGCCACCGTGCTGGAGGCCGGTATCGCAGTGCTGGAAGGTAGCGCCGACGAACTGCGCCAGCGCGAAGACATCCAGCATTTCTATTTCGGCCGTGACGTTGCCGGGCACGCACCGGCGCTGGCGTAGCCGGCCTCTACCCAGTATTCCCAATTTTCATGACGACTGAGACGGTCATTTTTCCTGAAACCAAAGCCCCGGTGGTGCCGATCCGGCAGTCGGCCAAATCTCTCGCCGCCGAGTTTGCAAACACGGCTGTGGAACGTGACGCTGCGGGCGGCACGCCACTGGCCGAACGCAACGCATTGCGGCAAAGCGGCCTGCTGTCGCTGGCCATTCCCAAGCACTACGGCGGCCAAGGCGCCACCTGGGCCGAGACGCTCGACACCGTGCGCGAGTTTGCGAAGGTAGACAGCTCAATCGCTCATGTCTACGGCTTTCACCACCTGCTGCTGGCCACCGTGCGCCTGTTCGCGCGGCCCGACCAGTGGGAGCCATGGTATGAGCAGACCGCGCGCAGGAACTGGTTCTGGGGCAACGCGCTCAACCCGCTGGACGACCGCACCATCGTGCGCCGGTTCGATGGTTGGTACGAGTTCTCGGGCAAGAAGAGCTTCTGCTCCGGCGCGCTCGATTCGCAGATGCTGATCGCCTCGGGGCTGGACGAGCACAGCCGCAAGCTGCTCATTGCAGCGGTGCCCACCGCGCGCGCCGGCATCACCATCAATGACGACTGGAACGCCTTCGGCCAGCGCCAGACCGACAGCGGCAGCGCCCTCTTCGAAAAGGTGCGTGTGGAAGAGAACGAACTGCTGCGCGATCCGGGGCCGCTGACCACGCCATTCTCTGCGCTCAGGCCGTTGCTGGCTCAGCTTGTTTTCGTCCACGTGTTCCTGGGGTTGGGCGAAGGTGCATTCGAGCAGGCCCGGCACTACACGCTGCATGAAGCGCGGCCATGGCACCGCTCCGGTGCCGAACGCGCCAGCCAGGACCCATACACGCTGGCCCACTATGGTGAATTCTTTGTCGGCCTGGAAAGCGTACGGCTGCTGGCACAGCGGGCCGCCACCCTGTTCGATGACGCCTGGGCGCAAGGCCCCGCGCTGAGTGCACACGAACGTGGGCACGTGGCCGTGGCCGTGGCCACGGCCAAGGTGGCTGCCACGCGTGTGGGGCTGGAGGTAAGCAGCCGCATGTTTGAGACCACCGGTGCACGTGCCACGCACGGCGCGCTGCGGCTCGATCGCTTCTGGCGCAACCTGCGCACGCAAACGCTGCACGACCCGGTCGACTACAAGCTGCACGAACTTGGCGACTGGGCCCTGAACGGCGCGCTGCCGGAACCTTCCTTCTATTCCTGACACTCCTGAACTGCATGGGCAATCATGGCGACGTTCCCTGTATGGCCTCCGCCGCTGGGCCGCGCGCCCCAGACCAGCGCGCCGGCGTGGATCTTTGAAGACCCACGCTCACGGGCGCTGCTCGATGAAATCGAGCAGGTGGCGCCGAGCGATGCCACCGTTCTCATTGCCGGCGAAACCGGCACGGGCAAAGAACTGATCGCCCGCCACCTGCACAACCACAGCACGCGCAAGGATGGGCCCTTCGTGGTGGTGAGCTGCGGCGCGTTTTCCGATGCGCTGGTCGACGCTGAGTTGTTCGGCCACGAAAACGGTGCATTTGCAGGTGCATTTGGCACGCAGGTCGGCTGGTTTGAGCAGGCCAACGGCGGCACCATCTTTCTGGATGAGGTCAATGACCTGCCGCTGCCCGTGCAGAACAAGCTGCTGCGCGTGTTGCAGGAGCGCGAAATCACACGCCTGGGCGGGCGCACGCCCATTCCGGTCGACCTGCGGATCGTGGCGGCCACCACGGTTGATCTGGAAACGCTGGTGCAGGAAAAACGCTTTCGCAAGGATCTCTACTACCGGCTAAACGTAGTCAGCCTCAACGTCCTCACGCTCAAGGAACGGCCTGGCGACATCGTCCCGCTCGCACGCTACTTCATCGATCTCTACAGCAAGCGGCTGGGCCATCCGCGCGCAAGCCTCACGCCCGAGGCCGAGCGCCTGCTGACGGCCGCGCCCTGGCACGGGAATGTGCGCGAACTCGAAAACGTCATCCACCGGACCCTGCTGCTGTGCGACGGAAACATCATCGACGCCGGCACCCTGCGCCTGTCGAATCGCCCTGCCAGCCCACCCGCAGTACAGGCCCATCAAGTCTCGGCCCACACTGCCGCCGGTTCCCCCACGCAGTCGGCCACGGCCGGCACCGCCAATGAGGCTGGCCTGCTGCAACAAGCCATCCAGCAGCTTTGCAATGCCAACGTGGTCGATGTCTACCAGGTTGTCGAGGATGCCCTGTTCCGTGAGGTGTTCCGGTATTGCCACTACAGTCAGAGTGACGCCGCGCGCCTGCTCGGCGTGAGCCGCAACGTCGTCCGCGCCCGTCTTGTTCGGTTGGGCGAAGTTGGTGCGTCACGCAGAGGCCCGCTTGTTACCGCATCGGCCGTTTGCGAGGACAAGCTCTGACAACGTGAAAACGTAGAGACCAGAACATCAGAACGCAGCGGTATCGACTTAGAAGCTCGGTTTCAGCAGTAACGCGTTGGGCTCCTGCATGCGCCGTGCAGGAGCTGGATGTGCTTGTTGTCGAGCCACGTGCGAAATATGTGCCAACGCGAGTCGGCATAGGCTAGCGGGGTCGGTTGCACGATAACCGAGCACTCCAGGCAATGCGATGCATCACGAACGTGCATGGTGCATTGCTTGCGCGCACCATCCTGCCGTCATTGGCGGCACCGTTGTACGCCCTGCCCCCTCTCTGGCCGTGTGCTTGCCCCTGGTATAGGAATTGCACGATGCAATCACCGAATCCGGGAACAGGAGCGCGCGCATGAAAACCCCTCGGCAGCATCTTCTTGCCATGGCGCAGCAGTTTGTCCGCTATGTCGGATTCGGCAGCGGTGCGACGCTGGTGCACTACGCCACCCTATTCGGGCTTGTGCACACCAACGTACCGGTCTGGCGTGCCTCCGTCATCAGTAACGCGATCGGTGCGGGGCTTTACTACGTGATCAGCCGGCGCGCGGTTTTTCAGACCGCCCGCGGCCACGTGAACGCGATGATTCGCTTTGCCCTGGTGGCGGTCATGGCCGTGGGATGCAATGCCGCCATCATGGCAGTCGCCCTGCGGTTAGGCCTGTACTACCTGGTTGCCCAGATGTGTGCCTCCGCCCTGTCGGCCACGCTCGCCTTCCTTGCGCACCGGTACTGGACCTTCCGCGATGGCGTGGCGCTCAGCACGACACTGCCTTCGTCGCCGATTTCGGCGCTCAGCGACCCGCTCGAGCACTTTGAAGCCCTATCACTATGACTCTGGCGATGCTGGGTGGCATTGCTGACTTCCAGTACTGTCTGCGGCCGCGCGATCCGCTAGAACTGCGCCCGTCCTGACCGTATGGCTGGCCTGACAGAGCCAAACGCCCGCCAAGCGAGGCGCGGTATCGACCACGTAACTCGGCTACATGGCGCAACCTGCGAAAGCCTCAGTTCAATTCGCCATACCCGCGCATGCGTGCCTCACGCGCCATCACGGCGATGGGCCGGTAGTGCGCCATCGTGCTTGGCACGATGTCTTCCAGCCGCAGCCGCGCGCGCAGGCCGGCGTCATCTTGCAAGGCCTCGCACATTGCCTGCCTCACGCGTGCCACCAGTGCATCTTCGGCTCGGCGCGATGCGATGAACGGCAGGCCGGCCACCCGCCGTGTCGAGCCGATCTGCCGAAGCCCCGCCACCAGTTCCGGCCTGTGCTCTGCAGCAAAGGCCAACGTCACGCAATCGATGGCCGCAACGTCGGCCTCGTCACTCGCCACAGCCGCCAGCGACCGCAGGTGCGAGCCCGTATGCACCACGGCGCCGAAGAACCGCCCGCCGCGCACCAGCGGTGCCACAGCGTGCCGCAGCGCGTTCATCCCGCTGTGCGAATCGAGGCTGTTGCAGGCGGCGCGCGCGCCCCGGCATGCGGCCAACGTGGTGGGGCCATCTTTTGCTCGCACCACGAGCGCGCTGCTGTACTCCTCATGGTGGCAGCCGGGCACCGCAAATCGCGGCGTGCCGATCAACCGCACCTGCGATGCCAGCCCACGGATCAGCGGATAGCCGCACGTCTGTGAGAGCAACATGTCGTCGCGCCGCCAAAACGCGTGCAGCGCATCGGGGCCGTCGCCAGGGTCCACGGTGTCCAGCATCACGGGGGCACTGCCGCGGCCCAATGCCTGGGCAGTGCGCTCGATCAGCATGGACCAATCGTCCCGCAACGCGGGCGACACGTTGTACATCGGGAGGGCCGCGGCCCAGCGCTCAAGCTTTGCCATAGTCACCATCAGGATGTGCCGCGTAGGTATACCGGTCGGTCGGGCCATGGAACAACGGATGCGCGACCGGCGCTGCTGCGCGCAACGCATAGCGGCTCAGCCATTCCCAGTAACCGCGCACATGGAACCCGCCGTTGCGCGCGAGGTAGTCGCCGGCACGGCGGCGGTAGACCCACGCCAATGCAAACCAGGGTACGCAAGGCAGGTCGTGATGCACAAGGTGGTAGTTGTTGTTGAGGAAGAGCAGCCGCCACGCCAGCCCGGCTTCGTTGATCACGCTGCTGGTTGCGTGGGCACCGCCGGCGCGATGCTCCTGGAAGGAACGGATCGCCGCCAGCGACAGCGCCGGGTAAGCCACGCCCACCAGCACCAGCCACGCCGGCATGCCGCAAGACGTCTGCAGCCAAGTCAGCAGTGCTACCACCGCGAGCCCATGGGCGATCCACATGCACCTGTCGCGCCCATCACCTGCGCGCAGCGTTGCGAAGGCATCGGCAGCCACGGCCAGGATCGAGAACGCGGGCTGCAGCAGCATCCGCCCCGCCAGCGTATTGCGTACGGCATACAGCTTGCGCGTCGCCGGGCTGGCGGCATGCCAATCGACAGCGTAGAGAAAGTAGCTCTCCGGGTCGGTATCGGGATGCGTCAGTTCAGCCTCGTGGTGCTGCAGATGCAAGCGCCGGTACAGACCATACGGCAGCCAGATGCCGAGCGGCGCGGCGCCCAGCAACGCATTGAGCCACGGCAAGCGTGTCGGGTGGCCGTGCAGCAGCTCATGCTGCAACGACAGGTACCACGTGGTGCAGAGCGTCAGCAGCACACAGGCCAGCGGCAACCCAAGTTGGCGCGCATGTGTGGCAACGCCAAACCAAGCCGAATACACCACTGCGATCAGCAACCATGTCGGCAATTCTGTGCGCCAAACCCAGTGACGGGCGGCATGCGCAAGCTCCGCGCGCTGTCGGTCGTCAAGGTAAGTGGCCATGCATGTGAGCTCGCGCTGTGGAATGAAGGCACAGATTACGTGCCCACCCTGCACGACCGGAACGAACGATTGCCGATAACGATATGTGGTGCTGCAGCCCAGCGCACATGGCGCCTGAAAACGTCTTTGATTCCTTGGAACGGTTCTTTACCGTGACGTGGAGCGCATCTGCGGCTCAGGCCACCTGCTGCGCCTGGGCCCGTGCGGGATGCTCGGGGCGACGCAGCCCCAAGTGCTCGCGCAGGGTCGTGCCAGCGTATTCACTGCGGAACAGGTTGCGCCGGCGCAGTTCGGGCAGTACGAGTTCGATGAAGTCGGTCAGCCCACCGGGCAGGATGGGCGCCATGACGTTGTAGCCATCTGCGCCATGCGCCAGGAAGCGCTCTTCCAACGCATCGGCAATCTGCTCTGGCGTGCCAATCACCTGCCAGTGGCCGCGCGCGCCTGCCACGCGTTGGTAGAGCTGGCGAATGGTGAGCTGCTCGCGCCGCGCAAGGTCGAGCATCAGCGCCTGCCGGCTCTTGCTGCCGTTCGTTGCCTGCAGCTCTGGAATCGGGCCATCGAGCGGATAGCCCGACAGGTTGACGCCCGTCAGCCCGGAAACGAGTGCCAGGCCGACCACCGGATCGATCAGCGATTGCAGTGCCTCGAACTTCTCGCGCGCCTCGCTCTCACTGCGCCCCACCACCGGAAACACCCCCGGCATGATTTTCAGATCGTCGGGCGAGCGCCCATATCGGGCTAGCCGGCCCTTCAGATCGGCGTAGAACGCGACGGCATCGGCGAGCGTCTGCTGTGCGGTGAACACAACCTCACCGCTGCGGGCGGCAAGCTCCTTGCCGGGTTCGGAAGAGCCCGCCTGCACCACAACCGGATGCCCCTGTGGCGTGCGGGCCACGTTGAGCGGCCCGCGCACGCTGAAGTGCGCGCCCTTGTGCCCCAGCACATGTCGGCGCGACGGATCGTAGAACTGGCCGCCCGCCTTGTCGTACAGAAAGGCATCGTCGTCCCAGCTGTCCCACAGGCCCGTCACCACATCGGCAAACTCTTCCGCGCGCTGGTAGCGCTCGGCATGCGCGAAGTGGTGGTCCCGGTTGAAGTTGAGTGCTTCGTACTCGCTGGACGAAGTGACCAGGTTCCACCCTGCCCGGCCGCCGGAGATGTGATCGAGCGATGCGAACTTGCGGGCGACATGGTAGGGCTCGTTGAAGCTGGTCGAGGCCGTACCGACGAGTCCGATGCGCTCCGTCACTGCCGCCAGCGCCGACAGCAGCGTGATCGGCTCAAACTGGGCTTGGTAGCTATGGGCCGTTCGGCTCAGGAAGGCCACATCGTCCCCGCGGGTGCCCACGCCGTCGGCCAGGAAGATCAAATCGAACTTGGCGGCCTCGGCAGCACGCGCCAGCGTAACGTAGTGCCGGAAGTCGATGCCGGCGTTGGCTTGGGTATCGGGATGTCGCCAGGCGGCAATATGGTGTCCGCCTGGGTACAGGAACGCGCCAAGGCGCAGTTGGTCAGTGCGTTGTGCCATGGACAGTCTCCCGATCGACAGTTCAGAAAATGCGGCCTTCCTTCAGGTGCTGCGTCTCGCCGGTCAGGTGGTAGGCACCTACCACGCGCGCCTTGTGCAGCAACGGGTTGTGGTTGAAGATCGTGCGCAGGTTGCGCCAGTGCCGGTCGAAGTTGTGCGTGCGCGCGGTCATCGAGGCGCCGCCGGCTTCGAACAATTGCTGCGCGGCATGCAGTGCCAGCTTGCTCACCACCAACTGTGTCTTTGCTGTGGCCAGCGCGCCTTCCAGCACCAGCGCGTCGGCGTCGGCTGCATCATGGCGGATGGCTTCGGACAAGCGATCCAGCACGCGCGCGTTCTCACGCACCAGGGCATCGATGGCATGGCTGTGGGCCGCCAGGTCGCCCACCACCTGCTGGATGAAGTGGTCGTCGCGCGCCGTAGGGGCGGGGCTGTGCAGCACTGGCCGCCCGTGATTGACCACATACCGCTGCGCATCGGCCACCACATTGCGCACGATGCCGGCCGCCACAGCCACGAGGTGCAACTGGCGCAGCGCACCCGTATGGCGGCCGACCAGCGTGCTGGCGATGCGCGGGGCCACCTCGTCGGCCAGCACCTGCACGTGATCGAACACGATGCTGCCGCTGGCGGTCATGCGCTGGCCCATGCCATCCCAGTCATCGACCACCTGCACCCCCGTGCGCGCCACGGGAATGATGATCTGCAGATCGGCGCCCGCCTCGTCGTGCACGTTGAAACGGCCATAGTCGGCAAATGCCGTGCCGGTGGTGTAGTACTTGCGGCCGCTCAGGCGGTAGTGCTCGCCATCGCGCTGGAGCGTGGTGGTGATCTCCCCCGGGCGCGACGTACCGCGCTCGGTAGAGCCACCGCCAAAGATGGCGCCGGCCAGCAGCCGATCGAGCTGCGTCTGGTGGAACGCCGTGAGCGGCGACAGGCGGATCACCTCCGTCAGGTCGTAGTGGATGCGCAGCGCGTGGGCCACGTTCGATTCGTGCGCAGCCAGCGTGGTAATCGTCTCGAACAGATTGACGAGGGACCCACCGAGCCCGCCCCACTCCGCAGGAATACGCAGCAAACCCAGCCCAGACTCGCGAAAACGCGCGAAGCCCTCGTATGGCAATACACGCCGCACCTCGCGCGCGGCGGCATCTTCACCGATGCGCTCGGCCAGGGCCGGCAACGCGGCAATGGCATCCTGAAGCCGGTGATGGAGATGGAGATCGCGTGGTGTGTTCATAAGGTCAAAACGATGCGGGTTGATCTGGAAACGGGGCACAACGAACGTGCCCAGCGGCTATGCGCCTATGCGGCAGCGCGTGTCTCCGCCTGACTGGCTGGCCGCGCCAACCCGAAGTGTTCGCGTAGAGTCCGGCCTGCGTAGTCGGTGCGGAAGATCCCGCGCCGCTGCAGGATGGGCACAACCCCATCGACAAAATCCTGCAGCCCGCCGGGCAGCGCGTCGGGCATCAGGTTGAAGCCATCGGCCGCGCCATGGCGGAACCAGTGTTCGATCTCGTCTGCGATCTGCTCGGGCGTGCCGACCAGGACACGGTGCCCACCGCCGCCGGCCAGTTCGCGGATGAGCGCGCGCACGGTCAGCCCCTGCTTGCGCGCCAGGGCCAGCGTGACGGTAAAGAACGTGTGATTGCCATTGCCGTTGTTGGGCAGCGGCAGATCGTCTGGCAGGCGCGCGTCGAGCTGGAGGCGATCCACGGGAATACCGAGGATGCCGGCCAAGCGCGTGAGGCTGTAGTCCCACGGGATCAGGTCGACCAGTTGATCGCGCCGCGCGCGTGCCTGCGCCTCGGTGGCGCCGAGGATGGTGGTCAGGCCCGGCAGCACGCGGATCGCCTCCGCACCGCGCCCCAGTGCCTGCGCGCGTGCCTTGAGGCCGTGCGCGTAAGCCAGCGCCTCGTCAAAGCTCTGCGCCGCCGAGAACACCGCCTCGGCATGACGCGCCGCCAGTTCGCGGCCATCCGACGAAGCACCGGCCTGGACGAGCACCGGATGCCCTTGCGCCGAACGCGGCAGGTTCAGCGGCCCATGCACGCGGAAGAACGCGCCACGATGGGCAAGCGGCTGCACCTTGTTCGCATCCACGAAGCGCCCGCCGGCCTTGTCGCCGACAAAGGCATCGTCTGCCCAGCTGTTCCAGAGCGCCTTGACGACGCCCGTGAACTCATCTGCACGCGCGTAGCGTTCGGCATGGTCCGGCACGGCATCCAGACCGAAGTTGCGTGCCGATGGCAGATCCGCCGTTGTGACCACGTTCCAGCCCGCACGCCCGCCACTCACGTGATCGAGCGTGGCAAAGCGCCGGGCGATGTTGTAAGGCTCGTTGTAGCTGGTGGAGGCCGTGCCGATCAGGCCGATGTGCGTGGTCGCCGCCGCAATGCTGGCCAGCAGCACAGTCGGCTCCAGCGCGGTGATGGGCCGGAAATGGATCTGATCGACGATGGCCGCGTTGTCGGCCAGGAACACGGCATCAAACTTGGCGGATTCCGCAATCCGCGCCACGTTCACATAGTGCTGCACATCGACAAACGCAGCAGGGTCACTCTCGGCAAGCCGCCAGGCAGACGGCACAAACCCGGAGTGCAGGATGTTGACGTTCAGGTGCAGCTGGCGGACGTGCGAGTCGCTCACGGCGTGCTCCGCTTATGGACAAGCGGTCACCTTACCGGCCCTGCCGCACAGCGCTAACGAAGCAATCCTTGGTTCGATATGCGGATTGCCCACGCGCCCCGGGGCAGCCGCATCCGATGAATTTGCAAGCTCGGTTTTGTTCTTGGACCCATCAGACCGCCCGACCCTAGACTGGCAACTCGCTTCCTTGTCCAGAACATCGCCATCACCATCACCATGAAACGACGCTCGCTCCTCCAAGCACTCCTGGCCACGATGGCCACTATGGCCGCCATCACCCTCGGGGCCGGTCCCGCACTGGCGGCTGACAAGCCGATCAAGGTCGGCGTGCGCGGCGGTGTTGATGAAGAAATCTGGGAAGTGGTGACCCGCGTGGCCGAGAAGCAGGGGCTCAAGGTGCAGCCCATTGTCATCACCGGCACGGCCAGCCCGAACGAGGCGCTCAACAACGGTGACCTGGATGCCAACGCGTTCCAGCACATCCCATTCCTGCGCGACCAGATCAAGCAGCGCGGCTACAAGCTGGCGACGGTGGGCAATACGCTCATCTCGCCCATCGCCTTCTATTCGCGCAAATACAAGTCGCTCGAGGCGTTGCCGGTCGGCGCACGTATCGGCCTGCCGAATGACCCGAGCAACCAGACCCGCGCGCTCGTCATCCTGCGTGACCACGGCCTGATCAAGCTGCGCGACGGCTTCGACCCGTATACCGGCACGGCAACGCTGGCTGACGTGACCGCCAATCCGAAGAAGCTCGAATGGGTGGAGAGCGCCTCGGTGGTGCTGGCGCGCTCATTGCCGGACGTGGATACCGCCGCCATCGTCAACACCTTTGCCTACCAGGCCGGCCTGATTGCCACACGCGACGGCATTGCGGTGGAGAAGAAGGAGCACAACCCATACGTGAACATCATTGTCGTGCGCGAGCAGGACAAGAACGCCCCGTGGGTGGCACCGCTGGTGAAGGCCTATCAGTCGGAAGAGGTCCGGCAGTTCATCCTGAGCAAGTATCAAGGCTCGGTGATCCCGGCGTTTTGAAACCAGGGCCGGGGGCACGCCCGGCCGCCTTTCGCAGAGCCAGCATCGTGACGCATCTCACCGCATTGCCAGACCGCCCGCCGCACATCACATTCGAGCGTGTCGACAAGACGTATCCCGGGGCGAGTGCACTGGCACTCGATGGCATCTCGTTCAACATTGCCCGCGGCGAGGTATTCGGCATCATCGGGCGCAGCGGCGCGGGCAAATCGACGCTGCTGCGCACGATCAACATGCTCGAGCGCCCCGATGCAGGGCAGGTCCGCATCGACGGTGCCGATATCGGCGCCCTGGATGAAGACGGCCTGGTCACGCTGCGCCGTCGCATCGGCATGATCTTTCAGCATTTCAACCTGCTCTCGGCCAAGACCGTGTTCGAGAACGTGGCCCTGCCCCTGCGCGTGGCAGGCGTGCCGCGCGATGCCATCGCCGCTCGCGTCACGGAGCTGCTTGATCTGGTCGGCCTCTCAGACAAGACACACGTCTATCCGGCCAAGTTGTCGGGCGGCCAGAAGCAGCGCGTGGGCATCGCCCGTGCGCTCGTGCATCGGCCAGAGATCCTGCTGTGCGACGAGGCCACGTCCGCCTTGGACCCCGAGACCACGGAGCAGATCCTGGCGCTGCTGCGCGACATCAACCACCGCCTTGCACTGACGGTGGTGCTGGTTACGCACGATATGGCGGTGATCCGCGATGCTTGCGATCGCGTGCTGGTGCTCGATCACGGCCGCGTGGTCGAACACGGCACCGTCCACCACGTCTTTGCCGCACCCCAAGCCGAAGCCACGCTGGCGCTGCTGCGCCCGTTGCGCCAACGATGGGCCGCTTCAGCCGACAACGCATCGGTTGTGCGGACCACGCACACGCACCCACAAGACCGATCCGAACGCACCTACGCCCATGCTTGAAAAATACCTGCGCGCACTGGGCGAGACGCTGCTGATGGTCAGCAGTGCATGCCTGGTGGTCTTTGTCGTTGGCCTGACGCTGGCCATCGTGCTCACGCTAACGGCGCCGGGCGGTCTGCGGCCACGGCCCCGCCTGCATCGGACGCTGTCAGTGCTGGTCAATACCTTCCGCTCGATCCCGTTCATCATCCTGCTGGTGGCCATGCTGCCGGTCACGCGGCTGATTGTCGGCACCACGATGGGCACCTGGGCAGCGGTGGTGCCGCTGAGCGCCCATCTGATCCCGTTCTTCGCACGCGTTTCGCAAGTGGGGCTGAACGAGGTCGATCATGGCCTGGTGGAGGCTGCACGTGCCATGGGCTGCCGCCGTTGGCACATCGTGCGCCATGTGCTGTTGCCCGAGGCGCTACCGGCCCTTGTTGGCGGCGCGACCGTCACGGTCATCGCCATGATCGGCGCTTCTGCCATGGCCGGCGCCGTTGGCGCAGGCGGCCTGGGCGACCTGGCCATCCGCTACGGCTATGAGCGCTACGAAACCGCGGTCATGTTCAACGTGATCGCCATCCTGATTGTGCTGGTGACGCTGGTGCAACTGGGCGGGGAACGCCTGGCACGCCGGTTCGATCATCGTCTTTGACCGGGCCCCAGCCGGCCCAAACCTAGTTGTGGCAGACCAGGCCATCCTGCAGTTGCGCCACCTCAAAGACGATATCGCCCGCGCGCTGTTCGCGCGCCTGGGCCAGCGCACCACTGGTCTTCCAGAAGCGCACGGCCTGGTCGAGATACGCGGCTGAGACGGGGTCCGGACTACGTAGGGCGATCTGCGCTTGGCCATTGTCGGGCGCCACGCCCTGCTCCAGCGTCCGGTAGAAGCGCCATTCGGGCAACCGCACCAGCCGCTCAAGCACGCGCTCGTCATCGGCCAGCGCCTGGCAGTCGCCCGACAAAAATGCCCAGATGGCGCGAATGGCCGATGGGTATGCCTGAGGCACAGCGCCATAGCGCGCAACCAGCGCCGCCGCGTACAGGCTGCCCTGGGGGACGCAGACACCGCGCCCATGTAGATCGTCGGTGGTTCGATACGCTGTGTTGCGCAACACCACCAGCGCGCCCTGCCCGCCGGTATAGGCGGTGGGCACCGGCTGCCATGCCGCCGGCGCGGCGCCAGCGCCGGCCATCACCAGATCGACAGGGGCATCGCCTGGCAGAGGGCGATCCGCCGGCACGCCGATCAGCCGCAGCCTGAGCTGCAAGTGCTGGGCCAGCGTGCGCGCCAGATCCGCATCGAAATTGTCAGGCTCGAGGGGCGTTGGCACGCCGGGCGGCGCAGGGCGTGCGTAGGCGCGCACGGCAACCACCAACTCGCCGCGGCGTTGTGCCTCGCGCAACGCGGGGCCGAGCGGCAGCGCCGTCCAGTCAGGCTCGGGTTGATGTTGCGCCAGCCACGCCTGTACAGGCGCCGGCAAACGCTCGGGCACGTGGGGCGCATCGTGGATGAGGACCGGCACACAGAACCATGCCAGCGCGCCTGTTGCAGCAACAGCCACGGCTGCGGCCGCCAGCAACCGGCGCCGCTTGGACGGCACGCGTGCACCGCCCGCCAAAGCTGGCCGGCGCCATGCTTGCGCCGGCTCAGGCATTGAGCGTCAGCCCCTTGCGCCAGCGGGTCAGACGCCGCTCGATCCGCGCCAGGATGGTGTTCAGCACCAGCCCGAGCAAGGCCAGCAGCAGAATGCCCGCGTACATCGTCGGAATCTGGAACACCTCCTGCGAGTTCAGCGTCAGGAAGCCTAGCCCGGAATGCGCGCCGATCATCTCGGCCGCCACCAGGGCAGTTACGCAATACGTGCCTGCCAGCCGGATGCCGGTAAAGATCGACGGCGTGGCCGAGGGCAACACCACCTTGCGGAACACGAACAGGTTCGACGCCCCCATCGACCGGGCCGAATGAATCAGCAGCTTGTCCACCTGGCGCACCCCGCCAATCGTGCTCAGCAACACCGGCCAGAACGACGCCCAGAAGATGATGGCCACCTTCGACAGCTCGCCAATGCCCAGAAAGAGAATGAACACCGGAAACAACGCAAACGCGGAGGTCTGCCGGAAAAGCTGGAGGATCGGATCGACGATGGCTTCAAAGCGCGTAAACCAGCCCATCAGCAAGCCCAGCGTCACGCCCAGCCCAATCGCCAGCAACAGCCCCCACAACGAGCGCTGCAGGCTGGCCGCCACGTGCTTGAGCAACGCGCCGCTGTGCGCAAGCTGCCAGATGGCATCGGCCACCTGCGAGGGTGGGCTCAGGTAGGCGTCGCTCACGATACCCAGTCGCGGCACCAACTCCCAGAGCAGCAGGAACCCGATCACGCCGGCCAGGCCGAGTGCCCGATCGCCCAGGCGGACAGCCAATCGTCGCGCGCTCATCGTGCTGCCTCCGGTATGGCGGTCTCGCCAGGGGTGTCGTGTTGCGTGGGGCGATGTACCACTTCGCCTTCGGCGCGCTCGCGTGGGTCAGCCGTGGCACCCAGTGGGCGCGGCGTGGTACTCGGGTTGGCGAACTGCACTTCGTCTTTGAGGATGTCCCACGCCTGCTGGCGCAGCGCGACGAAGGCCTCGGAATTGCGCAACTCCGGCAGGCGCGGACGCGGCAGCGGCACGTCCAGAATCTGCTTGACGGTACCGGGGCGCCGCGTCATGACAGCAATGCGGTCCGACAGGAAGATCGCCTCATCCAGGCTGTGGGTGATGAACACGATGGTCTTGCGGTATCGCTCCCAGATGCGCAGCAGCTCGCCCTGCAGGATCTCGCGCGTTTGCGCGTCAAGCGCAGCAAACGGCTCGTCCATCAGCAGTACGTCGGGCTTGTAGGCCAGGGAGCGGGCAATCGCCACGCGCTGCTTCATGCCGCCCGAGATCTCGTGCGGATAGCGCGCACCGGCACCGGTCAGGCCGACCAGCTCAAGATGCTCCTGCGCGATGCGGCGGCGCTCCGCCTTGGGCACACCGCGGATCTCCAGGCCGACTTCGATGTTCTCCAGCACCGTGCGCCACGGAAACAGCGCATAGCCCTGGAACACCACACCCTGATGCGGGTTGATGCCCGCCAGTGCCTGGCCGTCGATGCGGATGTTGCCGCCGGTGCGCTCAGTCAGCCCCGCCAGAATGCTGAGAAAAGTCGATTTGCCACAGCCCGAAGGCCCCAGTACCGAGAGGAACTCGCCGTCTCGGACGTCGAGGTCGAAATCGCGCAGCACGGCAACCTCTTCCGTCTGCCCTGCGTCGTTGCGCACGGTGTAGTCCATGCGCACGCCACGGGCCACGATCTTGCTGCTCATGACGGCACCCTCAGGCTTTTGCGGATGCGGCAGCGCCGGTCGCGTAGGGGTTGAACTGGTTGGTGTAGATGTCGCGCGCGGCCACCTTGCCCTTTGCGAGCTTGCCTTCGCGCTCCAGCACGTCGATGTAGTACTGGATCGGCGGCTCGGTGATGACGAGGTCGTCCACATAGGCGAAGCGATCGACAAACGGCAGCTCCAGCTTGATGCGCTGCGAGACCAGCTTGCGCGCGTCTTCCGGGTTGGCGTTAACCCAGTTGCCGGCCTTGGCCAGCGCCGTCACCACGTCGCGCACCGCCTCGGGCTGCTCGCGGATGAACTTGCCGTGCGCGCTGTACGGCGACATACCACCCAGACCACGGTCGAGATCGTAGTCACTCCATAGGCGCACGAGGTTGGGCGCGTGGTCCGCACGGCCCGAGAACGGCGCATGGATGATGGCGAGATCGGTATTGCCGGACACCAGCGTCTGTTCGGCCTGGTCGTCCGGGATGACCACGAAGTTGACCTTATTGACGTCCACGCCCTTCTGCCGCAGGAAGGTCTTGGTCACAAATTCGGCGCACGCGCCAAAGCTGTTGAAACCGATGGTCTTGCCTTCCAGGTCCTTGGGCTGGCGGATGCCGGAATCCTTGCGCACGAAGTACTTCATGTGCGGCGCTTCTTCCAGCGTCTTGCCGCCGGCGGCCACGACCTTGATATCGGCACCGCTGGCATAGGCGGAGATCACCAGGGGCACCATGCGCGAGCCAAAGTCGATCTCGCCGGTACCGACCAGCGGGATGATCTGCGGCGCAGCCACCTTGCCGATGTAGTTGGGGCGCGTGTTGGTGCCATCGAAGTAACCCAGTTGATCGGCCAGGTAGATCAGGTCGAACGACGGGTTGTCCGGATATTTGAAGCGGATCTTGTCACCCGCCTGCTTGATGACAGCAGGACCGCCACCCGAAACACCAACTGACTTATCGGCCGACCCATCGCCACTGCGCGAACAGGCCATCAGCCCCAGACCTGCGCCGCCCAACGCGGCAAGGGAAGCAAGCTGCTTGAGCGCACGGCGGCGCGAAGTGCGTTGGGGAGCGCGGAATGACATCGGAGGTTCTATCGAGTTTGACGTGCAAGGAGCTAACGGCACGCCAATCCCTCAACGCGCCGCAAGACGCGACGACTTAGTATTGGGGAAACCTGTGTGTGCGCCAACGAAGGAAAAAGCATGGGCTTATGCGCGCGCATCCCGCAATGCTCCTGCTTAAGTTCGGCAGCGCGGTTTGCGCATGCCGAGAAAGCTAGACACGCAGTGACCTCTCCCCTCCTTCCGCGCTCTCAATCAATCCTTCGCGCGCGCCCGCTCGACTGACATGTTGGTCGGCATCATGTTGAGGTTGGCGTTGTGCATCACCCATAGCGACCCGGCGACCACGATCACGATCAGCAGCGCCGTGCAGATGAAGATGCCGGCGTTGCTACGCTGGCCCGGCTTGAACCCCAGGTGCAGGAAGAACGCCAACTGGACCAGCAGTTGCGCCACACACAGCCCGACGATCGCGGCCATGGTCGTGGCTGACGACAGCCCACCGTACATGACTACGCCGAACGCTGCGGCGGTCATGGCGATGGACAGGATCAGCCCGAAGATGTAGCTGCGCAGGCTGCCGTGCACGGCAGGCGTATCGGCATGCAGCACGTGAGCGGCATGCAGTTGGGACGTGCTCATGCGAACTCCCGGAGGTAGACGAAGGTAAACACACAGATCCAGACCAGATCCAGGAAGTGCCAGAACAGGCTCAGGCATGCCAGCCGCCGGCGCGTGACACTGTCCAGACCGAAGCGCTGCACCTGGTGAACCATCACGAGGATCCACAGCAGACCGAACGACACGTGCAAACCATGCGTGCCAACCAGCGTGAAGAACGCCGACAGATACGCGCTCACACCGGGGCCGGCACCCTCATGCAGCAGGTGGTTGAACTCGTACAGCTCCATGCCGACAAAGGCTGCGCCCAGCACGAAGGTGGCCAGCAGCCAGCGGACCACGCGACCGCGGGCAGCCTCGCTCTGGTCGAGCATGGCGACGCCGAAGGTGAAACTGCTGACCAGCAGCAGCATGGTTTCGGCAAACACAAAGGGCAGCTCGAATAGCTGGCGTCCGCTGGGGCCGCCGGCGGTGCTCTCCGACAGCACGCCGAAGGTGGCGAACAGCACGGCGAAGATCAGGCAGTCGCTCATCAGGTACAGCCAGAAGCCCAGCGTGGTGTTTGTGCTGGCGTCGTGATGGGCGTGATCGTGCGCGTGGGTGTGGGCGGTGCCCTGCCCGGCCGCGCCGACGTTGGGGGCGAGTGAAGCAGTCATGTTCAGGCAGCGTTCTGCAGTTGGACGTAGCGGGCGCGCTCGATGCGCTCGACCTCGGCGGCCGGCACGTAGTAGTCGGTGTCGCGGTCGTAGCTGCGCAGGATGAAGGTCGCGATGGCACCGACCAGGCCGGCAATCGCAATCGCCCACATGTGCCAGACCACCGCGAAGCTCAGCAGCAGGCCGAAGCACGAGACGATGAAGCCCGACGCCGTGTTGCACGGCATATGGATGTCTTCGTAGCGGTCCGGCTGCTTCCAGGCCTTGCCGGATTCCTTGTCGTCCCAGTGCTGTTCGAGTGACGTGATGGTCGGGACATGCGCAAAGTTGTAGAACGGTGCAGGCGAGGCGGTCGACCACTCCAGGCTGCGGGCATCCCAAGGGTCACCGGTGAGGTCGCGGTTCTGGTGGCGGTCACGAATGCTCACCACCAGTTGCACCAGCATGGCGAGAATGCCCATGCCGATGACAGCCGCGCCCACCAGCGCCACCACGAGGTACGGATGCCAGTCGACATTGGCATAGTGGTTCATCCGGCGCGTCATGCCCTTGAAGCCGAGCACGTACAACGGCATGAAGGCCAGGAAGAAGCCCACCAGCCAGCACCAGAACGAAATCTTGCCCCAGCGCTCGTTGAGCGTGAAACCGAACACCTTCGGGAACCAGAAGCTGATCCCGGCCAGGCAGCCGAACACGACGCCGCCGATGATCACGTTGTGGAAGTGCGCCAC
>F21B_10001138_pt1 | contig 20396 bp, 18 predicted proteins | sample RepKananBrdUF21B_FD_10803 | JGI IMG/M metagenome (IMG submission 10803) | reverse complement strand
GCGCGGACTTTCCGTGCTCCGCACCGGCGAGCGCGGAGTCGTGGCAACCCGCCTCGGCGGCTTCGAGACCGTCGAGGCGACGCTCTCGGCTGCGGGGAGGCGGAACTGCATCGGCTTCCGCAGCCTCGACCTCAAGGCCGTTGCCATTGACGGTTGGCTGTGCGGAATTCTCGGTCAGGCACCGGAACCACGCGCCGTCGCATGCGCTCTCGACCGGATCACTCTGGCCGGTCGCGTGACGGCGACACTCGGCACCGACCCCCTCGCTGGAGAGAGCGCCTGCCGGACGGAGCAAGCCGCCGCGTCGGGGCCGGGCGACAGCACCGGTTCGATCGCCGTGGCGGCCGCCACGGAGCCGCCCCCAAAAAATGCGGCGAAAACGCGGCGAAAATGATGAAGCGCGGCCATATTTCGGGAACAACGGCCACGCCAGAACGTCTACTCTGCAACAAGCGGGATTCTTAACGAACGGCCCGTACAGTCGCCTCTCACACGACAAGGTACGCCATGCGCTTTTCCAAGCTCGCCCTGCTGGGCGCCATGACCCTCACCGCGATCGGCTTCGGAACGAGTGCGGAGGCGCAGGGCCCCTACGGCAATCCCGGCTACGTGCGCGTGAGCCAGCCGCTGCCGATCCGCATCCGTCCGCGCTCCTGGCTCGATGCCGGCAACGTGGTCGAGCCCGGCAACGGCTCCGTTTCGAACCCGGCCACTAATCCGGCCTTCATCGCCGCGTCGAACGCGCTGCTGCCGCCCTACGGCCCCACCGACCGCTACGGTCGCGGTGTGCTGCCCGATCCGATCACCAACGGACCGTTCATCGGCGCGCGCTCGACGGCGATCCGCAACGTGGATTTCTCGGCCGTCGACGCGATCGACCCGACCTCCTACGTCGCGCGCTACGGCAACCCGTACCGGTAAGATCATCTCGCCAGCTCAGGTGATGGAAGCGGGCCCGTCGGGGCCCGTTTTCGTTTGAGGTCGTCAGGTCTTGAGAACCGGCTCGGCCACGTCGCCCGCACCGCGCTCGGCCAGGTAGTGGGGCTGGAACAGGCACATGCGCACCGCGTCGCGGTAGCGACCGTTGACGAAGAACTCGTCCCTCAGGATGCCCTCGGGACGGAAGCCGCAGCTCTCGTAGATGCCGGCTGCGCGCTTGTTGTCCTTGTCCACATGCAAATAGAGCTTGTGGATGTTCAGCACCTTGAAGGCGTAGTCGATAGCGATGCGCGTGGCGCGCTTGGCGTAGCCCTTACCCTGATGGTCAGGGTGGATCGCGATCTGGAACTCGCAGCGTCGGTGCAGGTGGTTGATCTCAACCAGCTCCACCATGCCCGCCGGCTCACCGCGCTCCGTGGCGATGATGAAGCGTCGTTCGGTCTGATTATGGATGTTGCGCTCGTAGAGCTGCGCCAGTTCGGCGAAGGATTCGTAAGCCTCCTCGAACCAGTAGCGCATGATGCTGTCGTTGTTGTTGAGCTGATGCACGAAGAGGAGGTCTTCGCGTTCCAGCGGTCGCAGTTTGATACTCATGTCCGCACTCGGGCCGGAGCAGAAAGGGTTGGCCTCCGGCCTACTCTCATGCCGACCAAGACGGAATGATGAAAGCCGGCTCTAAACCGCGCGCAGACAAGCCTCCTCCTCCGCCAACGCTTGGGCGGCGACTGCGTCGAGATCGTCGAGCGGGCCGCGGAAGCGAAGGGCCCTCGTCGGCTCGCCGACCCGCATCACCAGCACAATCGTTTCCGTGTCGGGACAGCCGGGATCGGCGCAGGCGATCTCGTTGACGGAGAGCGCATCCGCTTCCGTCAGAGCCAAAGCCGGACGCAACGCGGCTTTCGCCCGTGCGGCCGCCTGCGCCAGTGCGGCCGATCGGGCGCGCCAATCCTTCAGGCTGATGAAGGCCATGACGTCACGCGACCGCCCGCTGCCAGACGGGGAAGGGATCGGGCAGGTCGCGATAGGCGTCCGGATCGAAACGCCGGATCTCGGCGGAGCCGACGAGGCAGGCATCGAGCGCGGCGGTGATCGCCTCGCGGTCCATGCCGCGGCCGATGAAGACGAGTTCCTGGCGCCGATCGCCCCATACCTCGCTCCACACCGTGTGAAGGCGCTCGTGGAAAACGGCCTCTTCGGGCCAGCGCTGGCGCGGCACGGCCGCCCACCAGAAACCCATCGCGCCGATATGCGCGACGGCACCGGCCAGCGAGAACTCGCCGACCCATTCGGGACGGGTCGCGAGCCAGAAATGTCCTTTTGCCCGGATCAGGCCCGGCCACGTCGTATGGGCGAAGGCCTGAAACTGGTTCGGGTCGAACGGTCGGCGCGCCCGGTAGACGAAGGACTCGATCCCGTACTCCTCCGTCTCCGGCACGTGCTCGTGCGCGCCGTAGAGTTCCTTGAACCAGAGCGGATGCTCCTGCGCCTTCTCCTCGTTGAACAGGCGGGTATCGAGGATCGCCTGCGGCGGCACCCGCCCATGCGAGGCTTCGATCAGGCGCGCATCCGCGTTCAGCCCCCGCACCACCGATCGGACGAGGTCGAGCGTCTCCGATGGGACATCGTTGGCCTTGTTGATCACCACCACGTCGGCAAACTCGATCTGCTCCACCAGGAGGTCGACCAGGGTGCGGGTGTCGTCGGCCCCCGCCATCTGCCCGCGCTGACGCAGGAAATCGTTCGACCCGTAATCCCGTAGCAGGTTCACCGCGTCGACCACGGTCACCATCGTGTCGAGCCGAGCGACGTCGGCGAGCGCCGCGCCATCCTGGTCGCGGAACGAGAAGGTGCTCGCGACGGGCAGCGGCTCGGCAATGCCGGTTCCCTCGATCAGCAGGTAGTCGAAGCGACGCTCGGCGGCGAGGCGCCGGACCTCGGCCAACAGGTCGTCGCGAAGGGTGCAGCAGATGCAGCCGTTGGTCATCTCGACCAGCCGCTCATCGGTGCGGGACAGGTCCGCGCCGCCGTCACGGACGAGGTCGGCGTCGATGTTCACCTCGCTCATGTCGTTCACGATCACCGCGACGCGCCGGCCTTCGCGGTTGTTGAGGACGTGGTTGAGCAGCGTGGTTTTGCCGGCACCAAGGAAGCCGGACAGCACGGTGACAGGGAGGCGAGGATCGGGAGACGACATGGACACCCGCAGCGATGGAGATAGTGTTACTATATAACGTTTCATCTTTGCGGCACGGTCAAGCCTCGTCGGCGGAAAAGACGGTCGACTCGTAGACCGACTCGATGGAAAAGGCCGAGGTAAGATCGAGCGGAACGGCCGGCGGTCGTCGGCCGTGACCGCTGACGGGTCTCAGTGGTTAGCGATACGCGATCTGGCAGCGCGAAGGAGTGACGGGTGCGACCCTGGCGCGAGGGACCGGGAGACCGGCGCAGCTACCATCACGGCAACCTCAAGGAAGCTCTGATCGAAGCGGCGCGGCGTTTCATCGCCGAGCGCGGCATCGGCGGCTTCACGCTGGTCGACGCGGCTCGACTGGTCGGCGTCACGCCCGCAGCGCTCTACCGGCATTTCCGCGGCCGGGAGGCGTTGTTGGAGGAGGTGGCGGGGCGTGGCTTCGCCGATCTTGCCGACCGGCTCGCCCGGGCGCTGACGAGCCGCGGCACACCGCTGGAGCGTTTCACCCGAATGGGCGAAGCCTATCTCACCTTCGCCGAGGAGGAGCCCGGCTACTACGCGGCGATCTTCGAGGTACGCGGTCAGGCCGTTCCCGCCCCAGCCTCCGTCCGGCCGAACCCGTTCGACCTCCTCGTCGAAGCGCTCCGCTCGACTTTTCCCGACGGCTTCGACGGCGTCGACCCGCGCTTCCTCGCTCTCGAAGTCTGGGCGCTCTCCCACGGCATCGCGACGTTGGCAGCGGCCGGTCAACTGCCGAAGCCCGGTCCGGACAAGTACGAGTTGCTGCGCGCGGGCGTATTGGCGCTGGTTCATGGCGCCGGCGGACGGTCGCGCGAAATGCCCTGAGCGGGGACTTGAAACGGCCCAGGCGGCTCCGCATGTGAATGTTGTTCACATTCACACCTGGAGCCCCGAGCCGTGAACACGTCCTCCACCACTCCCTGGTCCTGCGGCGCGTCTCGCCGGAGCGGCCCTTTTCCCAAGCGTTCCTTGGAAATCGGCGCGATCGTCGTCGCTTTCGTCTACTGGTGGCCGATTGCCGTCGCTTACGTTGCCTGGAAGATCGCGGGTTACCCCGCGCTCAGCCAGATGAAGGAGTTCGCCAATAGCGGCAGCTTCAGCTTCGTGGGCGGCGATGGCCGGTCGCGCTTCGCCCGCGCCTTCGAGGCGGCCAAGGGCTATTCCGGCACCGGCGCGACTTCCGGCAACTGGGCCTTCGAAGAATATCGCCGGGCCGAGCTGGAGCGCCTGGAGGCGCGTCGTCGCGCGCTGCAGGAAGAGAGCCAGGCCTTCGCCGCGTTCGTCGAGGAGCTGAAGCGGGCCAAGGACCGCGAGCAGTTCGATGCCTTCATGGCCAAACGTCGCTCGGAAGGCGGCGGCCCGACCATCAACGCCTGATCCCGGCCTCAGACTGACACGCGACTGAGAAGGGCTTCCCGCCGACCTCGGCGGGGAGCCCTTTGCATGTTTGGAGCCTTTCGCGTGCAGTGCAGCGATTCCGTCACCCCGGGCGGTTGTCGCAACCCGCCGGCGCCATAACTGGCGCTGCTGGGAACAAGCGGACGCCGCGCGCCTTGTGAGACACAGAAGCGGCCGCCCAGCCTGAGCGACGATCGATTCTTACTCCAGCGGAGACCGGTGGCCTGATGCGGCGCGCCCATGCGATGCGGTTCGGCAGCGAGTTGGCCGAGGATGGTGTGCGGTTCGCCCTCTGGGCGCCGACTGCCAAGGACGTGACCCTCGTCGTGGATGGGGCCGACCATCCGATTCCCGATGTCGGCGAGGGATGGCGCCGGACCACGCTCCCCGGCGTCAAGGCCGGTGCGCGCTACGGTTTCCGCATCGACGGCGATCTCGTGGTGCCCGACCCGGCCTCGCGGTTCCAGCCCGAGGACGTGTCCGCTCCGTCCGAGGTGATCGATCCGAACGCCTATGCGTGGTCGGACGGCGAATGGACCGGACGCCCGTGGGAAGAGGCGGTCGTCTACGAAGTGCATGTCGGTACCGCGACGCCCGAAGGCACCTATGCCGGCTTGGAGAAGCGGCTCGACGATCTGGTCGATCTCGGCGTGACGGCCATCGAGTTGCTGCCGCTCGCGGATTTCAAGGGAACGCGCAACTGGGGTTACGACGGCGTTCTGCCCTATGCCCCGGATTCAGCCTACGGCCGTCCGGAAGATCTGAAGCGCCTGATCGATACCGCCCACGCCAAGGGCCTGATGGTCCTGATCGATTGCGTCTACAATCACTTCGGACCAGCCGGGAATTACCTCCATTCCTACGCCAAGACGTTCTTCACCGAACGTCATCAGACTCCCTGGGGTGCCGGCATCAATTTCGACGGGACGGAATCAGGTCCGGTCGTGCGTGACTACTTCATCGAGAACGCACTCTACTGGCTCAAGGAATACCATTTCGACGGTATCCGCTTCGACGCGGTGCATGCGATCCTCGACGACTCCGAAAAGCATTTCTTGGCCGAACTCGGCGAGACGATCCGCAGGACGTTCCCGGATCGGCATGTCCACCTGATCCTGGAGAACGAGGCCAATCAGGCCCGATGGCTGGAGCGGGACGACGGGGGACTGCCGGTGCTTCACAGCGCACAATGGGCGGATGACCTTCACCATTGCTGGCATGTGCTGCTGACCGGTGAGGATGCCGGCTACTACGCGAGTTTCGCCGACCGGCCCGTCGAGCATCTCGCCCGCTGCCTCGCCGAGGGCTTCGCCTATCAGGGCGAGCCGTTCCCGACTCTCGACAACCATCCCCGCGGCGAGCCCTCGGGACACCTGCCGCCTTCCGCCTTCGTCACCTTCCTCCAGAACCACGATCAGGTCGGCAACCGGCCGCTCGGTGAACGGCTCACGCGCCTCGCCCATCCGGAAGCCCTGCACGCCGCGCAAGCGCTGCTGCTGCTGTGCCCGCAAATCCCCCTGCTGTTCATGGGCGAGGAGTGGGGCAGCCTGCGGCCGTTCTACTACTTCACCAGCCACCACGGTGCGTTGGCCGATGCAGTGCGCGAGGGCCGGCGGCGCGAGTTCGGCCGGTTCTCGGCGTTCGCCGATCCGCTCAAGCGCGAGCGCATTCCCGACCCGAACGACGAGCGCACCTACCAGGCGTCCTGGCCCGGCGAGGCCGAACTCACCAACCCTGAGCACCTCGCCTGGCTCAACCGCACCCACCGGCTGCTGACACTGCGCCAGGCGCAGATCGTGCCGCGCCTGGTGGGCGCACGCGCGCTAGATGCCGTGCCGCTTGGCACCACGGGCGCACTGGCGCGCTGGCGACTGGGCGACGGCAGCGTACTGACACTCGCCGTCAACCTGGGCGCGCAGCCGGTATCCGTGCCGACTGCATTGGCGGGCAATCCCTCTGACCTGCTCTATGAATCGCGCGATGGTGCCGCCGCCACGCTGGCCACGCGTCACGTGCCCGCGCACGCCTGCATCGCGCTGCTGACGTTACCTGCTGACTGAGCCATCACGATGAACCACGTGCCCGACAACACCCTGCATGCGCTTGCCCAGCAGGCTGGCCTGCAGATCGAGTGGAACGACACTGCCGGCCGCGCCATGCACGTGAGCGACGACGTACTGCGCACCGTGCTGGGCTGCCTGGGCCTGCCTGCCGCCACGGCGGCAGAGGTTGCGGACAGCCACGCGCATCTGCAGGCCGAAGCCGATGACTTGACCGTGCCCGGGCTGATCACCGGCGTGGTCGGCCAACCCATCGTGCTGGAGACTGCGCCGCGCCAATTGGCCGTGCTGGCGGGGCAGCCCTATCGCGTGGATTACGAAAATGGCGGCGGCACGGTCGAAGGTACCGTCGGCGCCGACCGCGCCGCGCTGCAGTTGGCGCCGATACCTACAGCCGGTTATCACCGGTTGCGCATCGACACCGGGGCAGGCAGCAGCATCGACGCCACTCTCGCCATAGCGCCACCGCGCTGCTATGCCGTGGCCGATGCGCTGACAGCGCGTGGGCGAGCGCCCGACGCACGCCTGTGGGGCAGTTCGGCGCAGCTCTATGGCCTGCGGGCCCCCGGCGCTTTGGCCTCGCTTTCCGCCGGGCTGGGCAGCTACGCAAACGCGGGCACGCTGGCGCGCAGCCTCGCACAACACGGTGCCGATGCACTGGCCCTGAGCCCGGTGCACGCCATGTTCAGTGCAGACCCACATCGCTACTCGCCATATTCGCCATCGAGCCGATTGTTTCTCAACGCAATGATGATCGACCCCGCTGCGCTGTTCGGTGAACACGCCGTGCGACAGGCGGTGGCGGATTACAGCCTGGGCGACATCCATGCGCGCACGGAAGCCGCCACGCTGATCGACTGGCCCGCGAGTGCCACAGCACGGCTGACAGTGTTGCGCGCATTGCACCAGCAGATGCAGCAGCAGGTGGCCGCAGGCGATGCGCCCGCCCTCCGCCTACATGAAGACTTCCAAGCCTTTTGTACCGCGCGCGGCCAGAGCCTGCTCGACCATGCGCATTGCGAAGCGCTCGATGCCCACATGCGCGAGCACGATCCGCAGATCTGGCATTGGAAGCAATGGCCCGCGGCGTATCAGTCGCCATCCGACCCGGCAGTGCACACATTCGCCCGCGATCATGCAGATGCCGTGCGCTTCCACCTGTTTCTGCAATGGGCGGCCGCACGCCAGTTGGCCGCTGCACAGCGCACTGCAGAAGACGCCGGCATGGCCATCGGCCTGATCGCCGATCTGGCCATCGGCACCGACAGCGCGGGCAGCCATGTCTGGAGCCGGCAACAGGACGTGCTGATTGGCGTGACGGTGGGCGCCCCGCCCGACCTCTTCAACACGCAGGGGCAAAACTGGGGCCTGACCACCTTCAGCCCACGCGCCATGCGCTCGCAGGGTCGGGAGGGATTGCGGGCCTTCATCGAAATGCTGCGCGCGGTCATGTCCACACCCGGCGGCGTGCGCATTGACCACGTGCTCGGGCTGATGCGGCTGTGGGTGATTCCGGACGGTGCTCCCGCGCTGGATGGTGTGTACCTGCGCTACCCGCTGCAGGACCTGCTGCGGCTGATTGCGCTGGAGTCGTGGCGCAACCGCTGCATCGTCATCGGCGAAGACCTCGGCACCGTGCCAGGCGGGCTGCGCGGGCAACTGGCCGAGCGCGGCCTGCTCGGCATGCGCATCCTCTGGTTCGAGCGCGAGGAGGAAGTGCCCGGGCAACCGTTCCGCCCACCGCAAGACTGGGCGCGCACCTCCGTGGCGATGACCAGCACGCACGATCTGTCCACGCTGGCCGGCTGGTGGGTCGGCAACGATCTGCGCTGGCAAGGCAAGCTCGGTCTGCTGCCTGCCGGCATGGACGAAGCCCAGGCGCACGTGCAGCGTATGGCCGATCGGCATGCCCTGGTGGAAGCCTTCGCGCACCACAATCACGCGATCGAACAATCCGGCAATCCACCGCCGTTGCACATCACCGCGTTGAAGTTGGCGCTGGAACGCGCCAGCACGGCGGATTCAGTCGATGCCGATGTCGATGCCGACATCGCACTCGACGCCACCGCCGACGATTTCACCACGGCCGCCACGGCCTATACCGCCGCCGCGCCGCTGCCACTCACCATCGTGCCGATGGAAGACCTGCTCGGCCTGGTGGAGCAGCCGAACCTGCCCAGCACCGTCCATACGCATCCCAACTGGCGCCGCCGACAACCGGGGCCCGCAGACACGGTGCTGGATAACCCCACCGTGCAAACCCGCCTGACGGCGCTGGTCCGCGCCGGCAACAACATCGCCTAACGCTTTCCGCACGGGTTAACACCAACTGCATCACCTGATCGGCGGCCCTAGAATTCCTCTATTCATATAGATGACTAGAGCAATGTGCTTTTCAGTACATCGCCCACGTCACTCGGAGGAGACCGCATGTTCGGCTGGTTCAAAGAGATTTCAAAAGGGGAGAAGCGCACCTTCTGGGCGTGCTTTGGCGGCTGGGCGCTCGATGCGCTCGACGTGCAGATGTTCAGCCTCGTCATTCCCACCATCATCGCGGCGTGGCATATCGACAAGACCGAGGCCGGGCTGGTGTCGGGCGTCACGCTGGTGGCCTCCGCGCTGGGCGGCTGGATTGCCGGTGCGCTGACCGACCGCTTCGGCCGGGTGCGCACGCTGCAGATCACGGTGTTGTGGTTTTCCATCGCAACATTCGTCTCGGCGTTTGCGCAGAACTTCGAGCAGTTCCTGGTGCTCAAGGCCATCCAGGGCTTCGGCTTTGGCGGGGAATGGGCAGCAGGCGCCGTGCTGATGGCCGAGAGCATTCGCGCCAGCCACCGCGGCAAGGCCATGGGTACCGTGCAAAGCGCATGGGCCGTGGGTTGGGGTGCGGCCGTGCTGCTGTACGCGCTCACGTATTCCTTCATCGAGCCGGACCTTGCCTGGCGCGTGATGTTTGCCGCAGGCCTGTTGCCGGCGCTGCTCATCATCTACATCCGCCGGGGTATTCAGGAACCCGTGCCGGCGGCCAAGCCGGAAGCGAGTGCCAATGCCATGCCGGTCTCGCGCTTCCCGCTGCTCGACATCTTCCGCCCACAGGTGCTGCGCATGACGCTGATTGGCGGCCTGCTGGGCGTGGGTGCGCATGGTGGCTACTACGCGCTGATGACGTGGTTGCCGACGTATCTGAAAACGGAGCGCCACCTGTCTGTGCTCGGCACGGGCGGCTACCTGGCAGTGATCATCTTCGCGTTCTGGTGCGGCTGCGTGGCCAGCGCCTGGCTGCTGGACGTGATCGGCCGTCGCGGCAACATCCTACTGTTCTCGTGCTGCTGCGTGGTCACGGTGCTGGTGTACCTGCTGGTGCCGCTGTCTGACGGCGCGATGTTGGTGCTGGGCTTTCCGCTGGGCTTCTTTGCCGCTGGCATTCCGGCCAGCATGGGGGCGCTGTTCAACGAGCTGTATCCGCATGGCGTGCGCGGCACGGGCGTGGGCTTTTGCTACAACTTTGGCCGTGTAGTGTCTGCCGCCTTCCCGGTGCTGGTGGGCAAGATGAGCGCATCGATGTCGCTCGGCACGGCCATCGGCATAGATGCGGCCATCGCGTACGCCATCGTCGCCGTGGCCGTGCTGATGCTGCCCGAAACACGCGGCCGCGATCTCGCCGCCGTGACAGCCTGAGCCCTGATCTTCCAGAACAACACCATGTGCCCGACGCTCTTCATCCGTCGCCACCAGGAGACCCCATGCCCACACGCCGTGCCTTCAACACCGGGTTGCTTGCCATGCTAGGTTCCACTGCCCTCGCCGGATGCGCCACCACCGGCACGCGTACGACCTCCACAACGAATGCCGCGCGCATCACCGGCATCGATACGCACGCCCACGTGTTCGAGCGCGGCTTGCCGCTGGCCAATGCGCGCCGCTATGCGCCGGGCTATGACGCGCCGCTGTCGGCCTACCTCGCGCAGCTCGACGCGCATGGCCTGTCGAACGGCGTGCTGATCCAGCCGAGCTTTCTGGGCACCGACAACAGCTACCTGCTGGCCGCACTCAAACAGGCACCGCAGCGCCTGCGTGGCGTGGCCGTCATCGACCCGTCCGCGCCCGACACCCTGCTCGCGCAGATGAGCACCGAGGGCATCGTCGGCATCCGCCTGAACCTGATCGGTGCACCGGACCCGCAGTTGACATCGCCCGTGTGGCAAGCCGCGTTGGCGCATCTGCATGCACTCGACTGGCATGTCGAGTTGCATGTAGAAGCCCGCCGCCTGCCCACCTTGCTGCCGCCGCTGCTGGAAGCCCAGGTGAACGTGGTGGTCGACCACTTCGGCCGCCCCGAGCCCACCCTGGGCGTGGACGACCCTGGCTTTGGCGCGTTGCTCGCCGCCGGCCGCACGCGCCGCGTGTGGGTGAAGATTTCGGGGGCTTACCGTAACGGCGGCAATGGCGACAATGGCCGCGGTGAAGCCATCGCCGTGGCCGCCATGCCGCGCCTGAAGGATTCGCTGGGACTGGACCGTCTGGTCTGGGGCAGCGACTGGCCGCACACGCAATTCGAATCGCACATCACCTACGACAAGATGTGGGCCTTTGTTGACGTGCTGTTGCCCAACGCGGCAGATCGCAAGCAGGTGCTGGTCGACACGCCCGCGAAGCTGTTCCGCTTCGTCTAAGAGGGCCCTCGCGATACCCGCAGAGCACTCGCGCGATACCCCATTTCGCCAATCGCGAATTTCGCTGCACGGGCCACGCTCCTACACTGGCCGCTCCTCGTCCTCACAAGAACACAGGAGCAGCCATGCAGCAGCATCGACTCGTCGACCAGCAGTTCGGCCAGGTGGCCCAGGCCTATCTGACGAGCGCCGTACATGCCCAGGGCGCCGACCTGGAAGCGCTGGCCGCGCTGGCGCAATCGATGCCGCATGCCAAGGTGCTCGACCTGGGCTGCGGCGGCGGGCACGTGAGCTTTGCCATGGCGCCGCATGTGGCAGCCCTGGTGGCTGTCGATCTGTCGGAAGACATGCTGGCCGTGGTGGCGGCTGAAGCGGCCAAGCGCGGTCTCAAGCAACTGCATACGCAGGCCGCCCGCGCGGAAAGTCTGCCTTTCGACGACGGCGCATTCGACATCGTCGCCACGCGCTTCTCCGCCCACCACTGGTACGACGTACGCGCCGGGTTGGCCGAGGCGCGCCGCGTGCTCAAACCCGGCGGCAAGCTCGTCATTGTCGACATCGTTGCACCGGAAACACCGCTGCTCGACACGCTGCTGCAAACTGCCGAGGTCCTGCGCGATGCGTCACACGTGCGCGACTACCGTGTCTCCGAATGGCAGGCCATGCTGACCGATGCCGGCTTTCAGCCGGGCACGCCGCGCACCTGGAAGCTGACGATGTCCTTTGATACCTGGATTGCCCGCATCCGCACGCCGCAGGTGCGCGCCGATGCCATCCGCGACCTGTTCGACCACGCCGCCGATGAAGCCCGCCAGTACTTTGCCGTGGCACCGGACCATTCGTTTGCCATCGACGCGATGATGATCGAAGCGGTCTAGTACGTTTTGTTCCATCCGTTGGAGGGGGGTCCTTGCAAGGCGCCCTTTTTAGGATTTCGTTTAAGCCAGAATAAAAAAGATGTGACATCGGAACCCGTGCGCGGAGGCAGAGAAAGACAGTACTCTTGAGGGTCGCCGACAGTCCGTGTCGGTAGTGGTACCCGGCACGTTGCGCCGGCTTCCGACCCACATGTACGCCCTCCTCCCTGCCTTCGTCTCGTCGCTGTTCCTGTTCTACGGCGTGTATGTGCTTAGCACACGCGGTCGGACGCGTGCCAGCTTGGCATTCTTCAGCATGACCGCGCTTACCAGCCTCTGGCAGGGGCTGTGGGCGTTCCTGTTTCAGACCACCGATGCCGACGTGGCGCATCTCCTGGCAAAACTCGGCTGGATCGCCATTCTGATCGTCCCGACGGCGTTCTATCACTTCATGGCAGAAGTCGCTGAGCGGGTGGAAGAGCGCCGCTGGATCATCGCCTCGTACACGCTCAATGCGGTGCTGATCGCGCTGCTGCTGGGCGGCCATTGGGTGATCGCGGGCGTTTGGCATTTTCCGTTCGGGTTTTATCCGAAGGCGGGCCCGCTTGAGGCCGTTCATGTTGCCCAAACCGTAGTATTGGCGCTGCGCAGCGCCTGGCTGCTCTATGCCGCCCAACAACATGCCACCGCAGAAAAGCGCAAACGCCTGTGGGTCTGCCTGTTTGGTCTTGGGCTCTATAGCCTCTCTGCTGCGGACTACGCGGTCAACTACGGTGTCGCACTCTATCCGCCCGGTGTGATCTTCATTGCCACCAGCCTTGGCATCATTGCCGTGGGCGTCGTGAAGTTTGACCTGATGCATCCGTATGCACTGGCCGCCACGGTGGCGCACGAAGTCCGCACGCCGCTGGCGACTATCCGGCTGCAGGCAAGCGAGATCGCGCGCGCATGGCCCGATCTGTTCCGGGGCTACCAATTGGCTGTCGACAACGGACTGTGCAATGACCGAGAACCGCTTTCTCCGGCCATGCTCGAGCGCGTGTCGAAACTGGCTGGTGCAATCAGCACAGAAGTTGCCAGCGCACACAGCATTATCGAAATGGCGTTGGCCTCTGTCACGCTGGAACGCCTCGACAAGCGCACGTTCAGCGCACATTCGCTGCACGGCTGCGTTGCGATGGCGGTTTCACAATACCCATTTCAACCAGGCGAGCGTGAGCGAGTTCGCGTCCGCGAGTTCGACGCCGGCTGGCATTTCGTCGGGTCAGATACGTTGCTGATGTATGTGCTATTCAATCTCATCAAGAACGGCCTGCACGCCATCCAGATCGCAAGGAAGGGGCAGATCGAAATTTCTGCCCGGCGCGACGGCGATGCCTATGTGCTGGAAGTGCGTGACGATGCGACCGGCATTCCGCCAAAGGTGCTTCGCCGCATTTTCGACCCGTTCTTTTCCACTAAGCACCATGGCAAGGGGGCAGGCGTGGGCCTGATGTTCTGTCGCCGCGTCATGCATGCGTTCGGTGGCCGCATTCAATGCGAGTCGGTAGTTGGGGAATACACGCTGTTCTCCATGCGGTTTCCCCAACCCTCAACGATTTAGCAGGGCTTTACGCCACAGCGTTATGCAGCCATCTGCGCAGGCTCCATCAACTCATACTGCTTGGCGCGCTGCATGATGTGCGCCGGTATGCGTTGGATGTTGCGATCCGTGCTCGCAATGACAATCTGCTGATACCCCAGCGACACCAGTCGCCCGCCGGACATGAAGCGGAACACCAGATACGCCGAGCAGGACCGAACACGGAACGTATTCAGATAGCAGTCGACCCGCTGGAACGGAAACGTTTCCTGCACAAACTCCTGATGCGCCCGCTTTGTGATGAAGATCAGATTGCCGCCCACCAGGTTTGCATCAATGCACTCATAAAACCACCGCTCACGCGCCACCCCCTGCCATTCGAAATAGCGGGAAAAATAGGTGTTGGCAAAAGCGTTCGAATCTTTCAAGTACACGTCGAAAGCATGATGGAAAGTCTGTTGTGCAGAAAATGGCGTGAAAAGATCTGCGCTGCGCAGGTACTGATCAACGACTGCGTCAATGGATTGGCCTGTCGGCATTGTGTGCTCCATGAATGGATTGACTGCATGCGGCAGCCACGCATGCGCGGAAACCCGCGCACACCCCCATTCTTGCGACGCTTGTTAAGCTTTGTAACAGGCAAATTGACTACCCCACGCGATACGCTCTATTTCTGTTTCGATGCACAACACCTAGTGCGGCAGCCAACCTGATTCAAACAGACCCGTAACAACACACACGACTCCTGCACACGGAAAACCCCACAATTACCGCTTCCGAGAAACGCCGACATTTTGCGTCGTGAATACTGCCTTTTCACCGGCCTCTAATTCCATGTACGCGCTGTTACCGATCTTTGTTTCCTCGCTCTTCCTGCTCTGCGGCATCCACGTGCTTACGACGCGATGGCAGACGCGAGCGGGCCGGGTATTTTTCTGCCTGACCGTTCTCATCGGCGTGTGGCAGGGGCTATGGGCGTTCCTGTTTCAGGCGAACGACGTCGACACAGCGCAAATGCTCGCCAAAGCAGGCTGGGTAGCGATTCTCATATTGCCCACCGCGCTCTACCACTTCGCAACAGAAGTGGCGGAATGCCGGGAGGAGCAACGCTGGTTGACAGCAGCGTACGCGCTGGACGCCGTGCTGATTGCCCTCTTGTTGTGCAGCGAACTGGTGATCGCCGGCGTGCGGCATTTCCACTTTGGTTTCTATCCGAAAGCCGGCCCGTTCGAGGCCGTGCACATCGCACAGACCATTGCGGTGGTATCACGCAGCATGTGGCTGTTGTATGTGGGCCAGAAGAATGCCACCGCTGAAAGGCGCAAACGGTTGCGGACGTGTCTGTTTGGCGTTGGGCTGATTTCGCTGTCTGCGGTGGACTACGCGACAAACTATGGCGTTGCGATCTACCCGCCCGGCGTTTTTCCGCTTGCCATTGCCCCAGGCACGATCGCTGTGGGCATCATCATGTTTGATCTGATGCGCCCCTACGCGCTCGCCGCCACCGTCGCACACGAAGTACGTACACCGCTGACGACCATCCGCTTGCAGGCTGCAGAAATCGCACGCGCGTGGCCCGAACTCTTTCACGGATACCGATTGGCAGTCGAGCACGGCCTATGCCAACCGCCCACGCACCCAGGCATGCTGGAGCGCGTGTCCAAACTGGCAGGAACGATCTCGTCCGAGGTTGCTTCTGCGCACGGCGTGATCGACATGGCGCTTGCCTCTGTCACGCTGGAGCAACTCGATCGCCGCTCCTTCACTCGGCATTCGCTGCGTGAATGTGTGGATACGGCGCTAGCCCAGTATCCATTCCAATCCGGTGAGCGGGAGCGCGTGGAGATCCACAATATCCGCCCCGATTGGTACTTCAATGGCTCCGACACCCTGCTCGTCTACGTACTATTCAACCTTCTGAAGAATGCACTGCACGCCATTCAGATCGCGCGCAAAGGGCATATCGAAATTGCATGCCGGCAAACGGAAGATAGCTACATACTGGAACTGCGTGACAGCGCGACGGGCATTCCGCCCACGATTCAACGCCGCATCTTCGATCCTTTCTTCTCCACCAAGCAACATGGCAAGGGCTCAGGCGTTGGGTTGACCTTTTGCCGGCGCGTCATGCAAGCATTTGACGGCAGCATTCAGTGCGAATCCGTCGTGGGGGAATACGCACTGTTTTCCATGCGGTTTCCCAAAGGGTCGTCAGTCTGACCACTTGTGGTAGCCATGCTCAAGAGGGGATCCCTCCTGAAAGACTGTTTGAGATGATTGCCATTTTCACCAACATGGACGGAATTTGTCCTGGATAATGGCACCGCATCAATATAGCTCCCTGATTCGGACATTCTGATCGCCGAAATATATGACACGCGCACGTCTTGTTGTACTGGCAGCCTCGGTTGCCCTGCTGGCTACGCCGCTCAGTTGGGCGAAAAGCTCGGGGTTCAGCTCAAGCTCCAGTTCGAGCTCAAGCAAGTCGTCATCCAGCAGCGCTTCGAGTTCAAGCCGATCCAGCGGATTCGGCTCGTCCAGTTCATACAGTTCTTCCCGCTCATCTGGTTCATCGGATTCCTCCAGTTCATCCTCTAGCCGGAGCCGGCCATCCGGCTTCAGCTCGGGCGATTCGGATGCGCCGAGCCGGTCTGGATCCACAGGATTCGGCAGCAAGCTTTACACTTCGCAGGCCAGCAAGTCGGCGGCAGCGACTTACTCAAACAACACCGCCAAGACAGATACCGGTGGCACTACTCGCGATACTGGCTACACGGCGAAGAACGCACCAGCTGCTGACAACACATCCTCATCCTACGCAGCTACGCCGTCCTATCAGCGGCAAGCACCTCCACCCACCGTTGCGGCGCGCAACAAAAGCGGCATAGCTCTCGGAACTGCCGCCGTCGCGGGCGGCGCAGCGGCGGGATACATGATGAGCAGGCCAACCGATGCAGATGCCGCGACAGGCGCACGCCAATCGGTATCCGTGCAATCCGGCGACCCGCTATCCGAAAACACGCAAGCACTCAACGGCGCCACAGGACAGGTGAGCCACCAACCCCAGTCGGTCGACTCCGCCCAGCCCGCCGAGTCCGCGGCAGTTGCGAACGATAAGCCGGAAGAATCGTCCGGTAGATTCTGGAATATTTTGGGGATCATAGTCGGGCTGCTTAGCTTTGGATGGGCAGTCCGCAGAGATCACAAACTGAAGGCGAAGCGCAAGTTCGCCTCCGCACCGAAGACCAACTACCGGTTGTAACCCCATGGGACTGTTCAACCTGTCACGCCGCGTTCTTGGAAAGACCCTCGACAACACCGCAAGCAAGTACGCACTGCAGCCGGAGCGCGTTGACATCGGCCTGCCACTCAACGCACAGATCGGCGCGCTTCTGGAACTGCAGCGCGCGGAGTTCGCACTGCTGAACAGCACACTACTGACGGTGCCCAGTTCATCGCAAATGCCCATCGTGGCGGTCAGCCGACTGCGCCTGGAAGGTGACGAAGATCTCCAGATCTATCGTCTGTATACGGACACCGGCACCGAGCGCAGCGGCATCGGCGCGAGCTTCCTGCAGATACTCTGCGGACAGGGAGGAGTCGATACCATCCTTGACCTCGCTTACTACCAGTTCCTGTGCCGCCAATATCCGACCACGGAAGCGGAGCAAGCACCTTACCGGGGCGAAGGCTTCGGCCTTGGGGAAAGCGACTACTACATGGCGGACGACCAGCTCGCCACGATCCCTCAGGCTGCCAACCAGATTCCGGCATTGCTTGGCGAAACCGACGCGCTGCACTTCATCCGGGATACACCGGGTGGCAACTACGTAAGACCGTTCACTGCGCGCGAAAGTCGGCTGGACGACCCCATCGGCGAGAAAGGGGTGAGCAAGCAGTTGTCGTTCATGCCCTACCTACGCCCCCTCCCCGATGGCCACCAAGAACGCTTGCTGATCTCGTTCGACTACGTCGAGACCATGGACGGACACGCCGCACCCGCGGCCTACGTTGATTTCATTGCAGGCGTTGCCTTCGACCGCCATAAAGTCAAGGTTCTCTGAGCCTGAGCACGATCCAATCCATTCCCTCTTCAAGGAGCTTGACCATGTCTGGCTGGAAACTCACCGCTGCCCTCATCACCAAACACGTCGGCGTTATCGGGGATCGGATCGCCACAGCTATCGCATCTTTCGACCCGGAAACCGCCACACAGGTCGACCGGGAAAACCTGCAGGACAAGCTGCGTGAGGTTGCGTTGAAGCTGGCTGACGCCAAGCACAAGAACGATGCAGCGCAAAAAACGGCGTCGGACCTCGAAACCAGCATTGCGAACGATAGGAAAGCCGCCGACATCCTCATCGGCAAGTTCGAAGCAAAGCAGATCGACAAGGCCACGCTCAACGAATTTGCGAGCAGCCTGGAAGCCGACCAAGCGCGCCTGCCTAGCGTCAAGCAGGATGCATCAGACGCACAGCAGTTGGTCGATACACTGCAAGAGATTCTCGACACCGTTGAGAAGAACCTGAACGATTTCGATGCGAAGGCCAAGGCCGCAATCCGCAATCTGGAGCAAGCCCGCGCCGACCAGGAGCGTGCAGATCTGCGACAGCAGCACCAAGCCGAGCTAAACCAACTGCGTACCGGCACTGGCGGAACGTCGAGCGGACTCGCCGCTCTGAATCGCGCTGCGGACAAGGCGCGCGTGGAGGCAGATGCCGCGCAGACTCTGGCTGATATCAGCCAGAAGCCCATTGACCGTGCCGCAGTGGTGGAAGAAGCTCGCCGCATTGCCAGCGGTGCTACGCCGGCTGCTGGTGAATCTGCGACAGAACGCCTGCGCCGCATTGCTGCGGGAAGCTAAGCAGCACGTGTCGGCCAAGAGCCCCACCAAACGGGCCGGCACGCTGCAATAAAGTCAGTCCCCACCCACAACACTGCGCAACCCCGGCGCAGCATGATGAAAGCGCAACGTATTCCGCCCGTTGCGCTTGGCTTCATAGAGCGCCGTATCCGCGTGCTCGAACAGCGCGTCCAGGCGCTCACCATCCGGCGTTACCGTTACCGCGCCGGCTGACAGCGTGACATACGGCGCCACGACGGAAGCCGCATGTGGACGCGCCCGCTCGGCCACCGTGGCCACCACGCGCGCCACGGCACTGCGCGCGTCGTCCAGGCTGAGGTCGAACAGCATGGCGATGAATTCCTCGCCGCCCACGCGGGCGATGAAATCGTCGGGATGGCGGCAGGCCATGCCCAGCGTGTCGGCCACCATGCGCAGGCAGTCGTCGCCCTGCAGGTGGCCGTAGGTGTCGTTGTATTGCTTGAAGCAATCGATGTCGAACAGCGCAAGCGTGACAGGGCGACTGTCGCGGCGCGCGTGGTCAAGCAGGCGCGGCGCCTGCGTCTCGAAAAAGCGACGGTTGAACAGATGCGTGAGCGAGTCACGGTTGACGTCGTTCTCGAGCAGGCTGAGCTTGGCCTGCGTACGTTGCAACTCGCCACGCAGCGCATCTTGCGCACTGGCCATGCCGGCACGCTGCAACTGCTCGACGGTCACGTCGCGCAACAGCAGGAACACGCCGGTATGCCTGCCACGCGCGTCGATCAATCCTTCGAGCGTGATCTCCAGCGTGCGGCCCGTGTCATGCAGCCAGACCTGGTGGCGATTGGGCAGCCGCGTGCGCTCAAACTCGCGCAGGATGCTGGGCACGTTCAGCACATCGGGTGGCAATGCGTGCAGCCGCGCGGTCGGCAGCAGGTAGCGCGCTGCAGCGTTGATGCTGGCGATGGTTCCATCGCGCGCCAATACGATGCAGCCATCGCGCATGGCCTCGATGATCTTGCCGCGCGCGTAGGCGGCGGTATCGCGCAAGCGCGGGCGTAAGACGATCCAGCCGAGCAGCGCGGTGCTGATGGCGAAGGTGGCGGGTGTAAGGTCACCGCCCAGGGCCGTCGTCCAGCGTTGCAGATAGGCCAGATGCGCCACGAGCGGCAGCAATTGCCCCACCACAAGCGCCAGCCGCACCTGCGTACGCGTGGCGGCGTGGGCATACAGCGCGTTGACGGTTTCGCTGGCGGGCAACGTCAGCAGCACCAGGCTCATCGCCAACAATACGTAGTTGTAAGCCGTGCCAACCCAGAACACCGGCCCATGGGCAAAGACCGCCCGCTGCACGCCGTCAATGACGACAAAGCGCGCATCAAGCCAGACCAGGTGATGCAGTTCGTTGGTGGCAACCAGCCCCAGGAAGGCCGCGGCCACCAGCAGCGCGACCACCCAGCCCACGCGCACGACGGGCAACGCATTCAGCTCGGGCCGCGTGAGGCCAAGCACCAGGCGCAGCCAGGCGGCCGGCACCATCATGATCCCGAGGTAAGCCACCTTGGCCCAGCCCACGCGCACGGGCATGTCGAAGGTGACCACCTCCATCAGCCGCGCACCGCTCCACAAGGCGGTGCCCAACGCCAGCAGCATGAACGCGGAGACTTCCGCGTCGTCGCGGCGCGGCCATGACAGGCCGATCAACGCTATGGAAACAAGGGCGGCACAGGCCAGCGCGGCGATCAGCATGATCCGCGCTCCCAGCATCCACAATGCCCGAGAGAATGCTGGCGGAGGTTGTCGCCAGCCGGTTGATCCACGTTGAACTCCCCCGTCTGTTTGTGCCTGTT
>F21B_10003155_pt1 | contig 20424 bp, 18 predicted proteins | sample RepKananBrdUF21B_FD_10803 | JGI IMG/M metagenome (IMG submission 10803) | reverse complement strand
TGGAAACCCCGAAACGTCAACAAAGCTACCTAGATTGCAACAGTTGCGTACACAGTTTCCACAAGTTGCGTGCGATAGGAATTGCAAGCAAAATGCTTGCGCACTGCGTCAGCCGTCAGCCGGCACGATGCCGCAACTGCATCGTGTGCCTTGGCGTACGGCCTCTGAGCCGCATGTCGTGCCGTCACTGAGGTGCAGCCGCAGAGTGCATCCGCTCTCCACACCAAGGCTCTACCGGTCATTCAAGTGCCGAAGCACGCTTTTTTTCCCACCACGCTGCGCGGCCGTTTGCTTGCACTGGCTGCGGTGGCCGCCTTGCCGGCCATTGTTGTGGCGATTGCCGGCGTGGCGCTCTACCGTGACCGGCTCAACGATCATCTTGCCCAGCGCCTGACCCACGAGACCGAGTCCGCCGCCGCGCGCGTCGGGATGGTGCTGTCCAATGCCAACGAGCTGCTCTCCGTGCTGGTGGCCGACGATTCGGCCCTGCGCATGGACCAGCAGGAATGCAGCCGCTTCGTCAACCGCGTTTTCCATAACCAGAACGAGCTTTCCAACCTCGGCGTGATTGACGCGCACGGCAAGCTGGTGTGCACGCCCGATCCGGCCAGTCTCGGTATCGACGTGTCGGATCGTGAATATGTCCACGAGGTTCTGACGACCGGTCAGCCGGCGCTGTCGACCTTCGTCATTGGGAGGGCGTCCAACCAGGCCGTGATCGTTTCTGCGCGGCCGGTGGTGGCCGTCGACGGCGCCATCCGGGGCGTGGCCTATGCGGCCGTGCGGCAGAGTGCCCTGATTGCGGCAGCCTCCGGTGGTATGCCGGGTGCGCCGGTCTACCTGATCGACGCGTCCGGCAACGTGCTGTCGATCAACGCCACGATGACGCCCGGGCAGGCACCCACGATTGCAAAGGGAACGCTCGTGGCGATGGCTGGCCAGCAGCCGGGCGACCCCATGTTGGTGGACGACACCGATGGCGTGAAGCGTGCCTATGCCGCCATGGTGGTGCCGCATGCTGCCGCCGGGCGCCTGCGCATCGTGCGAGGGGTGGACGCGACCGACATCATTCGCCAGCAGCGTGACATCGCGCTGGCCGGCGGCGGTGCCATCCTGTTGATGATCGTGCTGTTGCTGGCGCTGATTCAGATAGCGATGCGGCGGCTGGTGCTGCCGCGCGTCGATGCGCTGGTGGATGCGGCGCGCCACTACGCTGCGGGTGATTTCTCCGCGCGCGTGGTCGAGCAGGGCACCACGCGCGATGAGCTGTCGTTGCTCGAACGCACGTTCAACGAGATGCGCGCGGCCATCCAGCGGCACGACGCCACTGTCCATCGCCTGACCGAGCGTTTCCAACGTGTGGCACGTGCCACCAACGACTGGATTTTCGACTGGGATATCGCCACCGGAGAATCCTGGGCCAATGCCAGCCTGCACCGGCTACTGGGCAGCGACGCGCTGCTGGGCCCCGGCGAGGACGACGGCATGGGTGGCGGCACCTCGCGCACGCTGACTTTCCACCAGTTCGTGCATCCCGACGATGTGGATGCGTTCGGCCAGCAGCTGCGTGCGGTGCTGCATTCAGACCGGGGTAGCTGGCACAGCGTGTGCCGTGTCATCGACGCCAACCGCGCCACGCGCACGGTAGAGATCCGCGCCAGCATCTATCGCGGCAATGATGGCCGGGCCGTGCGCATGGTCGGTGGCGTGAGCGATATCTCGCAGCGCTCGGCCATGGAGCAGGAACTGCGCGCGAGCGAGGCCAACCTGCGCGTGGCCGAACAGATCGCGCAACTCGGCAGCTGGCGCTGGGACGTGTTGCGGGACTCCACCACGTGGTCTTCTGGCATGTACGTGCTGACCGGTGTGCCGGCGGGGGCGCCGCCCACGTTTGCGCAGCAATCGCAGTTCTTCACGGCCGACAGCTTCAACCGCCTGCGCGAAGCCGCCAGCCATGCCGTGACCGAAGGCGAGCCCTATTCGCTGGAACTGGAGATGATCCGACGCGATGGCGAGCATCGGTGGGTGCTCTCGCGCGGCAACATCGAACGCAACGAGCGTGACGAGGTCGTGGCGCTCTTCGGCACCATGCAGGACATCACCGAGCGCCGCGAGTCCGACGAACAGTTGCGCCTGCTGCGCCGTGTGGTGGAGTCCGTGCCATCGGGCATTGCCGTGGCCGATGCGCAGCAGCCCGACATGCCGCTGGTCTACGTGAACCCCGGCTTCGAGCGCATGACCGGCTACCGCGCCGATGAGGTGCTGGGCCGCAACTGCCGCTTCCTGCATTCCTCCGAGCCGGGGCAGCCGGCGCTGAACGAAGTGCGCACCGCCCTGCGGGATGCCAGTGAGATTCGCGTACTGCTGCGCAATTTCCGCAAGGATGGCCACCCGTTCCTGAACAACTTTCTGCTTTCGCCTGTACGCGATGCCAAGGGCGCGGTCACGCACTACGTCGGCATCCAGGACGATGTGACCGAGCAGGAGATGACGCGCGCGCGCCTGGCGCAGCACGCCACGGTCGACCCGCTCACCGGTCTGCCCAATCGCACGCTGCTGGCCGACCGTGTGCAGCAGTCGGTGGAGATGGCCGCGCGCCAGCGCAGCCGCTTCTATGTGGCGCTGGTCAATATCGACCGCTTCAAGGTCATCAACGACAGCCTGGGGCATCTGCTGGGCGACGAGGTGCTGCGCCGTGTGGCCGAGCGCCTGCGTGACGCGGCCGATACGGTGGATACTGTGGCGCGCTTTGGCGGCGACGTGTTTGCGCTGGTCATCTCCCATGCCGGCTCGCACGGCGTCGATTTCGGCTTCGATCTCTTTGCCGAGGCCATCCGCGTGGAAGGACATGAAGTGTTCGTGACGGCGAGCATTGGCGTGGCGGAGTACCCCACACACGGCTCGGATGCCGACACACTCATCCGTCATGCCGAGATGGCGATGTACTACGCCAAGCAGAACGGCCGCAACCGGCTGGAGTTCTTCGCGCCCGAGATGGACATCGGCGTGTCGTACCGGTTGAACCTGGAGCACCAGATCCGGGCCGCGCTGGAGCAGGGCCAGTTCCGCCTGCTGTATCAACCGCAGATCGACACCCAGACCGGCCGCGTGTGCGGGCTGGAAGCACTGATCCGCTGGATTCACCCGACGCGCGGACTGTTGCCGCCGGCAGCGTTCATTCCGGTGGCCGAAGAGAGTGGGCTGATTGTCGATATCGGCAACTGGGTGCTGGCCGAGGCAGCGCAGCAGCGCGCGGATTGGCATGCGCGCGGCTTGGCCGACGACCTGACGATTGCCGTGAACGTGTCGCCGCTGCAGTTCAAGCGCGGCACCGTGCTGCCGACGCTGCTCAAGCTGCAGCGCCAATACGGCCTCGGCTCGGGCTTCCTGGAGCTGGAAGTGACCGAGTCGATGCTGATGGAAGGTACCGAGCGCACCATCGAAGACCTGACCGCCATCCGTCAGCTTGGCGTGCGTATCGCCATTGATGATTTCGGTACGGGGTATTCGAGCCTGGCGTATCTGAAGCGCCTGCCGATCGACCTCATCAAGATCGACCGCGCCTTCGTCAAGGACATTGACCGCGACTCCAATGACGCCGCCATCTGTACGACGGTGGTGGTGCTGGCCCACAACCTGGGCGTGAAGGTGTGCGCGGAAGGGGTGGAAGACGCTGCGCAGGCCGTATTCCTCACATCGCACCAGTGCGACGTGCTGCAGGGTTACTACTTCAGCGAGCCACTGCTGCCCGATGCCGTGGCCGCGCTGCTGGAACGCGACGGGCGCTTTACCATCTAGGGCCTGGGGCAGGTGCACGCAAGGTGCGCCTGCCCTGCTGTCACGCGCGGAACACCGCCACCGCGTGCTTCAGATCTTCCGACTGCCGCGCCAGCACCGAGGCTGCTGCTGCGGCTTCTTCCACCAGCGTGGCGTTCTGCTGCGTCACCCCATCGAGCTGTGAGACCGAGGCGTTGATCTGCGCAATGCCGCTGCTTTGCTCGCGCGAGCTGGCCGAGATTTCCGACATGAGCTGCGTGACGGTCTGCACGGACTGCACGATCTGCGTCATGGTGGCGCCGGCCTGGTGCACCAGCGCCACGCCATCGCGCACGGATTGATCCGACGCGCGAATGATCTCCTTGCTCTGGGCAGCAGCCTGCGCGCTGCGTTGCGCGAGGCTGCGCACCTCACCGGCCACGACGGCAAAGCCGCGGCCTTCTTCGCCGGCACGGGCGGCTTCCACCGCGGCGTTGAGCGCGAGGATGTTGGTCTGGAAGGCGATGCTTTCGATGGTGGCGATGATCTCGGTCACGCGCTGGCTGTCAGCGCGGATGGCGTCCATGGTCTGCACGACGCGCTGCACGACTTGCCCGCCGTCGGCTGCGATGTGGGATGCCTGTTCGGCCAGTGTGCTGGCTTCGCGCGCGTGATCGGCATTCTGCGCAACCATGGACGTGAGCTCTTCCATGCTTGACGCGGTTTCTTCCAGCGCGGCGGCCTGCTGCTCGGTGCGGGCCGACAGGTCATGGTTGCCGGCGGAAATCTGCAGCGTGCTGTGCGCGACGTTGGTGGCGCCATCCTGGATGTCGCGCACGATGGACGACAGGCTCGCGCGCATGGTGCCCATGGCGCGCATCACTTCGCCCAGCTCGTCGTTGGAGCGGACTTCCACGGCCGTGGTCAGGTCACCCGCGGCCAGGCGCGTGGCCAGCGTGGCCGCTTCTTCCAGCGGGCGGATCAGCGTGCGCGCCAGCAGCACGCCTGACATCGTCGCCAACCCCGCGCAGCCCACACCGGTCAGCCACAGCCAGTCTCGGCTGAGTACCAGCCACGTTTTGTCGTGCAGGTCCGCTGCTTCCAATGCGATGTGCGCCCACACCGTGCCGATCAGGATGGCCACGGCAATCAGGCTTTGCAGCCCGATGACCTTGACGCGCAGGCTGTCGTGCTGGAACAGATTGACGGCGCGCCGCCAGCCTGTGCGCAGGATGCGTCCCGCGCGCACGGTGTACGACGTGTCGCCTTCGTTAATGGCGGCGTAGGCGCGTTGCGCGCGTGCAATCTGCGAGGGCGTGGCCATCGAGCGCACGGACGTATAGCCGACGACGTTGCTGCCCTGGAACACGGGCGTGACGTTGGCGAGCACCCAGTAGAAGCCGCCGTCCTTGCGGCGGTTCTTGACGAAGCCGCGCCACGGCTTGCCGGCTTGCAGCGTGGCCCACAAGTCCGCAAAGGCGGCCTCGGGCATGTCGGGGTGGCGTACGAGGTTGTGCGGCGCGCCCATCAGCTCTTCGTGCGAGTAGCCGCTCACGCGCACGAACGCCGGGTTGGCGAAGACGATGCGGCCTTTGAGATCGGTGCGGGAGATGAGGTAATCGGTGGGGGCGAGTGCGGTTTCGGCTTGGGTGACCGGGAGGTTCGTGCGCATGATGTGCCGCGCCTTATGGGCGCGCAGGTAAGCGGAAATCAGCAGGAATGGGCGGGAGTCCTCCTTTGCAACGGCACGCCTGGCGCGGTGCTAAAGGGCGAAGAAGGCTGAAATGTGACGCGACTTGATCCAGATCAAATCGGCGAGTGGTTCCTCCAGTCGCCCAGAACGGGCAGGCGTGGGCATAGCCATTGCTAAATCGAAGGCAACGGGCGCATCTGCCGAAGAGGGAGGAACACGGTGGTCAAGATCTGTGGAGACGTGGAGATCGTCCCTCGCGTGATCCCGGTGGGCGAGCGTGGTTGGGAGGCCCGTATCGACGTGGTTTTCCGTAGCGCGGAGGGGCAGTCGCTGAGGGGCTCGCAGCCCGTGCTGCCGAGTTGCACGTTCGGCTCACCGCGTGAAGCGATGGATGCCGCGCTGCTGTATGGGCAGCGCGTACTGAGTGACTGGGTGCGCGGCGCGGCGTGAACGCACCGGCCCCCGAAAACGTCAGGTGGGTTTAGCGGCGCTCTTGCGCCTTGCGTTGCTCGCGCGTGAGTCCGGCTGTCCAGTAGCCTTTGGCATCGATGGCGTCACGCGGTACCGCCCAGGTGTCTTCGAGCAGCGTGCGCACCTGTTTGAGCAGTGACGCTTCGCCCGCCAGAAAGACTTGCGGTGTGCCTGTCGGCAGCGTCTGCGCGCTCAGCGCACCCACCACCATGGCGCCTGCGTGTGCCGTGTCCGCTTCGATCCAGTGGATGTCGTGACTGCGCGGGTGGCCTGCAAATGCACCTTCGAGTGGCAGTCGCGCCCGGGCATCGCTGATGGCGATAAAGGCATGTACGGGCGTGCGCTCCGGCAGGCTCTCCAGAATGGCGAAGATGGCCGGCAGCGCGGTTTCATCCCCCACCAGCAACGTCCACGGTGCAGCGGGATCCGCCTGGAAGCCGCGTTTGGGGCCGGCAAACTCCACTTCATCGCCCGGGGCGGCGTGCTCCAGCCAACGCGCGGCGGGGCCGTGTTGCGCGGTGGGTGTCTCGTCGTGCACGACAAAGTCAACCTCCAGCTCGGCACGCTCGGCGTGGTAGCGGCGGATGGTGTAGGCGCGGCCCAGTGTGCGATCGGCGGCGCCGTTTGCCTTGAGTGGAAACATCAGTTTGATTGCGGCGCCCGGCGACATGTCGGCCAGATCGGCAAGGTCGGTCGGCGAGACACCGGTAAAAACCACACGGCGCATACGCGGCGACAGCGTGTGGATGGCGTGCACGCGCACACGGCGCGTGGCGGGTTTGAGAGGGCTAAGCAGCTGCGACATGAGACCTTGTGTGCGGTAGAAGGCGAACATAGTTGGGCTGCGGAAAGGCAGGGAGACATGGCTGCGCAGGTGTTATCCAGGTGGCGGTAGGCCACCCCGGATCAAGGCTGCACGGCTCAACGTTCCCCGGTGATTTCCTTGAGGGCGCGTAGCAGGATGTCTGCCACGCGTTGTTGCTCTTCGCGCGAGGCGAAGCGTTTTTCCATGATGGCGAACTTCAGGCGCCAGCGTGCGGTGCGCAGCGGGTCGTTGCCGGTGTCGGCCCATTCAGCCGAGCCGTCGGTTTCGCGGTCGAAGGCCATGGCTTCGTTCATGCGTTTGACGCGTTCACCCATGGCGCGCAGTTGCGCGAGGATGGCGTCTGCGCTGTGCTGGCGTTCGGCCAGCCAAGCCTCGCCTTCGGGCGTGATGCCGTAGCGCTTTTTGTTGCCCTCGGCCGTGACGGAGGCGAAGCCGTGATCTTCCAGATACGACAGCGCCGGGTAGACCATGCCAGGGCTCGGTGTGTAGAAACCCAGCGAGTGTTCTTCTACGGCCTTGATGAGCTCATAGCCGTGACGCGGGCTGCCTTTGAGCAGCGCCAGCAGCACGAGCTGCAGGTCGGCCGAGCTGAGTCGCCGGCCGCGCCAGGGGCTGCCGCCGTCGTCATCGCCCTCGCCGTAGCCGCCCGGGCCGCCAAAACCACCCACACCGCCCATCCCACGGCCAAAACCACCGCGGCCGTGGCCGTGCCGGCCCATCATCATGAAATGCTTTTCCATCCACATTTTGTGGTGGCGTCCAAACCATCCGTGCATCGTCACGCTCCTGCTGAACATCATTCGATATATCTTAAGATACATCGAATGATAGTGACGACCGTCCTGAAGTCAAGGATGAGGGCGAAAAAAGTTTGAGAGGCAGGGCGTTAGGTTGCCGCTTTGTCGCTGCCCACCATGGCCGCGTGCACCAGCCAGCGCCGCACGACCTGTTCTTCTTCGGGCGTGAAGCCTTCGAGCAGTTCCTGTTCAATGCCGCCGGATCGCTTCCGGCAGGCGGCCAGCAGGGCTGCGCCTTCTGGCGTCACGTCGATGTGCTGGATGCGGCCGTGCACGGCATGCGGCCGGCGCGTGATGGCGCCGCTGCGCTCCAGGTTGGCGACGATCACGCTCACGGTTTGCGGAGTCAGCATGGCCAAGCGGGCGAGGTCGGCGTTCGAGACGCCGGGGTAGGCGCGGATCATGGTCAGCACCAGGAACTGCGGCAACGTGACACCCACGTCCGTCATGGCGCGCTCCATGCGCAGGCGGTGTGCCGCGCTGGCCTGGCGCAGCAGGTAGCCAAGATAGCCCTCTTCACCGCGTTTGCCCTGACCGGGCTCGGGAATGAAGGGTGTGTCCAACGTGTTGCCCGCGTTGGTGGTAGGGGCGCGCTTGCTCATAATGTAAGAGTTCGAATATGATGTTCGTGCACTGATATTACCACTCCGACAACTTCGTCACAGACAGCGCACAAAACAGGAGCCCTACATGCACGATCTCTCGCCTCGCATGGACTACACAGAATTCGTCGCCACCGCCGTTGGTGTGCCGGCCGCATTGCAAGCATTGAGCAAGGCGGTGGACGCCTCCGGGCTGGAAAAGCCGCTGACCGAGCTCATCAAGGTGCGCGCTTCACAAATCAACGGCTGCGCATTTTGCGTGCAGTTCCACCTGAACCTGTCGCGCAAGCTTGGGGTGGCATCTTCCAAGCTGGACTTGGTGGCCGTGTGGCGCGACACGCCGGCGGTGTTCACCCCGCGCGAGCGCGCTGCGCTGGCCTGGACGGAAGCGTTGACGGCTTTGGCGCGCCCGGTCGATCACGGTGTGGAGGACCACGCGTACGATGCCGTGCGCGAGCATTTCTCCAAGACCGAAGTGGCATTCCTGACAGCCGCCATCGCCAATATCCAGGCGTGGAACCGCATTGCCGTGTCGTTGCGCTTTGCGCCGCCGGTGCCCGCAACTACCCCGGATGCATCGCAGGAGGCATGACCATGGACACCATCCGCCCCGTTGAAGACGAAGCCGCGCTGCGTGCGTGCTTTCCCGTCATGCATCAGCTGCGGCCGCATCTGGCCGACGCCGATGAGCTGGTCGCGCGCTGGCGCCGGCAGGTCGAGGACGGCTATCGCCTCATCGCGGTCTGGCGTGACGGCATGCCTGTCGCTCTGGCGGGTTATCGCTTGCAGGAGAACCTCGTCTACGGCCCCTTCCTGTACGTCGACGATCTGGTGACCGACGCCAACCTGCGCAGCAGCGGTTTGGGCAACGTGTTGATGGATCATCTGAAGGACACGGCACAGCGCCTGGGATGCGCGCGGCTGGTGCTCGACACGCCCTTGTCCAACGTGCTTGGTCACCGCTTCTACTACCGCAATGGCCTGCTGGCTGGTGCACTGCGTTTCGGGTTCAACACGCCGGCAAGAGGCGCCGCATGACGACGCTGCTGCATGTGGCCGTGAGCCCGCGAGAGAGCCGATCGCACAGCCGGCGTGCTGCGCAGCTGATGCTCGATCAACTGGCGGAGGCCAACGCTGGCTTGCGCATCATCGAGCGCGATCTTGCGGCAACGCCGCTGCCGCATCCCGATGCCGCCTTCGTCGAGGCCAGCCTGATGCCCGACGCCGATCGCACCCACGCACACCATGCGGAACTGGCGCTGTCCGAGACGTTGATCGGTGAACTGGAGGCGGCGGATGCTGTGTTGATCTCCACGCCTGTGCACAACTACACCGTGCCGTCGATACTGAAGGCGTGGATCGACCTGGTGGTGCGGCCCGAGCGCACGTTCCGCCGTACGCCGACAGGCAAGGTGGGCGTGCTGGCGGATCGCTCGGTGCTGGTGGTGTCGGCATCGGGCGGCAATTTTGACGGTGCCCACGCGCAGACGGATTTCCTGATGCCGTATTTGCGCTATGTGTTTGCTACCGTGGGCATCCAGCAGGTGGAGGGCATCCGCTTGCAGAACACGGCGCGCGGTGCGGATTCGGTGGTGCAGGCGTTTGAGGTTTTCCGCCAAGAGTTGGCGACACGCAGGTTGCTGATGCCGCTGGTGGCGTAAGTCGCCCGCGGCCAAAAAAACAGGCCAGCGCTTGGCTGGCCTGTCTTGACTACTTCAGCACCGGCGGCCGGGAGGGCAGCCGTGGATGCGGTTCTTGGGGTGACCGTGGTTACGGTCCCAGCCACCTTGACGCATTTCCCAGCCATGGCGACCGTGCACCCAATGTGGGGCCCGCCAATGTTGGCCGGGGCGCCCGCGCATCTGATGGCCAGGGCGCCAGACGTAACGGTTGCCGTGCAATTGCCAGTAGCCAGGTGCCCACACGTAGCCCGGTGGCAGTCTCGGAATCCGCTCGTGGCGTGGCGGCGGCGGTGGGCCGATCCGTACGTGCACCGACACCTGCGCCTGTGCAGGTAACGTGATCGAACCAAGCGCGCCTGCAACCGCCAGGCAGATGCCGAGCATCCATGCATTCTTCTTCATGTGAGGATCCTCGCGAAATGAAGTGTCGCCTGGATCGTAGCATCGGGCGCCGCGTCTGCCCTAGTGCACCGCACCACCGCTCACCTTGAGATCAGCACGCGTGGCGAGCGCAACGCTAATCGCCGTGCGTATCCCTTTGACCTGCGTATCGAGCGACAGGCTTGGCCGGCCTGCATGCCGCGCCGCCAGTTCGGGCGTGGTCGGCACGTGGATGAAGCCACCGCGCACCTGCGGCGCGCGCGTGGCGATGTGGTGCATCAGACCGTAGAACAAGTGGTTACAGTTGTACGTGCCGGCACTTTGCGACACCGCCGCGGGCACGCCCGCCTCGCGCAGCGTCTGCACGATCGCCTTGATCGGCAGCGTGGAGAAGTACGCCGTCGGCCCGTCTACCACCACGGGTGTGTCGACCGGCTGGTTGCCCGCGTTATCGGGAATGCGCGCGTCGATGATGTTGATCGCTACGCGCTCCACCGAGATCTCCGCCCGCCCGCTCGCCAGCCCGAGCGCGAACACCAGCGTGGGCGACGTCTCTTCAATTGCCGCCACCAACTGTTCATTGGCCACGCCGAACACGCAGGGCAACTGCCGCGCCACAATGGTCGCGCCGTCGACTTGCGTGCCATCGAGCGCCTGCGCGATATCCCAGGAGGGGTTGGTCGGGTCGGATTCAAATGGCTCGATGCCGGTGACGAGGACTGTGGTCATGCATGGCTCCTTGCAAAATGCGTAGGGATGCAACTAAATGGTGATAAAAAAAGGCGGCAGATGCCGCTTTGGCTTTTGCTACGTGTTCAGTGCGCTGCGTACGTCACGGAGGGCCTGGACCGTGTCGTCAAATACGTTGGTGCCTACGTGTTCGCGCAAGCGCCGCGCCACCTTGGCGCTGGCCGCCTGCAACGCAGCTTCCATCGCACGTGCGGCATCGGTGGGGAACAGGTTCCACTCGCGGCCGTCTTCCGCTGAGGGCTGGCGTTCCACCAATCCTTTGGCGATCAGGCCATCAACAAGCCGCGTGGCGGTCGGCCGCGCAATGCCCAGTACCTCGGCCAGCTCGCGGTTGAGTACCCCGGGCCGCTTGAGCACCACACGCAGCACGAACCCCTGCGGCGGCGTCAGGCTGAGCGGCGCGTACGCGGCGGTCCATTCGCGCTCGACGGTGCGGGCGAGGGCAGTCGTGTTGAAGTACAGGCAGTGATCGAACATGCGCGGCAGTCTAGCGATAGATCGTTAGGGATGCAACGAATATTTCCGCCGATCCATGGTCGACAGGTTCAGGGTGCAGCCTCGGTTGCCTGCGCAAGTTGCTTGAGTGCTTGCACGAAGTAGGCGCGGTCATGCGGCGCGAGGTCTTGTGTGGTTTCCGACAGCCGCTCCATGGCAGTGCGGGTGGTGGCGTGATCGCCGTCGGCCTTGGCAAACCACGCCAGCTCCAGCAGCAAACCGCTGACTTGCACGTGGCCGTATCGATGGCGGCCGCTGTCGTGCTCGCGCAGGCGCAGCGCCGCCACATCGGCCCAGCGTTGCGGCCAGTAGCGCGCATCGAAGGCTTCGGCAAACGGGCCGGCCTGTGCCCGGAGGTCTGCTAGCGTGAGCGAAGCGCGCGGCGCATCGGCACGCGCAATGCGCATCAGGGCGATGGCGTTCCAGGCCGACTGCAGTGGCCCACCGTTACGCAGCGCTTGCCACTCGCTCATGGCCAGCCAGCGCACGGCATCGGTGGTGCCGTCGGCGGTTGCCGAGTTGCCCAGCGCATCCCGCAGCAGCCAGCATGTCATGCCGAGGTTGGCGGCAACCTGCTGCACGGCGTCGGAGGCCTGGCTTTCCAGCGCGGCGGCCAGGGCAGTTTCGAACTGGGCGACGATGCGCTGCGCTGTTTGCCCCCGCACTTCCGGCGCAACGTCAGCCGTGTCGGCGTAGAGCAACCGTGCGCGTTCGATCAGGGCACTGAGGTTGTTCCACTCAAACCGGATCTGCGGGTGATAGCGCAGCAGGCTGCGGCCGGGTTCGGCGTCGGCCATGCGTGCGAGCAAGCCGGCGGCGAGGTCGAGATCGCGCCGGTCATACGCGCACCAGGCGGTGACGACGTGCTCCATGGCGGCGAGGTAGTCATTGCCCAGCACGTGCCGCTGGCGGCGGTGCGCGCGCAGTTGCGAGAGCAAGGCGCTGGCACGCGTGGAGTCGCCCAGCCGGCGGGCGGCCATCGCCTCGCCCAGGGTGACGAGGGCGCGTTGGAAATCGTTGTCGGCAGCATCCCCCGCGTGGCGCAGGGCGAGCAAGGCACCACCGCGCTCGGCATCCGATGCGCTGCCGGTGTGGGTGCCGGCCCCCAGCGCGTGCAGCAGGCGTCCTTCACGCATGGCATGGCGTGCCGTTAGGAAGGCATGCCAGAACGCGGGGTTGGGTGTACCGGGTGCGGGGCCGGACAGCGCGCTGGCGGTGGCCTCTGCAGCGTTGTCCGTCGGGCATTCTGTGGTGGCGATGCCGAGGAAGGCGCGTACGTCCGTATCGTCGGCAATGCGCCCTTCGACCAGGCAGACGACACGCGCGACGTCTTCGGGTGTGAGCCAGAACGGGCCCTGGCTGCGTTTGTCGGCGTTGAGGAAGCGCGGCGCGCGGTCGCGCTGTTCGCCCCAGCCGGCTTGCACGCCCCAGTTCTGCCAATCGCGAAACGCACGGCTGATCATCATGCGCTGTGTGCTGGCATCCGATACGGCCCCACGCAGATCGGCCAGCCGCACAAAGGGCTGCTCGGGCGACAGGCGGTGCGCATAGGCCAGCCGCACCAACAGCCACAGGCTCTGGAACGGCGCGCGTCGGCCATCGACGGTTTGCGGCGTGGTCAGTTCCAGGTGAAGGGCGGGCAAGGCGGGTGGCTGCATACGGAAACTGCGGTGGAGGCTGTAAGGCAAAAGCGTTGCCGCCATTGTGCGCCAAGCCGTTTGTTACAGGCGTTACGCGTGTGACGTGCAGCATGCCTTGCGCGCTGGAAAGGGCACAGCGCGCTCCCTACGATGCGCAGCGCCGGTGCTTGCCGGCAGCTACCGACAACGTTCAAGGAGTCCCTATGTTCCCTCGCTGGTCAAAGACCTTTGCGCTGGCCCTCACAGCCTATGCGTTCGTGATGGGTGCCAGTCAGGCGCACGCCGAGCTGGTCGTGCGCGATGACCTCAAGCGCGTGTTCGACGAAGCCGGTGTTACCGGCACCTTCGTGCTGATGGACATCCGTGGTGATCGCACCTACGTGGTGGACCCGGCACGCGCCGCGCGGCGCATCCACCCTGCATCAACCTTCAAGATTCCCAACAGCCTGATCGCCTTCGATACGGGTGCCGTGCGTGACGACCAGGAGGTGATTCCATACGGTGGCAAGCCACAGCCCTTCAAACAGTGGGAGAAGGACATGGCATTGCCCGAGGCGATCCGCGTGTCGAACGTGCCGATCTACCAGGAGGTTGCGCGCCGTATCGGCCCCGCGCGCATGCAGGCCTATGTGGATGCCTTTGACTACGGCAACCGCCAGATCGGCAGCGTGATTGACCAGTTTTGGCTGCGTGGTCCATTGGAAATTTCCGCATTTGAAGAGGCGCGCTTCACCAGCCGCCTTGCGCTCAAGCAACTGCCGGTGAAGCCGCGCACGTGGGATCTGGTTCACCGCATGCTGCTGATCGAGAAACAGGGCGATGCCGCGCTGTACGCCAAGACGGGGGTCGCTACCGAGTATCAGCCCGAGATCGGCTGGTGGGTGGGCTGGGTCGAGCGTGAGGGGAAGGTGTACGCGTTCGCCCTGAACATCGACATGCCGCTTGAGGCCGACATGGCCAAGCGCATTCCGTTAGGAAAACGGCTGATGCAGGCATTGGAAGTGTGGCCAACACCCTAGATCTTGAATAACGCGGTATTTTCGATTCTGATGATCAATCGGGAATACCCGTGGTTAAGAATAAGAATCGGATTGTGAGACGATTTTGTATGTAAAGAATTGTTGAATCTGACTGTTACAAAATGGCGGTTAAAAATATGTCAGGTCTGGTCGTCCGTAAACGACTGGATAAAGAACATCGCCCGAGGGTCGGGTACTGGGGGTTGTTATGCACAAGCGTTATACGAGAGGGGCCGTGGCACTGATGGCGGCGATTGGTTTGATGGGGGCGACCGGAGCACTGGCCGCTGGCGGTCAAAGCGGCGGCACGATCCGTTTCACGGGGGCGGTTGTTGCAACCGGGTACAGCGTGCAGGCTGGGCCGCGTGCTGCCGGCACGGCCGATGGGCTGCAGGCCCGTACGGCCGCAACCGGCAATCAAGTGGTCGTGGACTTCAACACACCCGCGGTCAAGCCAGTGCCAGCCGAGGTGTCGGTTATGGCGCGCGGCAAGTCGTCGGGGGTGTGGCACAGGGTTGGTGAAGTCGTGAGCGGGGCACTGATGCGTGCTCGGTATGACGGCTTCAAATCCAACGTGCTGGCGGGCAACCGCGGAAAACTCACGCTCTCACATTCACCTGGCGCCGAACCGGCACTGGCCATCGTGACGGTCGCATACAAGTAAGGCGGGAATTCTCCCGCCTTTTTTTATTCGCTCGCGCTAGCGCTTACGACGCCACCGGCCCCACTGGTGATTGAAACGGGTGGTATTGATACAGCCATGTTTCCGACAGCGGCTTGCCATCCACGCGCAGGAACAGGCGCATGTCCACCGGCTCCTTGCCCTCGACCGTCAAATCGAACTGCGCGCGCCAGTGGCCTGGCACGCCGTTCGGCACCGCTTCGGTAAATACATACGAGAACGTACCGCGCGAGGTGCTCAACACCGCTTCGGGCTTTACGCCAAAGGGCAGCTTCTCCAGCGGGCCGCCCTTGAACTCCACCATGAACTTGCGCACACCGTGCGGACGCGGTTGGCCCGGCTGGCCACCGTTGCCCAAGCGCGTGGCCACGCAGCGCGCCAGCGGCGTCGGATACGGCTCATCGGCCAGCCAGTGCAGGCGGTAGCGCAGGCGGTACTGGCTGCCGGCGCGCGCCGGTGCCTTCGGCACCCACATGGCGACGATGTTGTCGTGAATCTCGTCGTCGGTCGGGATCTCGATCAACTGCACCGCGCCTTCGCCCCAGCCCTCCAGCGGCTCGACCCACAGGCTCGGGCGGCGCTCGTAGTGCACGCCGTCCTGGTAGTTGTTGAAATCGCGATCGCGCTGCAGCAGGCCGAAGCCGCGTGGGTTGTTGTCGCCAAAGGCTGAGGCCATCGTGCGCGGCGGATCGTTCAGCGGGCGCCAGATGCGCTCGCCGCTGCCCGTCCACAGGGCCAGGCCATCGGAGTCGTGCACTTCGGGGCGCCAGTCGGTGGCGGTGCCCTTGGCGGTTTCCGAGAACCAGTACATCGACGTAGCGGGCGCGATGCCGAAGCGGTCGATGTCCTTGCGCAGGAAGATGGCTGTGTCGATGTCCATCACCACGCCCTTCGTGCGATGCATGACAAAGCGGTAAGCACCTGTGATGCTCGGGCCGTCGAGCAGCGTGTAGATCGTCACCGAATCGGCGCGGTTGTCTGCCGGCGTGTCGAACCACACGTGCGTGAAGTTGGGGAATTCTTCCGGCTTGCCAGCCTGTGCGACGTCCAGCGCAATGCCGCGTGCCGACAGGCCGTACTGATACAGCTCGCCGATGGCGCGGAAGTACGACGCACCCAGGAAGGCCACCCAGTCGTTCTTCTTCCAGTCGAGCTTCTTCTGGTCGCCCAGGCGGCTCTCCTGGAAGCGGAAGCCAGCGAAGCCGCTGCCGGGTTTGGTCCCATCGGGCAGCTTGCGTGCGGGGCTGTCGGCGGGCATGTCGAAGTACGACGCGTCGTAGACGACCTCGCGCGCGGCGCCTTTTTCCACAACGTGCATGTGCACGGGCGCGCGGAAGAACGTGCCCAGGTGGAAGAACGTCACCGGAAACTGCCCCGGGCCATCGGCAAACAGCGCGTGTGCCGTGTCGAACTTGATCTTGCCGTGGGCTTCGTAGTCGATCTTGGCGAGGATATCGGCCGGCGCCGTGGCGGGCGGCGTGTACTGCTGGCCGGCCATCGTGCGGGCGCGCTCGATCAGCGCATCGAAAGAAAACGGTGCGGCATCGCCCAGTTTGACGCCGAGTTTGACGCCATTTGCGGCCAGTGCTTCGGGCGTGATGCCGAGCGCTGCCAGCGTGGCGGTCACGGAGGCGGAGGCAAGAAGGGTTCGACGTGTGACCATAGGTGCCTGTAACGTAACTTGAGGATCAGAATAGTCCGACATGGTAACGCGGGCAGGGGTTCCGGACGGGGACTTGGCGTCGCACTTGGTGAGGCCGGTTGGCATGCGACTTATACTTCGCCCATTGTGTTTTCAGAACAAGAACAACATGTCAGTTGATTGGAAGGCCCGCCCCGCGCGCGGTCGTTTTGTCCTCGGCTGCACCGCCCTCGTCGTGATCGGAGCGGTCAGCAGCTATCTTGGTTACCGGGATGGTGAACATCTGACGGCCGCGTGGTCGCGCCTGAGCGTCGGCGCAGCCGTTGCGGCCATTGGCCTGCTCGGCGTTCTGCTGCTGGCCTTTGGCTCCGCAGCGCGCCGTGAGCGCATGCTGTTTTCGAGCGTGGCGGTGCGTTCGCGCCGCGTGCGACTCTCCGGCTGGGTGGCCTCGCTGGTGATCGGGGCGTTTGTGTTTGCCTACGTCTACGCAGCCAACGGCGCGTAACGCGCCGGACGGCCTGCGCCGCCTGGTTCACCGTTCGTCGCAAGCCGCTTGGTTGAAACGATGCGGCTGACGATACTGTGTGCCACCGATCCCATCTGATTCAAACACGGGGGTTTCATGGCGCAGCGACATTGCAGTTCTGGCTGGTTGGCCCGTGCGGCCATTGCGGTGGGTTTGGTCGCCGCTCTGCACGTGGCATCTGCGGCGCCACCGTGCGATGCCCCCGCTCAGTTGAACGATGGCTGGCAGATCGAAGCCAATCCTGCTGCCGCCGGTATTGACGCCGACCGCCTTTGCACCATCCTGCACAGCTTGGCCGGTGGTGAGGCCAACATCCACAGCCTGCTCGTCATCCGCCATGGCCGTCTGGTGGCAGAGGTCTACCATGCAGGCAAAGATGAGCGCGTGAAGGATCTCTTCCGCACCACGCGTACCTTTGACGCTAACAGCCTCCACGACATCCGCTCGATCAGCAAATCGGTGACCAGCCTGCTATGGGGGATTGCGCAGGGGCAGGGCAAGATGCCGGCGCTGGATATGCCCGCGTTGTCACTGTTTCCCGAACTGGCTGCCTTGAGCCGTGATGGCCGCGAGGCGATTACGTTGTCGCAGATGTTCTCCATGTCCAGCGGGCTGGCCTGGAACGAATGGCACGCCACGAGCCCGTTCAATAACGACGAATTCGGGCTGTTCTGGCATACCTCACAAACGCGCTACGTGTTCAACCGGCCAATGGCTGTGCCGGCCGGCACGCAGTTCAACTACAGCGGCGGCAATACTGCGGTGCTGGCCCAATTGCTGGCCGATCGCGTTGGCATGTCATTGCCCGAGTACGCACGCCAACAGCTTTTCGAGCCGCTGGGCATCACCGACTGGGAATGGGTGGACGACTACCGTGGTCGCCCGCTGGCATTTGCGGGGGTGCGCTTGCGCCCGCGGGACTTGGCGCGCATCGGGCAGCTTGTCTTGCAGCACGGCCAATGGAACGGCCGGCAAGTGGTGCCTACTGCATGGATTGCCGAATCGACCCGCCCGCACATCGATACGGGTATCGAGCCGGATTTGCGGTACGGCTACCAATGGTGGCTGGGCAAGGTGGAGGCGGGCGGTGCGCAGCAGGATTGGATGGGTGGCATCGGCAACGGTGGCCAGCGCCTGTGGATCATCCCCGCGCTCGACATGGTGGTCGTGACAACGGCAGGCGATTACAACCAGCGCGGGAGCTGGAAGCAGACGGCAACCCTGTTCAGCGAGGTGATGGCAACAGTGCAACCGGTACCGCCAGCCCTGAGGTAACCGCTGCGCGGCTCAGAGAAACCGATCGAGGATCTTGCGGCTGGGCTTGTCCAGCGCAACGTGATCGCGAATCAGGTAGTGGATACCGTGGCTGTCCGAGATCAGCAGCGTGCTGCCGGTCAGGCGGCGGATATCTTCTTCGCCGCGCAGCACGAGGTCGGTCTGGCCACGATCGGTCTGCACCGTCCACGTGCTGGGCGTGGCATAGGTCGATACGCCGATGATCTTGCGGATCTCGGGCATGAACTCGCGTGTGGCCAGTTCATCGGCGATCAGCACGCGCGTGGGCTCGGGTAGCGCATCCAGCCGCGTGATCCAGGCCAGCTCGCGGCCGTCGGTGCTCATCAGGCTGAAGCCGTCGGCCGCTGCGGAAATCGGAAACGCGCGCACAGGCACCACGCCTTCATGCGAGGTGCCGTCGGCCAGGGTCATGACCAGCTTGCCGAGGCGGTTGCGGCTCAGGGTGAAATCGGGCGTTTGCATTGCCGTGCTCTTCCAGAAACGTGATGGCTGCGCTTATTGCGCGTAAGCCGGTTCGGCAGCGTCCACGCGCTCGCCGTCGCTCGTCATGTCGGTGTCTGCGTCGACATTGCGGGCCTGTGCCTGATAGAGCTTGTAGTACGCCCCTTCGCGTGCCAGCAGTTCATCGTGGTTGCCCACTTCGACGATCTGGCCGCGGTCCATGACGACCAGGCGATCCGCCTTGCGCAGCGTCGACAGCCGGTGCGCGATGGCGATGGTCGTCCGGCCCTGCACGAGGTTGTCGAGCGCCTTCTGGATTTCCTTCTCGGTGGTCGTATCCACGGACGACGTGGCCTCGTCCATGATCAGGATGCGTGGGTTGATGAGCAGCGCGCGCGCAATCGAAATGCGCTGGCGCTCACCACCCGACAGCGCCTGGCCGCGCTCACCCACCAGCGAGTCGTAGCCATGCGGCAGGCGCAGGATGAACTCATGTGCGTGCGCGGCACGTGCGGCGGCAACGATTTCCTCGCGCGTGGCGTCGGGTTTGCCGTAGGCAATGTTGTCGGCAATCGTGCCGAAGAACAGGAATGGCTCCTGCAGCACCAGGCCGATGTTGCGGCGGAATTCCGAGATGGGCAGCGAGCGGATGTCGACGCCATCCAAGCGGATCGCCCCTTCCGACACATCGTAGAAGCGGCAGATCAGGTTCACGAGCGTGCTCTTGCCCGAGCCGCTATGCCCCACCAGGCCGATCATCTCGCCCGGCTGGATCGACAGGTTCAGGCCGCGGATTACCGCCCGGTTGCCATAGCGGAAGCCCAGGTCGCGCAGTTCGATCGCACCTTCAACGTTGTCGAGGTGCACCGGCTTTTGCGGCTCCGGCACGCTCGACACGTGGTCGAGGATGTCGAAGATCCGCTTGGCGCCCGCTGCCGCCTTTTGCGTGACTGACACGATGCGGCTCATCGAATCCAGGCGTGTATAGAAGCGGCTGATGTAGGTCAGGAACGCCACGAGCACGCCCACGCTGATGGCGTCGTGGCTGATCTGCCAGATCCCGAAAATCCAGACCACCAGCAGGCCCACCTCGGTGAGCAGCGTCACGGTGGGCGTGAACAGCGACCACACCGCGTTGACGCGGTCATTGATGGCCAGGTTGTGCTTGTTGGCCTCGGCAAAGCGCGTGACTTCGCGCTTTTCCTGGGCGAAGGCCTTGACCACGCGGATACCCGGGATCGTATCGGCCAGCACGTTGGTGATTTCCGACCAGATCCGGTCGATCTTCTCGAAACCGTGGCGCAGGCGGTCGCGCACCAGGTGGATCATCCACGCGATAAAGGGCAGCGGCACCAGGGTGACGAGCGCCAGCCACGGGTTGATCGAGATGAGGATCACGGCCGTCATCACGATCATCAGCACGTCGGTGGCGAAATCAAGCAGGTGCAGCGACAGGAACACGCTGATCCGATCGCTTTCCGAACCGATCCGGGCCATCAGGTCACCCGTGCGCTTGCCGCCGAAGTACTCCAGCGACAGCTTGAGCAGGTGCTCGTAGGTGGTGGTACGCAGGTCGGCGCTGATGCGCTCGGACACGCGCGCCAGCAGGTAGGTGCGCGCCCAGCCCAGCGACCATGCCACCAGCGCGGCGCCAAAGAGGCCGGACAGGTAGAGGGTGACCAGGCTGTAGTCGATCGGGGTGCCGTTCTGGTACGGGATCAGCAC
>F21B_10012023_pt1 | contig 20601 bp, 13 predicted proteins | sample RepKananBrdUF21B_FD_10803 | JGI IMG/M metagenome (IMG submission 10803) | reverse complement strand
CGAGATCGCCGAGCGCCTGAACCGCAGCAAAAAAACCGTCAGCACGCAGAAGAGCAGCGCCATGCGCAAGCTCAACATCAACCGCGAGGTGGACCTCTTCCACTATGGCGTCGAAACAGGCCTGATCCCCTCCGTCATGCGCCCGATGCGGTAGCGGGCGGGCTTTCCGTCGCGCGCCCGGGTCTGGTTCGACTACCAGACCGGTCTGATGGACGCGCTTCTTCTCAACTCATAACGTAGATAGTGTCGCGCCATGACATTGGTGCGACATGCGCAACGCACCCAGGGTTGCCATAGGAGGCCAAATCATGAAGCAGACTGAACGAGACAAACTACGGCACATTCTGCTCGGCTTTGCCGAGCTGACGGCGCCAGCGCGCCACGAGTTTCTGGGCGCCATGAATGAATACCTGTTCTCGTCACCACAGCGTAGGCGGCAGATCGTCGAAACCTGGAAGCAGCCAGACTCGCCCACGCTGGACAAGCCGCAACCGCATAGCGTACCGCCTGCTGAGCAACCGGCCTGACACCGCTGCGCTCAACGCTCAGCCGGCGTCACGCGGCGGCGTTTGCGACGATGTCAGCCAACCATGCTCCGCGGCGTACTTGAAGAGATCCGCATCGCGCAAGATGCCGAGCTTTTCCATGGCCCGGTTCTTCTGGGTACTGATGGTTTTCTTGCTGCGATTGAGTCGTTCAGCTATCTCGTCCACCCGCAGGCCGGACACATACAGCCGCACCACCTCCGCCTCGCGCGGGCTCAGTTCGGTCGATGCCGGTGCGCCGGCCCGCTGCGCCTCACGTGCCTCCAGCACAGCGGCAACCGTTGGGGAGTGGTACTTGCCCCCTGTGTGCGCAGCATGAATGGCAGGAACCAGGTGCGACACTGCGTCGGACTTGCTGACAATCGCACGGACCCCAATGTCATCGAGCGAACCGAGGATGGCCGGACTGTCGAGCATCGTCAGCACAACAAGCTTCACTTGAGGAAAGCGCCGGCCAATGAAGCCGAACAGCGTGATGCCATCGCCGTACTCGCCCGTCGGCATGGCGTAGTCGGACACCAGCACATCGCACGGCGTCGACTCGAGCAACTTGACGAGATCGGTCGAGTTGGTGGCATGCCCTTTCAACACGATGGTGTCCACCGACGACAGCTCATGCGATACCCCGGCAATCATCCCCGGATGGTCGTCCGCCAACACCACGCCAATGCTGAAGCTGCTCATTCCTTCCCTCCTTTTGCCGACTGCGGGTCCGTCAGGCCTCAACAGACAATACAATTTTACGATGAAGGCCGCTCAACAGCCCTCATAAGGGCATCGCACAACACCCGCTCAGGCAGCCCGTCGCGCCAGGGTTTCCTGTGTCAGCTGTACCAGCCGATCGAGCCCGGGCTGCAACGCTTGCAGATCATCGCCTCGCTTGGCCTGCTGCTCCATTTCCGCGCAGGCATCCGCAACGGCTTGCTCGTGCACCATCGCAAACGTACCGCGCATGGCGTGCAGATGGCGCAGCGTGGCTTCCCGATCGTCGGTCGACAGTGCAACGTGCAGGGATTCCAGCAGCTCATGCGTTGAGCCCTTGAGCGCGGCAAGTACCCGCTCCGGCAGGCGCCCCTCACCAATGTTCTCGCGGCTCGCCGCGGTTGGCGCCGTCTGCGTATCGCTACGCACCATGCGACGCAGCGTCGTATCCAGCGCCTTGAGCAAAATCGGTTTGACCAGCACGGCGTCGATTCCCTCCTGCACACAACGCTGATGCTCTTCGATGGCCGCGTGCGCTGTCAGCGCGATGATCGGCTGCGTTGCGCCTTGCGCACGCAAACATCGAGCAAGCGCATAGCCGTCCATGCCCGGCATGCTGAGATCCGTCAGCAGAATGTCGTAGTGCCGTTCGTTGAAGCGGCGTAACGCTTCGCCACCGCTGTCGGCCAGGGTGACCTGGTAACCCAGCGACTCCAGCTGCATCCGGATCAGCTCCCGGTTCGACGCCTGATCGTCAACGGCCAACACACTCACGCTGCCCGGTTGGAGGCTCTGCGCACTCGCAGCGGGCTGGGCATCGTTCTTGATGTCGGCAGGCGACTCGGTGGGCGCAAACGGCAGCGTGACCGTGAACTGGCTGCCATCTCCGGGGGCGCTGCGCAGGCTGATCGTACCGCCCATCAGGTCGACCAGCCGACGACACAACGCAAGCCCCAGTCCGCTACCGCCAAACCGGCGCGAGATGGTCGAATCAGCCTGCACAAAGGGCTCGAACAAGCGCGCTTGCTGCTCCGGGCTCATGCCGATCCCGCTATCGCTGACGCCGATGACAATCCCTTGCCTGCCCGCGCTGTCTTCCTTCGCATAGATCTCGATCAGCACGTCGCCCTTGTTCGTAAACTTGATCGCGTTACTGAGCAGGTTCGAGGCGATCTGCCGCAGCCGGGTCGGATCGCCCGCATACCAGGGAGCAACGCTGTCGTCGACAATGCAATCGAACTGCAACCCCTTCTCCTGCGCGATCGGTTCGAAGATTGCCGCCACTTCGCGCACAACGGCCGCGGCATCAAACGGGATGGACTCGATCGACACCTGACCTGCCTCGATCTTGGAGAAATCGAGCACGTCGTTGATGATGCCCAGCAGCGCGTTGGACGACGACGTGACGGACTGCAACCGCTCTCCCATCGCAGGCTCAAGCGGCATCCGCTGAATCAGTTCGAGGTTGCCGAGAATCGCATTCAGCGGCGTGCGGATTTCGTGGCTCATCGTCGACAGGAATGTCGATTTCGCCCGGTTGGCATCGTCAGCCGCTTGTTTGGCTTCGCGCAGCGCCTGCTCGGTGCGTTTCTTGTCGGTGATGTCCGTAAACGCTGTCACCAGCACACTCGCCTTGTGATAGTGCGCAGGTGCAACATTGACGGCCAGATCGATCGCGTTGCCGTCCACCGTGTCGAGCGCGAGATCGTCACGCACAATGCCCGCGCCGCCATGCGTTGCATAGCGCTGTGCGATCTCGGCAGACAGCGACGGTGCCTGGACAACCGCACGGCCGGCGACCTCGTTCATGACTGGGCTGCTCAGCATGGGCTCGCCAGTGCGCGCGTCGATGACGCCCAGCCCGATCGGCGCGGTTTCGATCAGGATCCGGTTCAGGCGTTCGATCTCGACAAAACGCTCGGACCGCTCCAGCGTCGGTGCAAACACGCGCCGGTTGAACCACCACAGCATGATCCACAACGCGGCGATCAGCCCGGCTGTGAGCAGCGTCGTCAGTCGTATCTCGGGCCACACACCGGCCAGCACGTCGCGCCATGTGAATGCGTAGACTACGCGCCCGCCCGCCATGCCGGGCGGCGTGCTCACCATGAAGACGCCGTTGCTCGCGCGCTGCAAGGACACGCCCTTCGAGACACCAGACAACTCGCGCAACGCGGTCAGCACCTCGTGACGGCGGTCTCCGTCAGCAGTGATCGCGATGGGCGCCCCCGCTGCACCCAGGACGGCGAACGTTCCATCAAACCGGTCTGTCGACAGCGGAGCCAGTACTGCGTTAATCGGAAGCTCGCAGACAAACACAGCAAACGGCTTGCCGTCGGCGTCCAGCCCATAGATCGACATCCGTATCGCCGATTCACCGGTCAGCGGATTGCGATAGGGCTCGAGCCAGCGCACGGCGTGCAACCCATTGCGGGGGTCATAGATGGAAGCTGGGGCGACCGACTCACCCGCAGCATCCTGTGTGAGCGCAGCAAAGAAGGCCGGCCGGTTGGCAAGCGCGGCATCGAGCTTTGCTTGATCGGGCCAGGGAAACGGCGACATCGCAACAAAATCACGGGACGGCGTATAGACGTATGTCGTAAACCGGTACCCCTGGATGCTCGCAGTGGCGGCAAGCGTGCGTGAGACACGATCCGTCAACGCGGTAAAGCGCGCCAACTCTGGCGCAGGCGAGTCTGGCCCCGCACTGGCAAACAGGACGGAGTGCAGTCCGCTGTCGTTCTGGCGCACCAATCGGCCGCCGTCCGCCTTGAACCGGGCGGCATCGCTTGGCTCTTCCGCCGCACGCTGGTTCCATACCAGCTCAGCCATGTAGATCGTGCTCCGAAGCACGATCTCCGCCTTCGTGACCTCGCTCGCCATGCGCTGGCCTTCGATCGCGAGTTCACGACGTTGCTGCTCGTTGTGCGAATGGACCATCGACGCCACGGCAATGCCGAACGTGAGCAACGCCATCACGGTCAGGACAATGCCACCGCCAAACAGCGCCGAACGCCGGAAGCGGCGCATTGCCGTGAGCACGGTGGATGACTGGGCATTCGGCATGGTGTGACGAACCTTCAATGGCGCGGTATGGAGTGCGATGTTACGCCGGAATCTCTTGTGCCCAAGAGATCAGCGCGGCGCGCATCTGAGCGGACGGACGGCAAACCACATTCGGTCCTGTCCTACGGCATCACGTATCCAAATCGGACAAATCTCATTCAGCATACGGCGCCCCTTCGAGAAAATGACTGTGTTGGACGCGCGGCCCACTCCCGCAGTCCAGCAACTTGTTTCAGACACTTTCCATTACGCCGCCTCCGAGCGGCGGTTTTTTTATGTGCACCGCCGTGCAAGCCCAGCCATGAAAGAACGTGCAACCGTCCTCTGCCAACGTGGTGACCGGATCCTTCTGGTCGCCCGGCCTCGTGCACGCTGGGTGCTGCCCGGCGGAAAACCGCGCCGCGGTGAAACACTAAGAGACGCCGCCCGCCGCGAGTTGACCGAGGAAACGGGCATCGTCTGCCGTGCCGTACGCCCTTTGTTCCAATTCGCTGGCGGCAACAAGCAGCACCACGTGTTTGTCGCCGACATCGAAGCCAGTGCAATCGCCCGCCCCGCTCAGGAAATTGCGCGCTGCGCCTGGTTTGACAGACAGGCGATTGCGTCGATCGACTGCAGCCGACCGACGCCATTCATCGTCAGGCGCGCGCTCAAAGTCCTGGACGACGAGCGCTACGTCATGGCCTACATGGAAGCCATGTTGCTGCAAGCTGCAGCCTAGGCCGCCCCAGTCGGCCCAATCGCCCCAGTCGCCTCACCACGCCCAACGCACCCCCACGTTGCCCAGAATCGTGCGCTGGTGCTCACCACCCAGATTCGTGAGATAGCTGAGCGTTGCATACGCACTGCTGCGCTTGCTGAGTTGCGCGACCAACCCTGCACCGATCTGCCCGGCCGTCTGGCCAACCTGCGCACCAATCGTGGTGTTTCCACCAAACGTGGTCTTGTCATCCGAACCGAACGAGCGCAGCACGTTCAAGCGCAGATACGGCTTCCAGTTGATCCCGTTCGAATCAAACGACCACTGCAAGCGTGCACCCACGCGGCCCAGAAACGTGTTGCCGTTGTTCCACGACACGTTCGAGATGCCATCGTTGAAATCCTTGAGCGACAACCGCTGCCAAACCAGTTGTGCTTGAGGCTCCAGCGTCAGCCCCTGGCTGAGCGGGATCGGCAGCCCGGCTTCGACGGAGCCCGTGATGGCGTTGCCGTTGGTTGAACCGTGCACGTTATCCATGGAGCTGGTTCGCACCGTCAGCGCGCTGCCCATCAGGACGGCATCCGTGTACCACCCCGTCGGCGCGACATGTGTCCAGTAACCGCCGAGGTTGTAACCGTTGACCTGCAAGGAGCCGACGCCCAACCCCTGCTGCGCCAACGCGAAACCACTCACGTCACCCACTGCACGCGAGAAGCCCAGCAGCACACCGTAGTGATTGCGATGGCCGCTCTGTTGGGTGTCCGCGTAGAGATCCTGACCAACCTGCATGCCCCACACCGTGCCGTCAAACGACGGGCTTACATCGCCCTTCTGCTTGATGTTGGTATTGCCACCCCATACACGCGCCCATGAAGCCGGCACGGTGCCGTTCTCGGTCAGCAAGCCCTGCTCGCCCTGGCGCTCATGGAAGGTATCGATCTGCAGCAATCCGAGCTGACGTGCGACCGCTGGGGCTTCTGAGTACAGCGCCACTTCCGGGCGATAGACGGGCATCGGATCCGTGCCGGGCGCAGCCACGGCCTCGATGATCGATTCCGGCGTGCCCTCCGCTACAGACGAAGGCGGCGTCGACGGTGTCGGCTGTGCCGGAATCGTGTTGCGCAAGTACCAGTTGTTGCCGGCGCCGCTCGCAGCGCCCCCCTTTACAAGGTAGTACGAATAGGCTCCAGCACTGACAACGCCGCCCGACAACGTAAAGGCGTTTGCACTGGTTGTTGCGCCGTGAATTGCCTGCACGACCTGAATACCGTCGGCGATCGTTTGCGCGCCTGCCCCACCCACGTTTGTCACCTTGAGTGCACTTGAGCCGCTTGCAGTGCCACCACTCACAACGAGTTTGTCCGATGCGGAGCCGTCGCCCGCCAGTACCGTATTCAACGCGATCGTCGCGTTCTGGCCGGTGTAGTTGCCCGCCACGGTCAGCGTGTTGCCGACCCCGCTGCCGCCGAGTTGCACGAGCCCCGCGTTGGTCAGGTTGCCGTTGATCTGGAAGTTACCGGTTGCGCCGCTGGCCAGACTGGCCAATGCGTTTGCGACTGCGATCGTGCCGCTGTTCGACACGTTGCCGGTCACGCTGCCATAGCCGCCAAGCGTGGCGCCGCCAGCCACCGCCACCGCGCCGCCGCCAGAGAGCGCCGCCGATGCACTGGTGCCATCGCCGACAACCAGGGTGCCGGCGTTGACGTTGGTACCGCCGGCATAGCTGTTGGAGCCGTTCAGCGTGAGGACACCGCTGCCGAGCTTGGTCAACGAACCGGTTCCGGTCATGCTCTGCGCGACCGTGGAATTGAAGCCCTGCGTATCGATCGTGCCGTTGTTGGCCGTGATCGACACCGCGCGGCTCGCCGCAAGATTGAACGTGCTGCCCAGTTGCAGCGTGCCGCCGTTGAGTGTCAGCGCACCCGACGATGCCCCCAGAGCACTATCTGCAGCTGCGGACAACGCGCCCTGCGTGATCGTGGTACCGCCGGAGTAGGTGTTGCTGCCAGACACCGTCAACGTTCCCGCCCCAGTCTTCTCGACCGCGCCAGACCCGCTGATGGTGCCCGTGTAGTTGCCTGCGCTGTCCTGCTGGAAACGCACCAGCCCGTTGTCGGTTACGGACAGCGGCAAGTTTGACGCGTTCGCCTGCAGCGTCGCGCCACTGCTGACGGTGGCAACGACCGAACCCGTGGTCGTGCCGAGCGTGCCCGTCAGGTTGAGCGTGCCGCTCTGCACCAGCGCAGTTGAGAACGTGCCGGTACCCGCCCAGGTCCAGGCGTTGCCGGCCATGGTCAGGCTCTGGAAATTGGTGAACGCGTTGGACGCCGTACCCGTGCCTTGCAGCGTCACCGTGTTGGTGCCACCGCCGCCGTTGGCCGTGCCGATGATCTGCGAACCGGTCTGCAGGATCAGCGTCACATTGCCATTGCCACCCTGGATAGCAGTGCCGCTGCCACCCTGGATCAACCCCGCATTGGTGATCGTTGTGGCGCCATTGGTCGAGCGCACGCCGATGCCGTTGTTGCTGATGATCTGCCCGCCGGCCTGGTTGTTGATGGTTGCGGTAAACGAGCTGCCGAGCGTGTTCGACACCACTGCATCAACGCTGCCGCCGCTCGACGCAGTGCCCGTCGTCTGAATCGTGCCGCTGTTATTCAGGGTGTCGTTATTGCCCTGCATGTAGACGGCCGGAGCATCCCTGCCGTTGGAAGTCAGCGTGCCGCTGTTGTTGACGGTGCCGTTGCCACCGAGCAACGACACCGCCCGAGCATTGTTTCCAGACGTCGTTACCGTGCCGGTGTTGGTAATCGTATTGCCCGAGGCACCCGGATTGCTTTGGCCCCACGCCGCAGTCATGCCATACGAATTGTTGCCGGTGGTTGTAATGGAGCCGTTGTTGACGAGCGCGTTGTTATTGCCGTTGGCAGCTATGCCATCGTTGTAGGTGCCGGTGGTCGTAATCACACCGGTCGCGCCATTGGTGATCGTATTGTTGTTATTCACCCCAATCAGCATGGCACCGCGATTTGCAACGCCGGTGCCGTTACCAGACAACGAGAGATTGCCGTTGTTGGTAATAGCGCTTTGCGTGTCAACGGAGAATGGCGTCGGCGTCGTCGCCAACGCGTAGCTGCCAGTGGCCGTTGAATCGATATTGATGGTGACATTGGTACTGCCCGCAACCGCATTCACCGATGGGACACCTGGATTCGAACAGGTGACGGTCGTACCGCTGGCCGGCGCCGTTGACGAACAGGCGGCGTAGGCACCAACCGGCATCGTGCCAGTGATAATCGCCATCCCTCCAACACCCAGACTCCACGCATTCTTATTCATTTTTTTCTCGCAATATGACGGGGGCTATTGCTATGGCTTGTTGCGCTAGTGTTTATAACATCGCCTCGGACTGCCTCGCAACAACTGGTGACACGTATCAATTTGAGTTGCTGCCCCAGCCAAATCGACCTACTTTCTCCGGCCACCCCAGCAGCTCCCGCCAGGCCCCAAGCCCTTTACAAAGCCGGCAACCACGCGTGATTTCGCAAAAAAAATCGCCCGGATATCAAATCCGAGCGATTTTTTTCGCACCAAATGCAACAACGCCCGGCGCGTCAACTCTCCGGGCGTAAAACCAACACGGCGAGTTTCCCCGCGTGGTGGCTAGGAATGCATCGCAAACAGGCTTTTAGAACTTGTAACGCGCACCCAGATAGATTTCATGCGAGACCAGTTTTGCGCGCAGCATTTCGTCTTGCATGCCGACAGCATTGGTGAATGCGTTCCAACCGCTTTCCGTCTTGCCCATATCAACGTATCGATAGCCCAGGTCCAGGGTCAGCTTCTTGATCGGGGAATATGAAACGCCTGCACCCAGCGACCACGCCAAGTTGGTTTGGCTTGCGGAGTTGAACGGACCGCCGAAGCCATTGGCCGGGTTGATCTGGGCGCCTTCCGACTTCAGCATGGCCAGACCCAGGCCACCCATTGCGTACACCGACACGTTCTTGGCCACCGCGAAGTCGCGGTACACGTTGGCCATCAGACGTTGCGAGTGAATATCGTGGTAGTTGTTGCTGGGCCAGCGCGTCGACCCGCTTACGAAGGCATCCTTGCGCGGCAGCGTGTATTCACCTTCGACACGCCAGCCGTTGGCGAAGTCGTAACCCAAAGCGAACGAACCCGTGACGAGATTGGCGCTGTCGTCAATCGAAACAAAGCTGCCGATCCGCGGGCGGGCGGTGGAAGCCATGTCATCGGCCTTGTGCTTTGCGCCAACGATACGAACAGCACCGTAGTAACCGTCTTCCTTCGAAGCATCGGTGGTGGTTTGGGCAAAAGCGGTACCAGAGAACAGCAGCGCAAGCGCGCCAGGCAGAGCGAACGTCTTGATCATGAAAACAACCTTTAAACGATGAGAGGAGAGAGAGACCACCATCGTAGAAAGCGCGCCGTTTTCGTTGAACCCGTTTGCGTACGGGTTGTGCCTCCGTAACGCTACGGAGGCACATCGCAGCGTTGATTGCAAATCAACAGATGCCGCTTGGAGCCGCTTATGTCGCAACCACCGATGCCGGCCCGGCACCGGCAAGACGCAGCATCGCCAGCGCAGCAACGCGCTGGAAGGCAACCAGTTGATCGCCTTGCAATGCTTGCACGCTTGCTTTGCGAATCAGGGCAAGCGGATCGACAGGACGATCGTCACGGCGGACTTCGAAATGCAGGTGCGGCCCAGTCGCCGTTCCAGTACGGCCAACTGCACCCACGCGCTGCGCGCGTTCAATGTGCATGCCTACACGCAACTTGGGGGCGATCTTGGAGAGATGCGCGTAGTAAGACGTGAGCCCATCCGGGTGCCGGATGACCACGTACTTGCCATAGCCGCGCCGCTCGTTGCCGATATGCGCAACCACCCCCGCTTCGGACGCTCGCACGGCCCTGCCGGTCGGCGCGGCAAGATCGACACCAGAATGCCCGTGATGGACACCCGTGACAGGATGCGTGCGCTCGCCGAAGTCTGAGCTGATGCGGGTTGCCTGAACCGGCCAAGTGAAGCGCAACCCCGCCATGAGCGTGCCGTCGAATCGGTAGTAGTCGCCTTGTGGACGCGCGTTCGTTGCAAACCAGACACCCGCATGGCGCTTACCACGGAACCGCACCTCAATCGCAGTCAGGCGGATCGCCTGCTCGCAGCAAGTATCGGCGACGGGTTCGTAGGCAACACGAAAGTAGTCGCCCTCCTGGCCTCGGGCCGACATGTCGACCTTTCCACGAAGCAAGCGCGTGATCTGCTGCAACAGGTCGCCCGGTAGATCCGCTCGCGCGAGTGCCTTGCGAAACGTGCTCGCGATCTCGCCCGCTCGCGTGCCGGATTGCGGATCTGCAGTCGGCGACGGCACCGAGGAGGCGCCCCACGGCGCGTGGGGCACATTGGAGAAACGCGCATCAACAAGGTTGCCCGCCGGCGGCATGAATGCCACGTTCGATACTGCAGGCGCATCCGGTGCCGGCGTTACACCCAGTGCGGGTGCGGGGATCACTGCCGTCATGGATCCGTACAGCAAGGCAAGACACGCGCACAGCGACCGCCGGACTCGACGGGTCGGGACAACGTTGCTTGCAGAGCGACCTTGTTCGCGCGCGAGACAGGAAAGCAGGTCGAACTGCATGACGTCATCACTCGCTTGAGAATCGAGAAACAAGAAAATCGGGTCGTGCCTTACGGCACAAGAATTTGCGCCGAACTCGGCATCGGGGTCGAATGTACCGATGCACTCTTGGTGGGTGTATAGGACCGGTCCGATTCGGCGCTGTGATTTGCGCCCTGGTTGTTGGCTATGCGATGGGAGGTGGCGGATGATCCGCTTCTCGTCAATTTCGTGCTCGCACATCACGAACTTCGACCGCAACCGTGTTGAGGGCTTGGCGTACTTGCCCGGTGTGCTACAATCGCGGGCTTCCGGAGAGATGGATGAGTGGTTGAAGTCGCACGCCTGGAAAGCGTGTATAGGTTAATAGCCTATCAGGGGTTCGAATCCCCTTCTCTCCGCCAGAATTCACGAAAACGCCCGCCCACGCGGGCGTTTTTGTTTTCTGCCCTGCGTTCTACCCACAAAAACAAAAGGCCCCGTCTCCCGACAAGGCCTTTTGCATCCCACGTGCCGACACGTCGTGCGTGCCTGCATCCCCCTCGCGCAACCTCAGTGCAGCGTTGCCGACGCCTCGGTCAACAGCGTCTGCGTAACCTGTTCGCGGATTGACTGGGCCTTCATCAGCAGGCGCAGTGCGATGTCCGCGCCGCGGCTGGCAGCCACGCGCTCGATGAAGGCGCTGCGTGCGCGCTCATTCAAGGTAGCGACGTGTGCGGCTTCGGACCACACCTGCCAGGCGGCGGGCTGACCAGCAAACTGCTGGCGACGGCGCAGCAGGTCCGAATCGATGGCGGCGGCAATTTCGACGTCCTGAATGGTGCGGTTCATGATGGCCCCCTTCTGTCTTTGCGTGGCGCCCTGTGCCGGGCGGGTCTGACCGAATTACGCAACGTCTGTGCCAGTTTTGACGACAAGGCGATAGCTGCCGTTTGCCCGACTCGAACACGGAACGCCCCTGTTTGAAACGCAATACGGGCAAGCCTTTGCCGGCCGAATCCCTACCTTGGTGGGGTGCAATTTTCTCATCCGAAAACGGCACGTGGGGGACGCTTCTCTCACGTTCGTTACGCGGTGCGTTACGTAACACGCCGGATGTTTCGGGCCGAAAACACGTGCGGATGACGGCGCCAAGCCCGCCGCGCACCGTACAGCGACAGGCATGCTTGGAGCTTGATCGACTGCGCCCAAGCTGTTGGCGCACACGGCTGGGGGTGTTCCCGACCAGCGCACTGATCAGCAAGGGCCACAAGCTGCGCGTGGCCGTGGGCGTGAGCAACCTGCCACAGGGAGGGCTTACTGACGTTCTATAACGATGCGACGCACCCGTCCAAAGTCGTGCTGCCGGTCTTGCCAGCATCTGCTCTTCAGTAAACGAGGTTCATTCGCATTATCGGCCCGCGCTTTTTCTGGCGGGCTTTTTTATTTACATACAGAGAGCGGTAGCGATGTGTAAGCGGATTAATACATCACTCGAAAACGTTTCCTATATGAACCAACGCCGCAAACTGAGCTTATACCTGACTTAAATTAATCAAAATAAGGTATTTTCCCCTTCACTTGGGGAGTGATCCGTAAAACCCATCACGCAATCCGAAATTGTGCGGCGACCACAACCGGAAAAGGCGCTAATCCTTATAGATCAAGGCCTCCACAGCCTTAGAAAGAACTAAGTGGAAACCTGCACAAAATTGATGTTCAGGATTTCCATACCCCGCCGATAACCCCGTGAAGATCAACAGAATCAAACCGGAGTAACCGGTCTCACCTCTCCAACGGTGACGTTTTCGAAGTCCGCAGCAAACGGCAATAAAACGGTGGCAGGTTCGCCCGCTTCTCTCGTGCCATACCGGGCAGCCAGGCCAATCACGATTGCACCCATCCCGTAAGACTGGAGGACGCTGTGAATCTTTCTCAGATGACCATCAAGGCCAAGCTCACTGCAGGCTTTGGCGTGCTGGCAGCCATTGTCGTCGTGGTATCAGGCATGTCATTGCACGCGCTGTCCAATTCGACCGAAGGTTTTTCCAATTTCGTGCACGGCATCAACGCCCGTGCCGCAGTTGCCACGGAAGTGCGCACAGCGGTGGACCGCCGCGCCATTGCCGCACGCAACCTGGTGCTGGTGGTTACGCAGCAAGACCTGGAACTGGAGAAGGCCGAGGTTTTCCGCGCGCACGAAGACGTGCAGAAGCAACTCAAGCTGCTTAAGGAAATGATCGCCAACGCCAAGGACGCCACCGATCGCGGCCGCGCGCTGGTGGCCGACATCGACAGCGTGGAATCGCGCTATGGCCCGGTGGCGACCGATATCGTGTCGCTGGCACTGGCCGGCAAGCGTGATGAAGCCATCCAGAAAATGGACAACAACTGCCGCCCGCTGCTGGCCGCCCTGGTCACGGCCACGGAAGCCTACGCTGCCTATACCCGCGAGCGCCAGGAGCAGCTTGTGCAGGACTACGACGCCAACTACGCCAACCAACGCAACATGCTGATCGCGCTGTCGATTGGCGCGGCACTGCTGGCGGTGATTGCGGGCATGATCATCACGCGCTCGATCACACAGCCGATCCGTGTTGCCGTGGACGTGGCCAAGACCGTGGCGCGCGGCGACCTGAGCAGCCGCATCGACGTGCGCGGCAAGGATGAAACCAGCCACCTGCTCTCTGCCCTGCGCGACATGAACGGCCGCCTGACGGAAATCGTCGACAAGGTGCGTGACAGCAGCGGCAGCGTAGCCGGTGCTGCCAAGCAGATCGCCGCCGGCAATGCCGACCTGAGCCAGCGCACGGAAGCACAGGCATCGTCGCTGCAGGAGACGGCTGCCAGCATGGAAGAGCTGACCTCCACCGTGAAGCAGAACGCTGACAACGCCCAGCAGGCCACGGCACTGACGGCCAACGCATCGGCCGTCGCGCAGAAAGGCAGTACGGTGGTCAACCAAGTGGTGTCGACCATGCAGGACATCAGCGAGCGTTCGAGCAAGATTGCGGACATCACCGGCATCATCGAAGGCATCGCGTTCCAGACCAACATCCTGGCGCTGAATGCCGCTGTGGAAGCCGCGCGCGCAGGGGAACAAGGCCGTGGCTTTGCCGTGGTGGCCAGCGAGGTGCGCAGCCTGGCACAACGCTCTTCCACCGCCGCCAAGGAGATCAAGGAGCTGATCGCGTCTTCCGTGGAGCGCATTCACGATGGCTCGACCCTGGCGAGCGAAGCGGGTGAAACCATGAGCGAAGTGACACAGGCCGTGGCCCGCGTCACGGACATCATGGAAGAGATTGCCGCTGCATCGGCCGAACAACGACGCGGCATTGAACAGGTCAACCAGGCGATCTCGCAGATGGACGAAGTCACGCAGCGCAATGCGGCGCTGGTGGAAGAAGCCGCGGCCGCCTCGCAATCGCTGCAGGATCAGGGGCAGGAACTCAACGCGGCGGTGGCCTTCTTCCGCATTGATCCGCACGCTGTGCATACCGCGCACGCCTGAGCCGCACACCGTATTCTCCAAGCCGTCATTGAGCCCGCTGCCGAGAGGTCGCGGGCTTTTTTTCGGCCTACAGCGGATCGCGCAGATAGCCAACCAGCTTGTCCACCACCGGCCGGTTCGGCTTGGTCAGCAGGCTGACGGCTATGGCCGCCACAAACCCGGCCGGCACACCAAACGCACCCGAGGCAATCGGGTCCACACCAAACCACGGCTGGCCCAGGATGCCCGTCATGCGCGTGAAGAACGGATAGTTGACGAAGATGTAATAGACGCTCACCGCCAGCCCGGTGAGCATGCCGGCGATGGCACCCGCGCGATTGGTGCGCTTCCAGAACACACCCAGCACCAACACCGGGAAGAAGCACGAAGCTGCCAGCGAAAACGCCGCCCCCACCAGGAAGAGAATGTTGCCGGGCTTGAGTGAGGTCACATACGCCGCCAGCAAGGCCACCGCCAGCAACACCACCTTGGCGCTGGTCACGCGCCGTTGATGGCTGGCCGTGTTGTCGATCATGTGGAAGTACACGTCGTGCGACAGCGCATTGGCAATCGCCAGCAGCAGGCCGTCAGCCGTCGACAGCGCAGCCGCCAGCGCACCGGCGGCAATCAGCCCGGACAGCACATACGGCAGCCCCGCGATCTCGGGTGCCGCCAGCACCACCATGTCCGGCTGGATCATCACCTCTGCCCACTGGACGATGCCGTCGCCATTGATATCGCGCAGCGTCAGGACAGCCGGGTCGACCTTGCGCCACGGCACGATCCACTGCGGCAGATCGGCAAACGGCGTGCCCACAAGATGCTGCAGCAGGTCCAGCTTGACGAGCGCCGCCAGCGCCGGCGCAGAGACATACAGCAGCGCCACGAAGAACAACGTCCAGCTCACCGAGTTGCGTGTCTCGCGCACCGACGGTGTGGTGTGAAAGCGCGTGAGGATGTGCGGCAGGCTGGCCGTGCCCACCATCAGGCAGAACACCAGCAGCACGAAGTTCAGCCGTTCGGTGCCGCGCTCGGCCTCAGATTTGGACGGAAACGGCTCGCTGGACGGTGGTGCGGCGCGACTGCGCTCCAGGGCCGCTTCGCGCTCCAGGTTCCACAGAATCGACGCGCTGGCCGCATCCGCAGGAAACTCCTCGCGCGCACGCTCCAGCGTCTTGATCTCGCGCAGCGGCGCATTGCGCTCACGCGCCAGCTTCAGCTGCGTGTTCAGCGCCTCGCGCGACTCCTCGAACGATTGCGGCAACCGGGCAATGTGCTCCTGCAGGGCCTGCGCTTCGGCCAGGAAATGGTCACGCACGCGCTGCTCGGCCGGATCATGGGCAATGCGCAGTTCCTCCTTCTCGATCTGCTGCAGCAGATGACCGGTCGAGAACTGCGGCACCGGATCGTGATACCGATGCCAGCCAATCAGCCCAACCACGCCCAGGAACGACACGATCATGATGATGTACTGCGCCACCTGCGTCCAAGTCACGGCACGCATGCCCCCCAGGAACGAGCACACCAGAATGCCCGCCAGCCCGAAGAACACGCCCACTGAAAACTCCACGCCGATGAAGCGCGTCACCACCAGCCCCACGCCCTGGATCTGCGCGACAAGGTAGACAAAGGAACACAGCGTCGCGCCCAGCACGGCAATACCACGCACCACCGAGCTGCCGCCGCGCTCGCCATTGCCATAGCGTGTGGCAAGAAAGTCCGGCACCGTGTAGCCGCCAAACTTGCGCAAGTACGGTGCCAGCAGAAAGGCGACCAGGCAGTAGCCGCCAGTCCAGCCCATCACATAGGCCAGTCCTTCATAACCGGAGGCGAACACGATGCCCGCCAGGCCAATGAACGAGGCGGCGCTCATCCAGTCAGCCGCGGTGGCCATGCCGTTGAAGAACGCGGGCACGCGGCGCCCGGCCACGTAGTACTCAGTCAGATCCGCCGTGCGGCAGATCAGCCCAATGCACGCATAGATGGCGATGGTGACGAACAGGAACACATAACCGAGCCACACGCCCGGCCCGCGCACGTGCTCGATCGCCCCCATCATGACGATGAACAGCAGCAGCCCTACGGTGTAGAGCCCGTAATACAGAAACAGCCGCTTGCGAAAGCGGCTGTCTTGTTGAGGGTCAGTAGCCAAGATTGGCGACCTGTTTCTGGAGTTAGAGGCTGCTGCAAAATGAAGCGCAGCGCTTCTGACGGTTCAACGCCGCCGCAGACAGTACATCGAGTACGGCAAGGCGGCGTTGGGCCGTCAGAATCATTTTTCAGCGGCCTCTTAGCGGGTTTCCTTCAACTGGTCGAGGATTGCCGGGTTCTCCAGCGTGGACGTGTCCTGCGTGATGTCCTCCCCCTTGGCCAGGGAGCGCAACAGTCGGCGCATGATTTTGCCGGAGCGCGTCTTGGGCAGGTTGTCGCCAAAGCGGATGTCCTTGGGCTTGGCGATCGGGCCGATCTCCTTGCCGACCCAGTTGCGCAGGTCAGCAGCGATCTGCTTGGCCTCATCGCCATCGGGGCGCGAACGCTTGAGCACCACGAATGCGCAGATGGCTTCGCCGGTCATGTCATCCGGACGGCCCACCACGGCGGCTTCCGCCACCAGCGGGTTCGCCACCAGCGCCGACTCGATCTCCATCGTGCCCATGCGGTGGCCCGACACGTTCAGCACGTCGTCGATACGGCCCATGATGGTGAAGTAGCCGGTGTCCTTGTCGCGGATGGAACCGTCGCCCGCCAAGTACAGCTTGCCGCCCAGCTCTTCCGGGAAGTAGCTCTTCTTGAAGCGCTCCGGGTCGCCCCAGATGTTGCGGATCATCGAGGGCCACGGACGCTTGACGACCAGGATGCCGCCCTGCCCGTTCGGCAGGTCCTGCCCGGTTTCATCGACGATGGCAGCCATGATGCCCGGCAGCGGCAGCGTGCATGAACCCGGCACCAGCGGCGTGGCGCCCGGCAGCGGGGTCATCATGTGACCGCCGGTTTCGGTCTGCCAGAAGGTATCGACCACCGGGCAACGGCCACCGCCAATGTTCGTGTGGTACCACATCCAGGCTTCCGGGTTGATCGGCTCACCCACGGTGCCCAGCAGGCGCAGGCTCGACAGGTCGTATTGCTTCGGGTGGACTTTCTCGTCCGCCTCAGCCGCCTTGATGAGCGAGCGGATAGCCGTCGGCGCGGTGTAGAAGGTATTGACCTTGTGACGCTGGATCATGTCCCAGAAGCGGCCAGCGTTCGGGTAGGTCGGCACGCCTTCAAACACGACCTGCGTTGCGCCGGCAGCCAGCGGCCCGTAGGCGATATACGTGTGGCCGGTCACCCAGCCAATGTCGGCCGTGCACCAGAAGACGTCGTCGGGCTTGAGGTCGAAGGTCCACTGCATGGTCAGCAGCGCCCACAGCAGGTAGCCGCCCGTGCTGTGCTGCACGCCCTTCGGCTTGCCGGTCGAACCCGAGGTGTAGAGGATGAACAGCGGATGCTCGGCGCCCACCGGGGTGACTTCGCAGGTGTCCGGCTGGCCGGCTTCGACTTCATCCATCGCACGGTCACGGCCTTCGACCCAGTTCACCTTACCGTTGGTGCGGCGGTAGACGATCACGTGCTTGACGGCGTCGGTGCCCTCCATGGCCAGCGCTTCATCGGCGATAGCCTTGAGCGGCAGCGCCTTGCCGCCGCGCATTTGTTCATCCGCCGTGATGAGCGCCACCGCGCCCACGTCGACGATGCGCTCCTGCAGCGACTTGGCCGAGAAGCCGCCGAACACCACCGAGTGCGTGGCCCCGATACGTGCGCAGGCCTGCATGGCGACGATGCCCTCCACCGACATCGGCATGTAGATGACGACGCGATCGCCCTTCTTGATGCCCAGTGCCTTCAGGCCGTTGGCGAAGCGGCAGACGCGTGCGTGCAGTTCGCGGTAGGTAACGCGGGTGACCTTGCCATCGTCGGTTTCGAAGATGATGGCGACCTTGTCGGCATTGCCGTTCTCAAGGTTGCGTTCGAGGCAGTTGTACGAGGCGTTGATCTCGCCGTCTTCAAACCACTTGTAGAACGGCGCGTTGGATTCATCCAGCACCTTGCTGAACGGCTTGTGCCAGAGCAGGTGCTCGTGTGCGAGGCGCGCCCAGAAGCCTTCGTAGTCGTGCTCGGCCTCGGCGCACAGGGCACGGTAGGCGTCCATGCCGGCGATGTTGGCCTGTTTGACGAAGGACTCGGGCGGGTCGAAGACGCGCAGTTCCTGCAGAACAGATTCAATGCCAGCCATGTTGTCTCCTGATAGCGGTGTCTGTAATCGTTTTGCGGCGAATCTAAGCGGCTGACCTGACTCCAGCCTTACGTATCTGACGCCGCAATTTGACGCGAAGGGCATTACTATAATGCGTCACTCAGCACTGCGGCGCGCATCGCAATGCAACATGGCCGGCTTGAAAGCCGCGTCCCGCATCACTCTCCACCCAATTCGTCATCGTGCCCATCCACGCCCTTTTCCTGATTGCTGCCATGGCACTGGTCGGCAGCAACGTCGGCTTCGGCAAATCGATCGTCGCCGTCATGCCGGTGATGCTGTTTGCGTTGATGCGCTTTTTGATCGCCATCGTGTGCATGGCACCGTGGTACAAGCCGTCGCGCATGCAGCGCGTGACGCGCGGCGAATGGACCAACCTCTTCCTGCAGGCGTTCTTCGGCACCTTCGGTTTCACGCTGCTGATGCTCAACGGTGTGAAGCTCACGTCGGCGCTGGCTGCCGGCATCATCACCAGCACGATCCCGGCCACGGTGGCGCTGCTGTCGTGGCTGGTGCTGCGCGAGAAGCCGTCGGGACGGACCTTCGTGTCGGTCGTGCTGGCCGTGGCAGGCGTGGCCATTCTCAACGCGTACCGTGGTGGCGAATCCTCCGGCGCGACGCCTGCGGATGCCTCACAAGCGTTGCTGGGCAATGCGCTGGTGATGGGCGCGGTGATCTGCGAATCGATCTACGTGATTTTGTCTCGGCGGTTGACGCAAACGTTGCCCGCCATCGAGATCTGCGCGTACACGCACCTGATCGGCGGCCTGCTGATGCTGCCGCTGGGCCTGGTGCCGCTGCTGACATTCGATGCATCGAACGTGCCGGCTTCCATCTGGGGCCTGGTGGTCTGGTACGCGCTGTCGGCCAGTATCTTCTCCTTCTGGCTGTGGATGAAGGGCATTCGGCACGTGCCGGCGCACTTGGCAGGTGTGTTCACCTCGGTGCTGCCGATTGCTGCGGCCACGTACGGCATCGTCGCGCTGGGTGAAACACCGGGCTGGCCACATGCCGTGGCGCTGGCCTGCGTGGTGGCGGGCATCCTGGTGGCGAGCTGGCCGGCGCGGCCTCGCCAACCTGTGCGGCGCGGCCGGGTAGTCGATCCGCTGGACCCGCTTGATCCGTCGCTGGATCGCGAATAACACCATCTCCAAACACGCGATAGACCACCACCCGATGAACCGCTATTTCCGCCTGAGTAGCCTGCGAGTCTTTGGCGCGCCCGTCTATGTCCATTGGACCGTCCTTGCGGTCTCGGCTGTCCTGCTGGCGTATTCCATCAAGGCGCCCTTCACGGCTCTGGCGGCGCTCTGCTCGTACTTCGGCATCATCCTGCTGCACGAAACCGGGCACGCCTACTTTGCGCGGCGTGCCGGCGCCCGGACCGAGGCAATCTACCTTGGCCTCTTCCACGGCATGTGTGTGCATGAGGTACCTGCACGCCAACGGGACATCTACGTGATTGCCTGGGGTGGCGCGCTGGCGCAGCTTGCGGTGGCATTGCCATTGATCCTGCTGGCGAATGTCACACCGGCTGCACGTTTGCCGATCATCGGCGAGGTGGTGCTGTATCTCGGCTACGTCAGCCTGCTGGTCGCAGTCATCAACCTGATTCCGGCGCCCGGACTCGATGGCGAGCACGCGTGGCGCCTGCTGCGCTGGCCAAGTGGACTTCGCAAACAGAATGCAGCGGCCAAACGGCCGAAACATCTGCGCCGGGTCAAGTAGCGCTGCGGGCCGAGAGGGGACGGACCGCCTCATCTCGCGCCCACCCGCAGGGTGAGGCTGCCGAGGCACATTGACGCAACGCCTTGTCGGCGGGGCCATTCCGACCAATCCGGTCGGACAATCCGGCCCCGACATTGGGTGTATGATCTGCGGCTGTTCTGAGCCAGCGGCGCCCGCCGCTGGTGCGTAGTGCAAATCACTGCGGCGCATCACTGCCGCTGACCATTGCCCTACCGCATCCCGGTTTCTCATTCCTATACGTTGGTCCCCACCATGACCGTCATTCGTCAAGAAGACCTCATCCAGAGCGTCGCCGACGCGCTGCAGTACATCAGCTACTACCACCCGATGGACTACATCACTGCTCTGGGCCGCGCCTATGAGCAGGAGCAGAGCCCGGCCGCCAAGGATGCCATCGCGCAGATCCTGACCAACAGCCGCATGTGCGC
>F21B_10001591_pt1 | contig 20614 bp, 14 predicted proteins | sample RepKananBrdUF21B_FD_10803 | JGI IMG/M metagenome (IMG submission 10803) | reverse complement strand
CCGCCGTTGCCGCCCGAGGTGTTCACCACGCGCGAGGTCGAGCTGATCCGCCCGGCCATCCGCGATGCGAGCCGTGACTGGAACCTGCTCGACGCCGATTTCCGCCAGCGTCTGCTGCTCGTCTACAAGATCATGCGCGACGAACACGGTTACGAGATGGCGCTGCTCGAAGGCTTCCGCAGCCCCGATCGGCAAGCCAAGCTGGCGGCGATGGGCAGCAACGTCACACAGGCTGGGGCGTATCAGAGCTACCACCAGTACGGCCTGGCAGCAGACAGCGCGTTCTTCCGCGAGGGCAAGCTGGTGATCAGTGAGAAAGACCCGTGGGCGATGCGCGGCTACGAGTTGTATGGGCAAACGGCGGAGTCGGTTGGCCTCGTGTGGGGCGGCCGCTGGAAGATGATGGACCTGGGCCATGTGGAGCTGCGTCGCAAGGGCGTACTCGGCAAGCGTCCCGACGCGCCAGGCCAATGACGAATCGATGAATCGAACACATACGGGGAGCATGCAATGACACGTCCCTTCATCCTGCTGGGTGACAAGACGGACCACGGCGGTGTGGTGATCAGCGCGTCGGGCAACACGTCCACGGGCGGCAAGGGCATCGCCTGTGTGGGCGACAAGGTCACCTGCCCCAAGCAAGGCCATGGCGGCACCACCGTCATCGTCACCGGAGACCCGAACGTCATCATCGACGGCAAGCAGGCCGCGCGCCACGGCGACAAGACCGCCTGCGGCGCCACGCTCCTGTCGAGCCAAGGCAACACGGGCAGCATCTGAGAACGACATGGCTGCACGACTCTTCCGGTCCGGGTTGACGCTGCTGGCAGCGTTCGTGGTGGTGTGGATTGCCGTCATCGTGTGGTGGCAGTCCACCAACCGCATGCCGAGCACCGCCGACATCGTCACCTACCTGTTCCTGCTGCCGCTGGGCATGGTGATTGGCTATTGGGTCATCAAGCGCGCGCTGGACGGCATCCGCTCCAACGTGGCGGCCGGGCGTGAGCTCTCGGCCGCAGCACCCGCTGCTGCCGCCAAGAGCGATGGCACACCGGCCGACCCGCAAGATGCAACGCGCCACTGGCGTGCCGTACTGCTGGCCAGTGCATTGCGCGCGCCGGGCGGCAGCGATGCGGCATCGCTGGTGGACGCCGTGCAGGCCAGCACCCAGCCAGGCCTGACGGATGTACAAGGCTTTGGCCAACCGATCTTTGCAGCACCCGTGGATGGCCTCGACATCGAAGACCTGCGCACCGAGCTGACGGAGCGCCACCCAGACGTGGACTGGCTGGACGAACAGCTGCGCGCGTTGACGCTTGCTGGGCAGGTTGCCGAAGAACTTGCGGCCCATGCCGTCGCGCAACAGCCAGAACCCGCCGGCCCGGATGCCACGCGGCTCGTCATCACCGCCCTGCTGCCGCGCGAATGGACACCGCAACAACAGGCCATCGCAGATGCCTGGCTGCGCCAGCGCATCAGCGTGATCTGGCCAACGAATCACCTCACCCTTGAGCCGATCACCGCCAAGGGTGATGCCGATGCCTTGCTGCTGCTTGATCGCGCCACGCAGGCCGTCAACCGCACAAGCGACGAGCGCGTGCTGCGCATGCTGGTGGTGGCCGACTCGCTGGTCGGCCCCAGTGCAGTGGAGCAACTGACGCAACAGGAGCAGTTGTTCGAGGCCAACCGCCAGCATGGCCGCGTGCCGGGCGAAGCCGCCGCTGGCGTGTTGCTCTGCGCGCCGGCCCTTGCTGCTGCTCCGGCAACGCCGTCTGTTGACGGCACGGGTGACGACACGCCACCGGCCGCCATCACAATCACCCGCGCCAGCGTGGCCCGCCTGGAGGCGCCGACGCCCGATCGCGGCCAGCCGCAACTGGAAGCCCTTAACGGCGCAGTACGTCACGTGCTGGAGACCCTTGCTGCCGCTGCCGCGCCTGCCGAAGCCAACAGCAAGACGCCACCTGCCGATGCGAAGCCGGCCGCTACCGATGCGGAACCGCTCGTCGCCAGCGTCGTCACCGACACCGGCATGCACCCCGTGCGCACCGTGGAGGTCGCACGCATCGTCTCTGAACGCTTTCCCACGCTGGACGTGGCCGCCGATCTGCTGCCCCTGGGCACACCGTGCGGTTACGTCGGCGCGGCGGGTGCCCTGCTGCCTGTCGTGGTGGCGCACCAGTTGAGCCAGCAAAGCGGCAAGCCGGTGCTGGCCATCACCGCCAACGACATCCAGCAGCGCGGCGCCATTGCGGTGGTGCCGCGCCTGACCTGACCCCGAATCCCGAATCCGACTTTGTCCGCTCGCGAGCCGAAGGCAACATGCAACGCTTCCTAAACTTCCTGACCAACTCACGCACGCTGTCGGTTCTCGGCGTGATCGTGCTCACCATCTTTCTGCTGCTGATCGCGCAGACCTTCGAGATTGGCCTGGTCTGGGCCGGCATCGCGCTGGGTGTGCTGCTGGCGCTGTGGCTGGTGGCCTACCTCTGGAAGCGCTGGCGCGCGCGTCAGGCCAGCAAGAAGCTGGAAGGCGTGCTGGAGCAGGCCGCCACGCCCGACAAGGCCGCCACGCCCGACAAGCGCGAGGAAGTTGAAGCCCTGCGCGTGCGCTTGGCTGAAGCCGTCAAGACCATCAAGCGCTCCAAGCTCGGCCAACTGTCGGGAGACGCCGCGCTGTATGAGCTGCCGTGGTACATCGTGATCGGCAACCCGGCGGCGGGCAAAAGCACGGCGGTGCTGAATTCGGGCTTGCAGTTTCCGTTTGCCGACAAGGGCGGCGCAGTCATTCAGGGCATCGGCGGTACGCGTAACTGCGACTGGTTCTTCACCACCGAAGGCATCTTGCTCGATACCGCCGGCCGCTACTCGGTGCACGAAGAAGACCGCCGCGAATGGCTCGGCTTCCTGGATCTGCTCAAACGCTATCGCCCGAAGGCCCCCATCAACGGGATCGTGGTGACGGTGAGCGTGTCGGAACTCACGCAAAACCGCCCCGAGTTCGCCATCAACCTGGCCAAGAACCTGCGCCAACGCGTGCAAGAGCTGACGGAGCGCCTGGAAGTGTTCGCCCCGGTGTACGTGATGTTCACCAAGGCCGACCTGATCACCGGCTTTACCGAATTCTTTGGCGACAGCGAGAAACAGGAGCGCGACCGCGTCTGGGGCTCTTCCCTGCCCTTCGAGCCGGATGCCAAGCCCGATGTGGCGGCCATGTTCGACCAGCGCTTTGACGAGCTGTGCGACGGCCTGAAGGAGATCAGCGTGGCGCAGATCGCGCTGCATCAGAAGAACAAGCTTTCGCCGGGGCTGCTGAGCTTCCCGCTGGAGTTCGCGTCGATCAAGCCGACGCTGCGCTCGTTCCTGGTCACGCTGTTTGATGAGAACCCGTTCCAGTACAAGCCGGTGTTCCGCGGCTTCTACTTCACCAGCGCACTGCAGGAAGGTGCGACCAACAGCGCGTCGGCCGAGCGCATTGCTCGCCGGTTTGGCCTGTCGACCGATGGCGCTGCGCGCAGCCGCGAGGTGTTCTCCAAGAACGGCTTCTTCCTGCGCGACCTGTTCTCCAAGGTGATCTTTGCGGACCGCCAGACGGTGCGCCAGTTTGCGAGCCCCGCCAAGACGCGCCTGCGCATCGCCACCTTCTTCGGGCTGGTGCTGGCGCTGGGCCTGATGCTGGGCGGCTGGACGTGGTCCTACATGGGCAACCGCACGCTCACGGCCAACGTGCAGGCCGATCTCGACAAGATCGTGAAGATGCAGCAGAACCGCGTCGACCTGCAGGCCCGCCTGGAAGCGCTCGACATGCTGCAAGACCGCATCGAGCAGCTCGACCGCTATCGCAACGACCACCCGCTCGCGCTGTCGCTGGGCCTGTACCAGGGCGACACGCTGCAGCACAAGCTGCTGGATGAGTACTACAACGGCCTGCGCCAGGTCATGCTCAAGCCGGTGGGCGGCGCCATCGAAACCTTCCTGGCCGAAGTCAACGCCCACCCGGATCAACTCGCGCCGATGGTGCGCCCGCCGGAAACCGGTGCGGTGATGACCTCGTCTGTGACGACGGCAACTGCCACAGTGGGTGGTGCGTCGGGTGCTGCCGCCAACGCGCCGGCCGCGCCAAACCAAGCCACCGCTTCGACCGGTGCCAAGCGCTACACCGATGCCTCCCCCACCAACGTGGAAGACGGCTACAACGCGCTCAAGACCTACCTGATGCTGTCGGACAAGCGCCATGTGGAAATTGCGCACCTGACCGACCAGGTCACGCGCTTCTGGCGCGGCTGGCTGGAAGACAACCGGGGCAACATGCCGCGCGAGCAGATGATCCGCTCGGCGGAACGCAACCTGTCGTTCTTCCTCGCGCACGTCAACGACGACAACTGGCCGATGCTGGAGGGCAACCTCTCGCTGGTCGACCAGACGCGGGAAAACCTGCGCCGCGTGGTGCGCGGCATGCCGGCCCGCGAACGCGCTTACGCCGAGATCAAGGCGCGCGCCTCCACGCGCTACGCCCCGATGACGGTCGCCCGCATCGTCGGTGAAACCGGCGCGGGTGTGGTGGCCGGCAGCTACGCCGTGCCCGGCACCTTCACCAAGGAAGCGTGGCTCGGCTATGTGCAGCCCGCCATCCGTGAAGCCGCCAACAAGGAGCTGCAGACCAAGGACTGGGTGCTCAACGTGGCGGCACGGGATGACCTGACGCTGGAAGGCAGCCCCGAGCAGATCCAGAAAGCGCTGGTCACGATGTACAAGACCGAGTACGCCCGCGAGTGGCAGCGCTTCATGCAGGGCGTGGCCATTCAGGATTTCACCGGCTTCGACCAGGCCGTCACCGGCATGAACCTGCTGGGCGACCCGACCAACTCGCCGATCCGCAAGGTGCTCGACACCGCCTACGACCAGACTTCGTGGGACAACCCGTCGATGCTCAATGCGGGGCTGAAGCAGGCCAAGACCGGCGTGCTGGGCTGGTTCAAGCAGCTCTTCGCACGCCAGACGCCGTCGCAGGTGAACATCAATGTCGACACGGGCAACATCGCCGATGCCGGCGCGATCCCGATGGGGCCTGTGGGCAAGGAATTCTCTGGCCTGGCCCGCGTGGTGATGGTGCGTGACGACAAGTCGCTGCTGCGTGGCTACATGGATTCGCTGTCCAAGGTGCGCACGCGCTTCAACCTCATCAAGAACCAGGGCGACCCAGGCCCGGGTGCGCGCCAACTCATGCAGCAGACGCTGGACGGCAGCGGCTCCGAGCTGGCCGACACACTCAAGTACGTGGACGAACAGATGCTGACCGGCATGACCGACAGCGAGCGCGCAACGCTGCGCCCGCTGCTGGTGCGTCCGCTGCTGCAGTCGTATGCGGTGGTGATCCGCCCGGCCACGGCAGAAATCAATAAGGTGTGGAACGCGCAGGTCTACCAGACGTTTGCCACCACGCTGGCTGACAAGTACCCGTTCTCGGCCAACGCCAAGATCGAAGCCAGCGCAGCCGAAATCGGCCAGGTGTTCGGCCCGGATGGCTCGATTGCCAAGTTCGCCAGCACGACCATCGGCCCGCTGTCGGTGCGCCGTGGCGACATGCTTGCCGCCCGCACGTGGGGTGACCTGGGGCTGTCGTTCGTGCCCGAGTTCACGACTGGCTTTACACGCTGGATCGCGCCGCTCACGGGCGGCGCAGCGGGTGGCGGTGCCGGAGGTGCAGCCGCTGCCGCCCCGCAGACGGTGTTCCAGATCCTGCCGGTGCCATCGCAAGGCGCCACCGAATACACGATCGAGATTGACGGCCAGCAACTGCGCTATCGCAACACGCCGCCGCAGTGGGCCAACTTCGTGTGGCCGAACCCGCAAGGCACGCCTGGGGCGAAGGTCACGGCCACCACGTTTGACGGCCGCACGGTGGAACTGCTCAACGAGCCGGGCCGCTTTGGCCTGGAGCGCCTGATAGCCACCGCGCAGCGCAAGCGTCGCCCGGATGGCGCCTTTGATCTGTCGTGGACCAAGGACGGCCTGACGGTTGCCATCAGCCTGCGCATCATCAGCAGCCCGCAGACCGGCGGCACAACGGCTTCCGACTCGCCGCAAGGCCAGGGCCTGCGCGGCCTGCGCCTGCCGACGTCGATTGCCGACATGAACGCACCGCTCAACACCTCCACCCCACCCGCCCCGGCTGGCTCGCCACCGGCGGGCCGCACACCGGCCCCTGCTCAGACGCAGGCCGCAACCCGGTCCGCCGTGACGGAAGAGCAAGGGGGGACGGCACAATGAGCCTGACGCAGTTGCAGCTTTCGTACTTCGGCAAGCTTCCATCGCGCGGCGACTTTGTCAAAAGCGCCAACAACGTCCAGTTGCTCGACACGCTCGACCGCTGGCTGGCACAAGGCATGGAGCTGTTGGCCGAGGCGCCGGACTGGAAGACCACCTACGACACGTGGAAGCCGGTGCAATTCGCCTTTCTGGGCTCGCAAAGCCGGTTGGCGATTGCCGGCACGCTGATGGCCAGCAGCGACTTGTCTTCGCGCCGCTTTCCGTTTCTGACGGCGGCGGCGATGGAGGTGGACCGCCCCATCAGCTTCATCGCGCGCAGCCCGATCGCACTGGCCCGCCTGTGGACGCGGGCCGGCCAGCAGATGATCTCGCTCGGCCAGGCCTCGGATGCCACCGAGGGCCTGCGCCTGCTGGCCGAGGGGCAGCACAGCGTGGAAACCGATAACGGCACGCAGGCCTACGACGCCAGCTTTTCGGATTTCATCGACTTCCAGACCGTCTCAGGGCTTGAGCAGATGCTGCGCGCCGAGGGCCACAACATCCGCCTGCGCCGCACGCTGCTCGCACTTGGCACGCTGCTGCAGCCGGTCATGTCGAATGGCTCATCGCGCCTGGAGAAAGGGCTCACCCTGCCCCTGCCAGCCGATCCGCTGTACCGCAGTCTGGTGGCCAGCTTCTGGCTGGAACTGGTGTCACGCTTCCTGCAGCGTGCGGACTTCGAGCTCTCGCTGTTCCTGGGCGAGATCAACGGCGCCGAGCGCCTGGTCATCGGCTTCAACGGCGCATCGTCGCGCACGCTGCACAGCGTGATGTCGCCGCTGGCGTATGCCGAGCAGAACATCAACATCGACGATCCGGAATGGGTCGACCAGCACGTGAGCGGAGAGTACGGCTTGGCCAAGTTCGTGAGTTACCTGGATCAACCGCAGCTCTCGCTGCGCGTGGCGGTCGACACCTTCCGCGAAGTCTTCATCGGAGAATGAACATGGGTCTGGATGCAATCAAGCGCGGCTTCCGGCCAGCAGCGATTCTGGTGGCGTGTCTCGCCGCGCTGCCCGGCTTCGCCTTTGCTGCCCCGGGCGACCAGCCGCCGGCTGCCGCAACGGTCACGGCGGCCACGCCGACCCCGGGTCAGGTCGTCGCCGGTGGCACGGTGCCTGACGAGGCCACCAAGGCCACCGTGCTGGCCAAGCTGCGCGAGCTGTATGGCAGCGCCAACGTGCTGGACCAGATCGAGGTGGGCAACGTGGTATCGCCGCCCAACTGGTCGGCCAACGTGCAGAAGATCCTGTCGCCGGCCATCAAGCAGGTCAACCGCGGTCAACTCAACATCGATGGCACGCAGGTCTCGCTGCATGGTGATGTGGGCAACGAGGCGCAGCGCCAGCAGATCACCAGCGACATGGCCACCACGCTGGGCCAGAGCTACACCATCAAGAACGGCCTGCGCGTGGCGGCGGTGTCCGAACAGGGCCTGCTGGACAAGACGCTGGCCAACCGCATCATCGAGTTTGAAACCGGCAGCGCCACGCTCACGCCCAAGGGCCGTGCGATTCTGGATGAGATGTACACCGTGCTGCCGCGCCTGAACGGCCGCAAGATCGAGATCGTCGGCCACACCGACAACTCGGGCAGCCGCGCAATGAACCTCAACCTGAGCCAGGCGCGTGCAGAGACGGTGAAGAACTACCTGATTGCCAAGGGTGCCGAGCAAGGCACGTTGACGGCGATTGGTGTGGGGCCGGATCAACCCGTGGCGGCGAACAACACGGATGAAGGGCGGTCGCGCAATCGGCGGATTGAGTTTCGGGCGAGTCAGTGACGCAGCAGGATGCGCGCCGGCGGGCACGGTTGCGTGAACCGTCGCCTGCCGCCCCACGACAGCCGGCTGGCGAAAGGCGTGCCGCCCCCCAGATCCGGCTTGAATACTGCGACCCCGCAGCGAGGCTACCCGAGCGCATCACGCAATTTTCACCATTGAAGGAGCGCATCTGGTGGCTTTGGTGTCATCTGGTATGGGCTTGGCAGCAGCTTGAGCACTGGCTTGCCAGTCGACGGCAGGGTGCGCCTGTCGCGATCGTCAGCGGCATCATTCGCTCCGTACAGGTGGATAACGCGGCATTCAATGCCTATGAGGCGATGGGATGGACCGTCGCTTCCGATGCACGGAATGCGCATGACTACACCGACGACGATATCTCGCGAGAGACCTACTACCGCGTGACGCCTGTCGTCATCACGCTGACGGACGATCGGGTCATCCACTTCTGTGAATACCAAGTCACGGGCCGCTCGGTTTCGTCCAATGCGCCCTATTTTGCGGGCCTTAACGGCATGCGCGTGCTTGCTGCCGGCTGGTGGGACAACGATGTGTTCTCGGCGTGGGGCCTGCGTTTATCAGGTCGTCGCGAGCCGCAGACTGTCTATGTCGCGAAGCGCCCACGCAACTTGCCCGAGCCGCTGGAGGCGGTACTGTCAAACAGGAGGCCGGGCTTTAGCGAGGCGATCGGCCTTCTCGGCTATTCCGGCATCCTGATGGTCGTGGTCATGCTGATTTTGGCAGGAGGTGAGTTCGGTTTCGCAGAGGCCATCTCCATCACGGGGATCATGATGGGGCTCTTCAGCCTGGCGCCGATGGTGCTCCTGGTGATCTCCCAGACGCTCATGCGCCTGATGGCGGGCCCCCTACGCCCCATCCCGGAAATGATGGCCGCCGGGGAATACGGCAACCGCCACCTGCGCTTGCGAAGCTTTGACTTCGGCCGCTGCGAGCGCGACGTGTACCGCGCGCTGGAACAGCAGAAACAGGACTAGTCTGGCGCCCGTCAGCCCGCGCGGTCCGGCAGCGAATCATCCAAACCCACCAACAATGGGTGAAGAAACGCCCGGACCGCCAAGGAGCGCAACCAAGGCGCACCCACTGCGATTGATCAGCCACCGATGACATTGGCCCCTCTCTCCACCTCCCCCGATCCCGCATCCGCGCCCCAGGCGACCCTGACCAATGCGGAGCGCGATGCCTGCCTGCTTCGGCTGAGCCAGTATTCGCTCGATGCGCCTGATGCGCCGATGCCGTTCAGCCGCCGCCTGGCAGAAGCCGAAGGGTGGTCGACGCTGTTCACGCTGACCGTCATCGAAGAGTACAAGCGCTTCGCCTATCTGGCAGTGCATGCCGGGCACCCGGTCACGCCATCAGAGGCGATCGATGCCGCATGGCATCTGCACCTGCAGTATTCAAAAGACTATTGGACGGTGTTCTGCGCGGACGTGCTGCGCGCTCCGCTCCACCATGCGCCGGGCATCGGTGCGCCGGACGAAGAGGACACCTACGCGCGCCACTATCAGCAAACGCTCGACAGCTACCGGAGTACGTTCGGCGTTGAACCGCCTCCCGATGTTTGGCCAACACCGCCCGAGCACGTTCAGGAGGACAACGCGCCGGAGCAGGATGGCCGCGCCTGGCGTCCATTCAACATGGCCGCGCCGCCAAGCGTGTCGATCGTTCGCCGGATCCCGCCGCTCGTGTGGCTCGCGATCGGTGTCGCCCTCATCGCCATCACCACGCATGCGGCGCCGGATATCGGCGTGCTGAACTATCCGGGGCCGCTTTTTCTCGCGTTCTATCTGGGCGTGTGCGTGATCGCGTGTCTGTCGATCCGGGGCCTGCACCGGTTCACGTACTCGCGTTGCCCGCGGGGAGTAGCGCTTGTCAGCGTACCGCACGCACTTACGCCGGACGAGGCCGCACTCATTGCAGGCGACGCTTCGCGAATGGCGCAGGTCGCAACGCTGGCGCTACTCGACGCGAGTGCGATCCGCATTGCCTATCCATCGAAGAAAGGCCGTGACCGCAAGACCTACGTGGTCGCAAACACGGAGCAAGCGCCCGAGCGCCACATGAGCGCGTGGAGATGGCTGACCCAGCAGAAACAGCACCGCTCGCCATGGCCGAGCTTTCGGGACCAGCTCATCAGTGAAGCCTCCGACATGACCGCGCGGCTGCAAGGTCAGGGATGGATGTGGACGTCTGGCTCCATGCGCGCAACGACGCTGGCAGCGTGGGCGATTCTGCTGCTGGTACTCGGGCTCGGTGTGGCGAAAGTCTTTGTCGGCCTGACCCGGGATCGTCCGGTGATGTGGCTGCTGATCGAAATGGCGTCGTTCGGATTCGCGTACTGGTGGTTGACCGCACGACTGGTCGGTGTCGGTAGCGCCGGGCCGACTGCTGCAGCCGACGCTGCGCTCGATGTATACCGTCAACGCGGCCAGCAGGGCTCCGATGCCAGTTGGTCGAAGACTGATCTGCTGTGGATGACGGCGTTGGCCGGCACTAGCGTGCTGGTCGGTACGGCCTGGGCCGACCACAGATTGGTGATGGGTGGGCCAGTAGCGCCAATCGGTTCCGGTGGCTCGGGAAGCGACACGTCGAGCAGTTGCAGCTCTAGCAGCGGTAGCTCGAGTAGCTGCAGCTCTAGCAGTTGCGGATCGAGTGGGTGCGGCGGTTGTTCGAGCAGCTCATAGGCCCCTCGATCGACACGCCACCGCCTCAGACCCCACGCCAAGCTCCACGCCAGGCTGGGGCGATACCAACCAACGATCAGCTCGCGTTGTCAGGCGACGGATCGCCCAAACCCAGCAGCTCTTCAATCTGCGACAACGTCGCATCATCCTTGACCACCGTACGAAGCCAGGCATGCAGCGGCATGTCGCCCCACTTGGCGGCACGTGCGGCCAGATAGGCCACCGGGCTGTGCGGCTCGGTCTGACGGAAGAACTCCGCCACTTCACGCAATTGATCCAGTGCTTGCGCGCGCGAGCGGATCGGGCCCACCACAGTTGCAACAACCGCTTCCGTTGCTGCCGGCCCGGCAGCTTGCTGGGTTGCCTTGGCTTCCACCGGAGCCGGCTTGGGCTCGGGCTTGCCACCGAAGCGCTCGACCAGCGCACGCACCGTCTGCAACGTCTCACGCGCAGCGCGGAAGCTCGGGGCATGGTCCCCAGCACGCCCATCGAGCACGGATTGCAGCCGCAGCAACGCTGCCCCGCAACCCACCACATCGTCATGCAGCGTCTTGTAGAACGCCGGTGACGTAGCACGCTTGGCGGCCTCGAACTGCTCCTGCGTGACCTTGCCGCGAGACAGTTCATCGGCCTGATCCGGATCGCGGCGGATCGCCTCAACCAAGCTGGTTGCCACTTCCCAATCGACGAGGTTGTAGCCACCCTTGGAGGCATCCACCAGCGGCACTTCGCGGATCAACTGGCTTGAGCGTGCGGCCAGCCACGCCATGCTGCCCGTGCGGGCTTCAGGGTCGTCCGCCTCGGGCAGCGGATAGATGTGTTCCCAATACTGTTCACACAGGCCCGAGATCAGCTCATAGCCCTCGCGCAGGCCAGAGAAGCCGCGCTCTTTCGACAGGGCCTCGGTCAGCCACGCGAGCAGGCGCAAATCCTTCGTGCGGTTCTGCAGCAGCGACGTGCCCTCGGTGATCACGGCGCGCCAGTCGGCCTCCTTGATCTCGGTCACCCACTCGCCCTGGTCGAGCGACGGGTCATCAAAGCGGCGCGCCTCCTGGATGCTGTCGAACTCGGCAGAGAAGAGCATATCTTCGCCGCAAGGTTGAGCGCCTGGCAGCGGGGCGAGCAGTTGTTCAAACGGAAGAGAAGCCATGGTCAGAAGCGAAGAGGCAAATGCGGGAGAACGGTCAGGGCTTGGTGACGCGGCAATCGGTCAGGGCAAGCGTCAGGCCAACGAACTGCCGGTTCAGGCAATCCAGCGTGATGTCCTTGCTGGGCTTGTACGCCGAAAGTTTGTTGTCCGGAAACACAGCTTTCAACGCGTCGCGCTGGTCATCTTGAAACGGCGCGCCGACCTTGAGGTCTTCAGTGACGGCCAGCGTGTTCAAACTGTCGTCGGACAGCGGGTACACCTGCCCCTTGAACTCAAGGCGATGGCCGTCGTACTTCCTGGCAGCGCTGGGCGCGTCCTTGAAGTACTCGGTGAGGACTTGCCGGTATGAAACCTGAAGCGGCGCGTCGTCACCTGCCAATGCCGGGCTGGCGATCAGCACTGCAAGGATCGGGGCAACTGCAACGCGAAGCAGTGGGGCCATGTTGGTGCGTTTGAAAATAGGGCAATCCTCGCTTGGCTGCGATGGGATTCGACGGTGGTGATGCTACGCAGGGCGGGTGGATTTGGGGGGATTGTTTCTAAATCTTCATGTGGCGACTGTGCGGCGCCCGAAGCGCTCGATGCCAGTTACGACCACCCCGGGACGCTGATCTATTGGTCATACACACCGAGCACAGAAGTCCCCATCCAACTCCTTTTCAGCGAGAGCAAAGCGGGCTTGCCGTCGTCGGCGCGAGTCCCGTGTCCGCTCGTGCCGCTCCAGCTGAAGAAAAGGGTTTCCCCTTTTAACGAACCCTCCAGAACTTCGTACTGAACCTCGGTGCGGCTGATGCTGCGAGGGCCGCCTGGAACAATGAACGTGCTGATGCGTTTTGCCTTCACAATCGCCCCCTCACCGTATGAAGCGTTGTACAGGTTCATGAGAGTGCCGCCACCGAAGGTGACGACGACAAGCCCGGCCGCAAACAGAATCGCGTTCATTCCGTCCGTCGCTCTATCGAACTCCTTCGCAAAATCTACGTCATCGATCCGACTGGCAATGATCGTCTGCAACGTTACGCACAGCATCACGGCAGCGAAGACCATCGGGTAGCGCAGCCACCACCATCGCGCACTTTGCATGCCACCCAATGGGTAAGGGTCGGCAAACCCAAAGACAATCAACAAGAGAGCCGCCACAACGATCAGCAAGGTGAGAACCGCGCCGATGAAAACGATCTCGCTGGGTGGGCTGTCTGTAGCTTCAGGCATCGTGATTCATGTGGAAGCAGTTGCACTCGCTTGGCGCAGCTGCTCAGGCTCAAATCCTGCCAACCTCTCCACCTCGGCGACGCTCAAAGCAGGACCACCCGCAGCAGCAATCACGTCCGTCGGAAACAGCATCGACTGACGACTATTGACCGGCTTGCGCAGTGTTTCGCCGGGCAGTATGGGTGGGCCACCGTCAAGCGCCATTCGCCGCTTATCCGCGATTCGCCAGCTTTCCGACCTCGTGATCGCTCACTGCTGTTCCGCCTGCTGCTGCGATGAGCTCTGGCGAGAATGCCGGCACCTTGCCAACACCCGAGCGGCGCAACCTCTCCCCCGGTTGAATCGGTGCGCCGCCTTCTTCCATGTAGCGACGGATATGCTCGTAGAGCCGCCAGAGCACGGCGTCTTCCCACCAGCCTGCGTAGCCGATGTTCACGATTTCCTTGCATAGATTTGGCTTGCTCGGCTCACCCCAGAGCAGGGTCAGGAAATACGTTTGTCTCGCAGCTGCTCCAGTGAACTGGGTCATCTTGTAGCTGCGTGCCTTGACGTCATCCCATGAGTACGTACGTGGCTCAGCGACACGCTGCACTTTCCAGAACCGTAAGAAGATGAATGGTTGAAGTTGAATGAAGCTGACTTGCCTCGTTTTCCTATTGAAGAGCACTGGCAAGTCACGTGGCGAGAAGAATACGATCTTGAAACAAGCCGCGGCCGCGAGAAACGCAATGACCGAAGCGAAAAACATCAGCGCAGACGTTCCTATGAGCATGGGCTCATGCGGATCCCATATCGCAACCCCTGCATACACAAACATGACCATGAAAACCGTCATGCTTACCAAGAACAATGTTCCAAAAATAGTCTTGCCCTCTGATCCTAGCGGGGACCCGATTTCGATGGCGTCTGGATAGACGTTCAATAGTGATTCGCAAGTACTTGCAACCAAATGCACCGGCTGATTCTTATTGTCAGGAGCAAGGCGCCACGGCTTTCGTTGAGCCTGCAACGTGCGCTTCTTTGCATTTGGAAATTCGAAATATGGCTCGGGCTGATTCCACTCCGGTAGCAGCACACGAAAATCAGGATTGCCCTGAGACATCTTGGGAAACCTCACGGTATACCAACCAAAGTGCGAGCGGAAGTCGCCGCGCCTTCACGCGTGACGAGATCTACGCAGCCTCGGACACTGCCTCGCTCAGAGCGTCCTTCGTTCCCCAGTGCCGCAAGAACTCGATATTATCCTCTGGGGACAATCGGCCCTGCGCTCGATACACAATCGCGGTCATGACGGCGCCGGTTTGCACAGGGCGGTCTTCTGGCTCACCAAGGCCGGAGTCACTCTCCCACTCCTTAGGGAATCGCGGCCATACGCATGTCACTTGGCTCATCATGTGGCACGTAGCCTCCATGAAGCCGGGCTTTTGCTCCAAAACATACTGACGCCAACTGGGTTTGCCGCAATAAGTCGTGTATTCCTGCGGCAGATAGCGAGGGACGTGCATGTAATTTGAGGGGGCGTTCGATGGAATCTGATCGACTGTGGGCCCTTCCTCCATGTAGCGGCGAATGTATTCCCACATGCCGGCCGCTTGCAGATCCCTGAACAACAGCGTTGGGCCAACAAAGATCGCATCCTCATTGGAATCGCCCCCAGCCTGATCAGACGACGGGTGATATAGCGCAATCGCCTGGACCGTTTCCTTATCCCCCCGCCGAACACCCTCAGGCTTCAGCAATGCGACGACTTTTTCCCAATCAATAACAACGTTGCCACCGCAATATTTCGGTCGCAATACGTATATTTTTCTCTTCGATCGGTTAAACCGAATGCGGCCACGCGCCAGCGTGAAGAATGCTGTGCGCATTCCACCGACAAAGAACCACAGGTACAGCAAGAATCCACAACCAATGGCCAATGGAAAGAACAGAAGCCACCCCATCCACAAGAGGACCTTATCCCCCTCCCCCAAAGAGGTTTTCACAAAAAAGAAAATGACTCCATCTGATATTAGTGGATAAATAGCGAAACCAAACCACCACCATATCATTAACAACGCGGGAATCACGACAAAGAAATTCCCAATGCCTGCCCGCCATTGCAGGTCCCACCCTGGGTTGCAAATTTCCAAGTACGCATCATTTTGTGCGAAAACACATCGCCCTGGGAGACTTACGCCCTCCGCATCGCTAGGCTCGTCAACACGCCATTGGCGCTGCCCTTCAACATTGAGGTACTTGCGACCTTCCTCAGAAGAGCGATTTCTTTTTCGCGCGTAAGCGTTCTCACGTACAAACATTTTTTGTCCACCTAAATTCCAGACTGCGCATTCGCCAATTTCTGAAGCGTGTCGCCCATATTACCGTGTATTGGTTTTTTTCCTTTCCGACTCAAGCTCAATGGGTTGTCGCGCAGCCAAGTAATCCAATCATCCTCCTTGAGGATTAGGACTGCGATAACGGCTGCGGCGGTAAGAACTGCCCCAATCAACCCCAAAACTGCAGCCATGGCTATCAGCGCGCTATTCCCAATTGAAAAAACGGCAACGCCAGTACCAATGACTGTAAAAACGGTGCCAGCCACACTTGTAATCTGGGCTGCCATCAGAGTGTAACTCCCTCTCTTCCCGGAAGTCCAAGCATCAAACACGTCCAGCCCTGCAGAGATTAACGCTGCTGGCCCCAGAAATTTGAACGCCGTCATTCGCAACGCTTTGAGCTGAAAAGCTTGCAATCCCTCGAATGTTTCTTTCATTCCAGGAGCTGAGAAGAGGTTGTGGGCTTTTATTCCATTGAAGATAGTCTCTTCATACGCTTTAGCCTTCCAATCCGATAAGCTTCCGATACCTTGCAATATATTACCAACCAACTCTATCGCGGTTCGGGCGTCCATTTTCGTCTGGAACTGGGAACCCTTGATGATCGCGAAACTCACATCCAACAAACCCGCAAGCGCGGCGGCGCGTGCGTTCGGCGCAGCTTTAAACACATCGGCCTTGCTTGCGCCCCGGGAAAGACCTCGTTCTACGTTACGAACACGGTCGCGGTTCGCTTGCGCTAGGGTTCCTGCGTACTGAGCCGCTGTCCGGCCGAGGGTGGTTACACCAAGCGACACAATGAATCTCGTCAGCTTAGCCTCCACTTGTGGGACAGGAAGACCTTTAACGGTCTCCATCATTTTCACACTCATGAGCGACGCAATATGCAATGGCCAGGCGAGCTTGCGGAATTTAGCGCTCTCGCTGATACGTGGAAACGTTTCCATGAAGCCCAGTGCCTTGTCACCCAAAGAAGCCCGTGCAGCAAATGGCTTCAGCTTGTCCGTGATCGCGTCAGCAAGACTTGTGGTTGGCTCTGCATTTGGAAGAACTTGCGCGGAAGGTGATTCCTGCGTCTGCGCCTTCATCTGCTGGCGATAAGGCGCATTGTTGAAAGACAGCGTTTTACCTAGCACGTTGTCGTCCCATAAATCTACTTTCGCAAGCCATGCTTTGCCCGCCTTGTTGGCCTCCGTACCGCTCATGCAGTGCGCCAACTCCAAACTCAAATCTGCACCGCCTCCTGACTGGTTGACCTGGGCATCTTTTGCGCTGTATAGCGCTATCGCGCGCTTAAGCGAAGCCGAATCAAGCCACGCAACCTGATCGCGCCCCAACATCTCCTGCAGATTTTGCGTGGCTTCGTACTTCTCACCTTGTTTTTCAACAATCGTTGCGGCAGATACCGAATCAAACAGTTCTTTGAACTCTGCATCGCCGGCTGCAGCTGCTCGGTCTCGCTCAGCCTGCTGATTGCGGGCAATCGCGGCGTCTCGACGGGCTTCCTCTCTGGCGCGCGTCGCGGCATCTCGATAAGCGATCGGGGCAGGGCGTCGCATCTTGTTCCAAGTATCAATGTGCTCGCTCGCCCTTTTTATTGCCCCTTTTTTTACAAGGTCGCGCAATCCTTGCGCACCGATGGCAGTTTGGTACACCCATTCGTTACTGACGCTTTTATCGAATCCCGGGGAGCTCTCCGCCTGCCACGCTGTATAGACCGTCTGCGCCTCCCCCTGAAGATGCCCCAACTCTTGAGTGATGCCCATAGCATCTTCACACGCGACTACCGCTCCTTGGTTCTGCTGCAGAAACGCGGCCATTTGCTTCAGACGGATTCCATGGGCCTTCTCATAGGTCGGACCGATTCGCGTGACTGTAGAGGTTTCATCGAAACCTGAGGCGTAGCCATCCAGAGTCATTAGCGGAGTGGAGACCTCCTCTTGGTAATCGCCCCACCCGCGTTCCTGCGGCGTACTCCCCATCAGGCCATACAGCAAAGGATCCAACGCATCTCTCAACCTGGAATTCGCCAACGCCGCAAACTCAGCAACCTGCCCGTTTAGCAGCCCCGGCTGCGTTGTGTTCGGCTGACTCGTGTTGCCATTAGCCCAGCCGGCCACGTCGAACGATTTCATGTACTTGGCGGGATCAGCTGCAATCACGCTTTTGAAATGCTCATAGTCGATCGGATCTGGGTTGAACAGATACCAGAGCTTTTTGACTTTTTTTGCATCTCTGATCCAGACCATGCTGTTGTTCGCTTGTCGAGAATCACGTGCGCAAGCGATCTTCGGCGCCGTCTTTCCCGGCAAAAACACATCGAACTCTTTCAGATACCCTTGCGGGTGCACAACATAGCCCTTCCATTCGTCCTCGGTACAGATGAGAGGGCCTCGATCAACGTGCACGTACAAATAGCCAGCCCGCAACATACGTACGTTATAGAGCGCTGTGCCTATAGCAACACCGCCAGGCTTAGCTTGTAGTTGTCCAGTGGGGCTCAGTTGCTTCAGCAGCACCATGTTCGCTTCCTGAGCACTGTAAGCAACTGCATATCGCGTGAACAAGATAGGCAGCCCCTTGCGATCGCAGTCACTGCAAGGTGTTGCACAGACTTTTTCAGCTGTCATGGAAATGCGTCCTCATGCGAATTGCTCACGGTCTTCAAACAGGCTGGCAAACCCCGCATCGGGGTCATCACGCAACGCTTGCAGAACACGTGCCAGCACATCACGCCACAGTGGCGCGTCCCAATCAATCGGCTTACTGACGATACCGTCCTGCACGCTTTGCAGAATCGGCCGCCAGCTACACCAGATGAAATCCTGCAGGTTGGAATCCACCAACCCCAGTTCCTGTCCTTTGTCCAACAAACGGGTCATGCTCGCCGCATTGGGCTGCGTTTGAGCAGCGATCCCGCGCTGTGCAAACCTTGCCCACACGCGGTTCCCAACGGGCGATGAATGCGCCGCTTGCCATTGGGTGGCGTTCATCAACCGGTTGAGCGGAGGCACCGTGGCTGGCACAGCCGACGCGGCACATCTCTGCGCTTTGAACCACACTGGTGCTGGAGTAACACTATCTTCTGTTGCGGACAAATCTGCGATCGGCCCCCATGGCTGCGTCAACGACCACCACGCCTGCGTTTTCCCCAGCCACGTGTTCTGCTGCTCCGCCGACAGAGTCGGCCACACGCGTTGCATCACACGTGGATCCTGATAGCGGAACAGTCGCGCAGTGTGACTACCCGGCACGTACTGAAACCCCAGCAGGGCAAGATGCTGGGCAACCCGTATAGCTGACTCCGGGCTGAACAAGACCGCGCAGAGGTACTGACGCGCCAGTCGCTGACTGGCTTGCTTGCTTGTATCTTCCAGCCAGCGTGCCAGAGCCTCCTGAGCACGTGCCTGCACCAGACTGTCGGAATCGGCATCCAGCAACAAGTCATCCGGGACCGGCACAAGGCAAGGCGCCTCGTCCTCTCGGCCCGCGTAGAAATCATCGGGAACGGCCTCACGCCCACTGACGGCCTCGGGCCACTGCTCGGACAATTCAGCTGCAAGGGGATTGCCCTCCCACGCATCAAACAACAAGTACGCGCGCAATGGACGTTCCTGCGGCAACTGTTGCTGAAGCATGTGATAGCCAGCGGCCAGTTCCCGGCACCGCGCCAGATAATCGGGGGGCGGTACAGCCCCTTCGGCAGGTACGGCGCTCAACGTCACATCTGCAAAGCCGGCCAACATGCGATTCGTCATGTCATTGCTCTGGTCATTCAACGCGACACCGACCCTGCACCACTGGTGGCGGCACCGTCCTCTTGGACACTGCACCCTTTCAGCTTGCCTTGCGCCAAGCTGTTATGCACCGCCGCCCCACCCGGCCCCACAAACTGATGCCCCGCCCCCTTGAACGTCACCATCCCAGGCGCATGCAGCTCAATCGTGCCGTTGGTCACCTTGATCTGCGCACCGGCTGCATTGACCAGCACATACTGCTTGGCCTCGGCCGTCACGCTGGCCTGCGTGGATGCCACGGTCACAGCCTTTTCGGCCACGAGGTGGCTTTCACCCTTGAGGCTGCTCAATCCCACCTTGCCGCTGGCGGCATGCATGGCGATACCAGGTGTGGCATCCCCCGCCTGCCCGAGCGACTTGCCATGCGCGTACAGGCTCAGCCCTTCGGCCACAGCAACAGACAGGTTGCCCCCCACCGGCACATTCACATCCTGCTTGGCGGCAAGCATCACCTGCGTACCGGCAACGATCACGGTATCGGCGGGCGTTGTGGTGACGATGCCCTTGGGCGCGGAGATCTGCAGATGCGGCTCGCTGTAGGCAACGGCCTGGGCACCTTCACCGGCGCTCTCGGTGTGGCGAAGGACTTCGGTGGTGTGACGCAGTTGCTTGAGCGCGGGCAGTTCCTTGGCGGCCGGCTCATCTGCCAGGCCGGCCTTCTGCTTCTGCGCGGCTTCAGCCAGGGATTCGGCCAGGTCGCTCATCGCTTCGATCTGGCTGGCGGCGGCTTCACTGTCCTGCAATGCCGCATCGGTGCCAGCGCTGTGCACGGTCAGCAGGAGACCGGCACCGGCGCGCACGCTGCCACTGTCGTCGGTGGCCAGCGCGGCACCGTGGCCAAGATCCGCCTGACGCGCGCTGTCGATCTGTTCCTTGTGGTGGCCTAGCACGAGGCCCGTGGCGGCCTGCGTGGTGCTGAGCTGCGTGCGGCCCTGGCCTGCTGTGTCGTCAAACACAAGCTGGTTGTAGCCCGATGTGCCTGCCTGGCTGCCCGCAAGCGCCTGCGTCTTGATGCCGGAAAGCACCGCGTTGTGAGCGTAGGCGCCTTGGCTCTTGCTGTCGCCGGCAAACCAAGCGGGTGCGTTGCCGGTAGCGCCGGCTGCACCGGCCTGGTTCTGGTTGTACTGTGCGTCGGTCTGGCCGGTGCCGTTGTAAGCGGCGCCCACCACAACGGGGCGGTCGATGTCGCCTTGCAGGAATTCCACCAGCACTTCCTGGCCAACACGCGGTAGGGCCACGCCACCCCAGTTGGGGCCGGCCACCGGCGCGGCCACGCGCACCCAGGCGCCCAGGCCGGCGCTGGCGCGCGCGTTGTCATCGCCAGCGGGGTGGGACTGGCGGCTGGC
>F21B_10004431_pt1 | contig 21076 bp, 17 predicted proteins | sample RepKananBrdUF21B_FD_10803 | JGI IMG/M metagenome (IMG submission 10803) | reverse complement strand
GCGGCCACCATGCCGAACATCACCAGCCCCGCGCCACCCAGCACGTACTGCGGCACGGATGCCACCACGTACGACAGCTTCGGAAACAGCCCCAGCACGATCAGCAGCACACCGCCCGCTGCCGCCACGTAGCGCGAACGCACACCCGTGATCGACACCAGCCCGATGTTCTGCGAGAACGACGTATGCGGGAACGTGTTGAACACGCCGGCCACCACCGTCGCCAGACCGTCGGCGCGCAGGCCGTTGGTCAGCTCGTTGCGCGAGATGGGCTTGCCCACCACGTGCGACAGCGCGAGGAACATGCCGGTCGATTCCACCAGCGTGATCACGATCACGATGCACATCGAGATGATGGCCGACAGTTCGAACTTGGGCATGCCGAAGTGGAACGGCGTCACCAGCGTCATCAGCGGCGCGGCGCTAACATCGGCCAGCGACACCTTGCCGAAAGCGGCGGCCACCAGCGTGCCCGCCACGATGCCCAGCAGCACAGCGATATTGCACAGCAGCGCGTTACCGAACTTGGTCAGCAGCAAGATCGTCACCAGCACCAGCGCAGCGATGGCCAGGCCAAACGGATCGCCAAAGGCCGGGTTCGGCACCATGTGCTTCACACCGTCCACCACCTGCGGAATCATCTGCTGGCCACCGGCGGCCCAGTTGATGCCCACGCTCAGCAGCGAAAAACCGATCAGCATGATGACCGTGCCCGTCACCACACGCGGGAACAGGCCCAGCAGCCGACCCATCAGCGGGGCAATGGCAATGCCGAACACACCCGAGACGATGGATGCCCCAAAGATGCCGGGCAGCCCCATGCCGGGTTCCACGCCGATGGCGATCATCGGTGCCACGGCGGCAAACGTCACCCCCATCATCACCGGCAGCCGAATCCCGAAGATCAGGAAGCCGAGCGACTGGATGAGCGTGCCGATACCGGCCGCAAACAGGTCGCAATTGACGAGATACGAAAGATCGCTCTTCGACAGGCCAAGCGCATTGCCGACAATCAGCGGCACCGCAATCGCACCGGCATACATCACCAGCAGGTGCTGCAAGCCGAGTGCAAACAGGCGCGGCAGCGGCAGGCGTTCGTTAACAGGATCGACGCAGGTCGAGGACGACGGCGAGGGAAGGCCGGGGGATTGGCGCATTGTCTTGTCTCCTGGGGCCACTCCCGTGTACGTGCCGGGAGCGTGCCTGGTGTGCATCGAGCGGACCGGGCACGGGCCCCGTCTGCCGACATTTGCGCGACGTGATGTCGCACATTTGCCGGCATCTTGGAGCGCGCTCCGGCTTATGTCAACAATTGCTATCGTTTTTTGTGTACATATTTTGCGTTCCGAAATGCGAGTGCGCTTCGAACATCGCCACACCTTGGTAAGTCACGCCGGAGTCGAATCGCTGGCGGTACAGGATGGCGCATCGCAGCATGCCGTTGTCGGCCACCACGGGCGTGAGATCGTAGGTGCCGCGCCCAAACGGGCTACCACCGTGGCAGGTGGTGCCAATATCGGGCTGGTAGTGCCGGATCAGCAGCGTCGCGCGCAGCCCGCTGGCTTGCACTTCCAGGCTGCCGATCAGACGCAGGGTGCCGCCCTGCCAAACCATGTCCAACGTGCCGCTCACGCAGCCTACGGGCCCGCATCCGCCAACCACGGTGGGCGTTGTAAACACGCCGCGACACCCGAGCGCCGTCTGCTGGCGCAGGGTCAGGTCGGCCTGATCGATCACGGCGTAGTGATAGTCCCCGGCGTTGCCGCCCACCGCTAACGTTTGCGCGCCCATGCGCACGGTGCCGCGCGTCCAGCGCCCGTGCATGTAACCGCGGTGGTGATGGAGATCCGCCAGCTCGGCGGTGTCGCCAATCAGCTGGTAGTCGTTGATGCCGATGATGGCACCCGAAGGCAGTTGCGCCAGCCGAGCAGCGCTGCCGCTGACCTGCCGCGCCCCGTTGCCCAGCATGAAGCGGGGCGGCGCACTACGATGGGCAGGCAATGACTCTGTGGCAAACGTGACAACCCGGGCGTCGGGCAGAAGAACAGCCTGCCCGCTCGCCGCCGGTTTCTGACAACCTGTCAAATTGTTGGCGGTCCCCTTTTTTTATGCGCATCGTGCGCATCCGTAACATCGGTTTGCCCAGCCAAGCGATGAGATGAATCCATTGTGGTCCTTGAGGAAGGTTGAACTGCCGCGACTCCGTAGCGGAATGTGCTGCGCAGCGCGCCTCAGCGAGGCGGATTCAGCCTAGGCAGTGGCTCACCCAAAGTTCAAGAAGCAACACAACTTCATATTCCTTGATATTCAAACGGGCTCCCTCAACTGCGGGACTCGTCCATCCCCAGCGATGCCATGAAGAACCCTCACTATGATCCGGCCAAGCCTCACCACACGCCGGATGGCTTCCGCAACCGCTACCCGCATCCGCGCCCCGGCGGGGATTTCTGGAAATGGCAACGCGAGCGCCGCAAGTCAGGGCTCCCCAAACCGCCCACACTGGACCTCGCCTGCATTGCCCCCAACCTGAGCGCGGTACACCAGCCGCCTGACGTGCCGCAGCTCACCTGGATCGGCCATGAAACACTGCTGCTGCAGATTGATGGGCTCAACGTGCTGACAGACCCGGTGTTCTCCAAGCGCGCTTCGCCGCTGCCGTTTGCCGGCCCGCGCCGCCACCAGCCGCCGGGGCTGTCGCTCAAGCAGTTGCCGCATATCGACCTGGTGCTGATCTCGCACAACCACTACGACCATCTGGACCGTGCCAGCGTGCGTGCGCTGATGCATCAGCCGGGCGGCGCACCGATGTTTTTCGTGCCGCTGGGTATCGACCACTGGTTTGCGCGCAACGTGCGCGGCACGCGCCTATCAGGTGACAAGCCCAACGTGCGCGCCTTCGACTGGGACGATGAAGCACACTTCGGCCCCTTCACCGCGCATTTCTGCGCCGTACAGCATTGGTCCGCACGCGGCCTGTACGACCGCAACCAGACGCTGTGGGGCAGTTGGGCACTGCTGCATCCGCGCCTGCGCTTCTGGTTCTCGGGTGATCTGGGGTATTCGCAAGACACGCGCGACATCGGCACGCGCTTCGGCCACTTTGATGTGGCCGCGATTGCCGTGGGCGCGTACGAGCCACGCTGGTTCATGAAGGCCCAGCACATCGACCCGACCGAGGCGGTGCAGGTCATGCAGGACATCGGTGCGCGGCAGGCGGTGGGCATCCACTGGGGCACGTTCGCGCTGACGGACGAACCGCTGGACCAGCCCATCGCCGATCTGGCCAACGCATTGAAGGTTGCCGACGTGCCCGCAGAACGCTTCGCCCTCTTCAAGCATGGCGAGACGCGCGTATGGGATGCAGCGGCCCAACGCCTTGTCACCGCATTACCCAAAGAAAACGCGCGGCCGCGAGATGACTCGCTGGCCGCGCAATAAGACTTTGGCAGGGAAAGCTCGGAACTACGCCGGCATCAGGTCGGCGTCGGCAGCCATGCGCGATCACGCAGACGAGCGCGGATGCGTGCGATGGCCTGGCTGTGGATCTGGCACACGCGCGATTCCGACACGCCCATCACGGCGCCGATCTCACGCAGGTTCAGATCCTGTTCGTAGTACAGGCTCATCATGAGCTTCTCGCGCTCGGGCAACCCCTCGATGGCGGCCACCACCGATTCGCGCAAGTCGTGGTCCAGCAACTGGTCCAGCGGCGTCAAATCGTTCTCGGCAGCGCGGTTCTCGATGAAGGCGTCGGCGTCTTCGCGGTCGAAATCTTCGTAGTACAGCAGCTGGCTGCCCTGCAGGTCGACCAGTTGCTTCTGGTAGTCGGCCAGCGACATGTTCAGCGCAGCGGCAATTTCCGTTTCCGTGGGCGCACGGCCCTTTTGCTGCTGCAGCTTCTGGATCGCCTGCTCGATCGTGCGGGCGCTGCGGCGCAGGCCGCGCGGCAGCCAATCGGAGCCACGCAGCTCGTCCAGGATTGCGCCGCGAATACGCTGGGCCGCGTAGAACTCGAACTGCACGCCCTGCGTTTCTTCATAGCGCGACAGCGCATCGAGCAAACCCATCATGCCGGCCTGGATCAGATCGTCGAGTTCGACGCTGGCCGGCAGCTTCACCATCATCTGGTTGGCAATGCGGCGTACCAGCGGTGCATACGTCGCCATCTCGTCGGACTTGGTCTTGCGACCGGTTGCGGTGTACATATCCATGCCTGCCTTTGGCGCTTCGTTCATGGTGCGCCTCAATAAACCATCTCGGCCGCGCGCGCGGTCGCGCGGGGCGTCAGGATCGACGTTGTTTGTGCCGCCTCATGGGCCGCCGCATCCGGCGCAGCCTGAGTCGGTTCTTGCGCCGATACCGTCACCCGCGACGCCGCCGTGCTACCAGCGACATCAGCGGCCTGGGCCTCGGCGCTGGCCCAGCTCAGCATCTCTTCGGCAAGCTGGCGGAAGGCCATGGCCGAAGGCGATGCGGGAAACGCGCTCGCCACGGGCTTGCCGAGCGAGAGCGCCAGTTCTACGTGCCGGTCTTCCGGCAGATAACCGGCAAAGTCGATCCGGGTGTTCAGATACTGCCCCACCGTGTTGGCCAGGTTGCCGAACACGCGCACGGCGGAGTCCACCGAATGCGCACCGCACACCACGGTGCGGATGCCGGCGCCGCTACCTTGCAGCACAGCGGTTTTCTTGAGCAGCGTGTACGCGCTCTTGATGCCTTCCGGACCGTCGGTGAAGGTCAGCAGCACGTCATCGCAAGCCTCGGCCACGGTGGCGAGCGCGCGGGTACCGAAATGCGCGGCCACCAGCGTCACGTCCGCCTTGTCGTCGTACTGTTCGAGCATGCCCGCCACAGCCAGCATGGTCTGCGCGCTCACCACGGCGGCGTCGCGGCCCATGGCGGACAGCGCAATGCGCAGGTTGTCGACAAAGTCATCCACCTGCTCTTGCTCGCCGATCACCAGCACGCGGCGGCTGGCTGCCTGACCGAGCATGCGGCGCAGCCCGGCGGCTTGATCCTTGGCGAAAGGTGTGGTCATGCTCGCCCCCTTGTTCAGGCGAAATCGAAAGCGGCCAGGCCCGGTTCGCGGCTGCGTGCGGCGCCTTGCGCCACCAGCAGCGATTCATCTGAATCCAGCGCGAACGACGATTGCTCGGCACTTGCACGGAAGCTGCGGTGGATCAGCAGCTTCTTGTTCGGTACTGCAATGTCCTCCGGCACACGCTGGCCGTACGACACGTAGTGCAGCGGCAGGCGGCGGCGGATCATCACGTCCATGGCGTGGCCCACCGATGCAGCCTCGTCGATCTTGGTCAGAATGCAGCCGGCCAGGTTGGCATCGCGGTAGGCGCTCACCACTTCGTCGAGCGTCTTGCCGTTGCTTGCAGCGTTCAGCAGCAGCAGGCGTTTGATCGACGGGCCCACAGCGTGCAGCATCGCCATCTGTTCAGACACCGCGCGATCGCGCTGGCTCATGCCGATGGTGTCGATCAGCACGACGTGTTTCTCACGCAGATCATTGAGCGCCAGGCTCAGGTCTTGCGCGTCTTTCACGGCATGCACCGAGACGCCCAGGATCTTGCCGTAGATGCGCAGCTGTTCGTGGCCACCGATCCGGTAGCTGTCGGTCGACAGCAGTGCCACGCGCGAGGCACCGTGGCGCAGCACGAAGCGCGCAGCCAGCTTGGCGGTGGTGGTGGTCTTGCCCACACCCGTCGGGCCCATCAGGGCAAACACGCCGCCCTGGTCGAGCAGGCTGTTTTCATCCGACACGGTGGTCAGGTTCTTTTCAATGGCGCGTTGCACGAAGTCCAGCGCACCCTCATACGTGTCGTGCTGCGGCATGTTCTCGAGCACGTAGCGCGTGAGCTGCGCCGAGAAACCCGCGTTCAGCATGGTCTGGAACAGGCGCGTGCGCACCGGATCGCCCAGCTTCACGCCCAGCGAGGCCAGGCTCGACATGGCGTCGGTCAACGTGCTCTTGAGCGTTTCGATCTCGCCCACCATGCGGCGGGTCATGGCGTCGGTTTCCGCCTTGATGTCGGCCTTGATGGCCGAGCGCTGCAGGCTCACGTCTTCGCGCGGGGCGTCCGGTTTGGCCATCGAATCCTCCATGCGGACGAAGATGTCGGCCGGGTTGACGCTCTCAACTTGCGGTTGCGGGCGGCCAATCTGCTGCTCGGCAGCGCGCGTAGCGCGTGCCTGGGCTTCCACGCGCTCGGCAAACGAGCGCAGCGTGGTCGGCTGGTCATCCTGCTCACGCTGCGATTCACGGCGAGCGGCCGTGCGCTTGATCGGCTCGACGGGTTCGTCTTCCGGCACCACGGTGCGGCGGGCGATGAACTGGGCCGTGCTGGCCAGCGTCTGGGCGGCATCTTCATTGGCGCGATCCAGCGACAGGCCTGCCAGCATGCGGGTGGAGGCCACCAGCGGGTCCACACCCAGCAGCGTTTCCGATGCGCCGAGCTCCACGTCGTCATCCACGCGGGCTTGCAGCTTGCGGCCGGCGGCCGGCTCAGCCAGCGCGTCTTCTTGCACTGGGGCTTGTACGGCAGCGCGGCGCGCAGCGGTAAAGCGGTTGCGCAGACGGGCCAGTGCATTCGGTGCGGCCGACGTTTCGGCCTGGGCCACAGCTTGCACTTGCGGCTCGGTGGGTGCCTGAGCTGCTGCCTCGGCCACCGGTGCGGGCTCCGGAATCGGAGCCGGCATGCTCGGGCGGCGTTGTGCGGCCTTCGGCGCGGTCGAGTGCGTATCGACCAGCGCATCCAGGTGCGTATCGGAGGCGGCGATGACCTCGATGCCGCCCGGCACGGCGCGGTTCGAGAGGATCAGCGCGTCGTCGCCCAACTGGTCGCGCACTTTACGCAACACGTCGCGCGACGTCAGTCCGGTGAATCGATGCATTTTCATGCGCGGCCTCCAAGCATGGCGACAACCTTAATCGTTCGGTGATCTGGAATTTCAGCGTGTGACAGCACGCGCAGGCTGGGTGCGGCACGCTTGAACAAGCGGGCCAGCATGGGGCGCAGCGCGGGCGGTACGAGCAGGACGCCCGTCTGGCCCATCTGTTCGTATTGACGTGACGAATCCGCGGCCGCTTGCATGAGCGAATCAGCCAGTTGCGGTTCGATCGGGCCGGCTGAGCCGGCATGTGCGCCAACGATGCTTTGCAGCAAGATGTTCTCCAGATTCGGGTCGAGCGTAACGACCTGCATTTCGTTCTTGGCCGGAAACAGGTGCTGGGCGATTGCCCGGCCCAGCGCGATCCGCACGGCGGCGGTGAGTTCGGCGGGGTCTTGCGTCCTGCCTCCGTGCTCCGCCAGCGTCTCGACGATGGTGCGGATGTCGCGGATGTGCAGGCCTTCGTCCAGCAGGTTCTGCAGCACCTTCTGCACGGTCGCGACGGGCAACAGCTTGGGCACAACGTCTTCGACCAGCTTCGGTGCTTCCTTGGCCAAATGATCGAGCAACTGCTGCACTTCCAAACGGCCGAGAAGCTCGGTGCTATGGGTGTAAATCAACTGATTGACGTGCGTGGCGATGACCGTGCTGCAATCGACAACGGTATAGCCCTCGGCCTGCGCGCGATCGCGCACATCGGCGGTGATCCACATGGCCGGCAGGCCGAAGGTCGGGTCCACGGTGGGGGTGCCCGGCAGCTGCGTGCCCAAGCGTTCGCCATGCCCGTCCTGACCGCCCGGGTTGATGGCCAGGAACTTGCCCTGCTGCACCTCGCCCTGGCCGATTTCCACGCCCTTGAGCGTGATGCGGTACGACGACGGGCCCAGCTCCAGGTTGTCGCGAATGTGCACAACCGGCGCCAGAAAGCCCATGTCCTGTGTGAATTTCTTGCGGATGCCCTTGATGCGGCGCAGCAGCTCGCCGTCCTGGCTCTTGTCGACCAGCGGGATCAGGCGGTAGCCGATCTCCAGACCCAGCACGTCGACCCACGACACGTCGTCCCAGCTCGCTTCCGGTGTATCGACCGGGGCAATGGCCTGCAGCACCGGTTCCGGCTCGGGAATCTCGCGGCGCTTCTTCAGGTACCAGCCCAGATAACCCAGGCCGCCGCCAAACAGGATGAACGGGATGTGCGGCATGCCCGGCACCAGGCCCAGCAGGCCGATCACGCCGGCGGTGGTCATCAGCACCATCGGCATGGCAAACAGCTCGCTCGACAGTTGCTGGCCGACGTCCTTGTCGGTGGACACGCGGCTGACCATGATGCCCGCCGCGGTGGAGATCACCAGCGCGGGAATCTGCGCAACCAGGCCGTCGCCAATGGTCAGCAGCGTGTAGTTGGTGGCGGCGTGGCCGATGTCCATGTTGTGCTGGAGCACGCCCACGGCCAGGCCGCCGATGATGTTGATCAGCAGAATGGCGATACCCGCCACCGAGTCGCCACGCACGAACTTGCTGGCACCGTCCATGGAGCCGAAGAATTCGGCTTCCTGGGCGATGGTCGTGCGGCGCTTGCGGGCTTCGTCTTCACGGATCAGGCCGGCGTTCAGGTCGGCGTCAATCGCCATCTGCTTGCCGGGCATGGCATCGAGCGTGAAGCGCGCGCTGACCTCGGCGATCCGGCCCGCGCCCTTGCTGATCACCATGAAGTTGATGATCACCAGGATGACGAACAGCACGATGCCGACGGTGTAGTTGCCGCCCACCAGGAAGTGGCCGAACGCCTCGATCACCTTGCCGGCGGCGTCGGGGCCGGTGTGGCCTTCCATCAGCACCACGCGGGTGGAGGCCACATTGAGCGACAGCCGCATCAGCGTGGTGATCAGCAGGATGCTGGGGAACGACGAGAAATCCAGCGGCCGCAGCGTGTGCATGCTGATCAGCAGCACCATGATCGACAGCGCGATGTTGAACGTGAACAGCAAGTCCAGGATGAACGGCGGCAGCGGCAGCACCATCATCGCCAGGATCAGGATGATCAGCACCGGGCCGGCGGCGGAGCGATAGTCGCCCTGGCGCAGGAAGCTGGAGACTCGGAGCAGTGCGGCGTTCATCTGGACGGGGGTGCCAACGTCGGGGCGGCGGGGGGCTTTTCGATGGGTGCCATCTTGCCGGGGGAGACACCAAATCGAAGAAGCGAGAAAGCCGCCCAAAAGGCGGCTTTTCTTTGAAATACCCTCCCATCGGGGGGTGCGCTTATGCCCCTTACTGCCGCCTAGCAGGGTGCGGCGTGCGCCGCAGCAGACTTCCATGCAGAATCGCGTACCCAAATGGGCTGTGCCAATCCTGACCCTGAACCGCCCCCCCTGCGATACCACTCGCACTGCAGCAGCGGCCTGGCAGTGTTCCATGCGGCCAGGGGCACTGGGTATGGGACTTGCAAATCATCCTGAAACGCCCGCCCACCAGACCCGGATCCACGCACGCCGCACAAAGGCGGTGCATTGGCCGGTGCGTGGATGCACCAACCCGATCATAGGCAACGTTCAATGAAGCGCCCCACATCTGCATTACTGGACATACACGATTGTTTGCCGCACTGGCCGTTCATGCGATGAGCGGCGCCATGGACCATCAGCTTCATCACGCAAGCAGCACCGTTGCGGCAAGCAGCCCCCATGCAGCCGGACACACGATGCTTGAGGACATCTATGGCATGGCCGTCGGCATGATGTTTATCGTGACGGGGGTGGTGTTGCTCAGCGCGGCCGGACTCGTGACCGGTGGCATTGCCGGTATCGCGCTGCTCGTGTCGTATGTCGCGCCGTTGTCGGTCGGCACCATTTTCACGTTGGTCAACGTGCCGTTTTTCGTGTTTGCCTATTTCGTGATGGGCCCGCGTTTTGCCATCAAGTCGACGCTGGCCAGTTGTGGCATCACCCTCCTGCTCGCGTTGACGCGGCAGGCCTTGCACATCGATTTTGAGAGCCCGCTGTTTGCAGCACTGGTGGGCGGAACGCTCAACGGCATGGGGGTGTTGGCGCTCGCCCGGCATGGCTCTGGCGTTGGCGGCACGGGCGTTCTGACGCTCTGGCTCCAACGCGCGCATGGGATCAATGCGGGGATCGTGCAGGTGGCCATCGATTCGTTGATTCTGCTGACATCGCTCCTGGTGATCCCGACTGGCCGCGCGGGATGGTCGGCGCTGAGCGCGGTTGCCATGAGCGCGATGGTGATCGCATGGCACCGCCCGGGTCGATATAACGTCGTGGTGCGGTAGCGCCAGTCGGGGCCTCACCGGCGGAAGCATCAACGCTGGGATTGCCGATCCTTTATTGCCGACCCTTATTGCCGACCCTTACGCGTTGCTGGTGACGTCGTCAGCGGCGTCTTCGGGGCCAGCGTTCGTGGGATCGGGCCCTGGGTCCATGTCGGCGGGCACCGGCAGATCGGTCGGGCGCTTCGGAGCACGGCCGCCCACCTGATGCAGGCGACGCAGCTGGTAGACGTAGGCCAGGACTTCCGCCACGGCGGCGTAGAGCGCTTCCGGGATCTGGTGCCCGATCTCGGTATGCCGATACAGCGCACGCGCCAGCGGCGGCGCTTCCAGAATGGGGATCTTGTGCTCGGTGCCCAGCTCTCGGATCTTGGCCGCCACCAGATCGGCGCCCTTGGCCAGCACGCGCGGTGCGCCGCCTTCCTTTTCGGAATAGCGCAGCGCCACGGCGTAGTGGGTCGGGTTGGTGACGATCACGTCGGCCTTGGGCACGTCGGCCATCATGCGACGCTGGGCCGCTTGGCGCTGCAGGTTGCGGATGCGGCCCTTGACGTGTGGATCCCCTTCAGACTCGCGGTGCTCCTTGCGCACTTCTTCCTTGGTCATGCGGTGCTTGCGGGCGTATTGCCACAGCACCAGCGGCACATCCACGGCGACCACCAGCAGCATCACCGCGGCCATGCAGAGAAACGCTACACCGGCCACGTGCATGACATCGCCCATGGCGGCGCGCAGGTCCTGCTGGGGCAGCTCCATGAACTCGCCCCGGTAGTGCAGGATCAGCCCCCAGGCGACGCCACCCACCATCGCCAGCTTGAGCAGCAGCCGAGGCAACTCCAGCAGCCCTTCCACCGAGAACATGCGCGTCAAACCCTGCAGCTTGAACAGGCGCGAGATGTCCGGCTCCAGCGGCTTGAACGAGATCGCCCCGCGCGTGAGCGCCAGCGGCGTGAGCGCGGCCAGGACCAGCATGAGAACCAGCCCGCCCAGCACCGTGGCCAGCGGCGTGAATTGCGCGCTGATGTAGATCCACTGGTCTTGCGCCCGGGTGTAGTCGTAGCGGTGGAACTCCAGGCAGCGCGCCAGAAACGACGACGCGGCCCGCACGATCGACTCGCCCATCACCCACAACCCGCCGGCACTGACGGCCAGCAGGGCGAACGAACCCAGTTCCCGTGATTTGGGAACGTCGCCTTCTTCGCGCGCCTGCTCGAGGCGCCGCGGAGAGGCGGGTTCGGTTTTTTCGAGATCGCTTTCTTCGGACATGCCGGGAGGCGAGGGATGGATGGGTAGACGCTCGCATTATTCCGGCACCACGCGCTTGCTAAAGCGTGGAGAAAACCGCCTCAGGCAGGCTTTTTCCGTGGAATGACCGGCCCGCGCCGCCCAACGGCCAAAGTCTCAAAACAGCTGCTTGATAACACTGGCTTAACAAAACACCCTCCACCGGCCACTACCATGCGCCGCAGTCACATGCACTGCGGCGCATACGGTACGTCGGGCAGTCCAACCTCGTCATGCAGGAGGGGATATGCGGTGGCAGTTCAAGGCCGGGGCCATCCTGGCGGCGGCAATACTGGTGTTTGCAGGGGTGCGGCTGTTTTCGGCCGATGCTGCCGATGCGCAGCCGGTCGATCCGCCAAGACAAGCCGCTGCGGCCACGCCGCCCTCGCCTGCCCCAGCACCTGCCGGCACACCACCACCGCAGGCCGCCCCTGCATACAAGCCACCGCCGCCGCCCGAGCGCTCGCTGCCGCCCCGCTTTACCGATTACCTCGCCCGCGAGTACCCCAACTCCACCGCTACCCGCCAGGCCCTCACGCAGATCGCCTATGGCTGGAGCGAGGCCGTCAACGACGTGCGCGGCCCGCACGACGCCAAGCTGGCCGGCAACGACATCGCCCGGGGCATCGCCTGCGCGCTGGGCCCGGGTGTGCTCGCCAGGACCGGCGTCGACCAGCAGACGATGCTCGACCGCATCAAGAACGCACGCGCCGTCATGCTCGACAACGACAGCGACACGATGGCCTATCTGCGCTTCCAGTCGCTGGCCGGCGGCCAGTACTTTGACGACCCCGGCGCCGCCTCGTGCAGTTTCGATCCGGCCACGCTGCCGAACTGAGTTTCCCGCCTGACTTCACCCACGCCCTCACCACGCACCAAGGAGACTGCTGCATGAAGAAGATGAAGAGACTTGCCCCCGTCGTGCTCGCCGGTTCGCTGCTCGCCGCGCCCCTGAGTGTCCTGGCGGCTACCCCCGGGTCGGCCATCGTGTTCGTCAACGGCATCAACAACACGTTTGACGATGCGGTTGCCAGCCTGCAGGTGCTGAAGACCCAGCTCAACGCCCGCGACAAGAACAACACCTACCTCTACGGAAACGCCTACAACGCCACGCAAGGCGCGTTAAGCGACATCTACCAGGTGTTCAAACAGAAAAGCGTAGAAGGATCGAGCCCGGCCGATTTCTGGCGCGCCATCGACGGCAACAGCCTGCCGGCAGGCGGCATGAATGCGGCACTCCAGCAAAAGTACATCGACATCCTCACCAAGAACGACATTCCCGAGCTGCCGGACCACCTGAACCAGTACCGCAACTATCTGAAGGCGCAGCGCAAGGTCGTGCTGGTCGGCCACTCGCAGGGCACGCTGTACACCAACTTCGAGATCAACCTGCTGGTGACGGGGCCGGACAAGGCGCAGGGCAAGATCAGCGCGGTCAATGTGGGGAACGCGGCGCGCTATCAACTGCCGGGGTCGACCTACCTGACGTCGACCTCCGATACGGTGATCGGCGCATTGAGCCTGGTGCAGACGGTGCTGCCCGCCAACTACTCGCTCGGCTGGCACCCGCTGTCTGACGTGCTGGGCCATTCGTTCGCGAAGATCTACATGAACGCGAGTTACAGCGCGGCGGGCCAGATCCTGCAGCAGGTATCGCAACAAGCACGCAACTGAACGCAGGACTGAGCAGACGTGCGGTTCGCAATAGCGCCGCACGCCTGCATGGCAGCGGCAAGCGCCTGCCACGTCATATCGACCTGCGGAAAACTTCGTCGCCTTACACCGGGTGCGTCCATAGCATGACCCGTTCTTTTCAAACCAGAACGGACCAACCGTCATGTCACCCGACCGAGCCATCTCCCCTGCCTTGCCCTTGCATCAACGTGCGCTGGCTGCGCTGCTTGCCGGCGCCATTGCCACACTCACTGCCTGCGGCAGTGATGCGCCGCCCGGTACATCTGCCGGTACCGTGGCCGACAGCAGCACGCCCACTACACCGGCGCGCAAGCCCAACATCCTCTACATCATGGCCGATGACCTCGGCTATTCCGACATCCATGCCATGGGCGGGGAGATCGACACGCCCAACCTCGATGCCCTCGTGCAAACAGGCCGGCTGCTGACCAACCACCACGCCGGCACCGTCTGCGCCATCACGCGCGCGATGCTCATCTCGGGCACCGATCACCACCTCGTGGGTGAAGGCACCATGGGTGCGCCCAATGACGAGCGCGCAGGGCTGCCCGGCTACGAGGGCTATCTGAACGACCGCTCGCTCTCCGTCGCGCAACTGCTCAAGGACGGTGGGTATCACACCTACATGGCCGGCAAATGGCACCTGGGCAATGGCATTCCGGGCAGCGCGGCCAACCTGGGCAAGACGCCCGACCAGTGGGGCTTCGAGCGCTCGTATGCGCTGCTGCCGGGCGCGGCCGCCAACCACTTCGGGCACGAAAATGCCAACGCCAAGAACTACACGGAAGACGGCGCCTACGTACAACCGGGCCAGCCTGGGCAACCGGGCGGCACCGGCGGCAGCCCGGCCGTGTTCTATTCGACGGATTTCTACACGCAGAAGCTGATCAGCTACATCGATTCGCACAAGGGCGACGGCAAGCCGTTCTTCGCCTATGCGGCCTATACCTCGCCGCACTGGCCGCTGCAGGTGCCGGACCCGTGGCTGCACAAATACGCGGGCCGCTATGACGCGGGCTACGACGTCATCCGCAACGCGCGCATTGCGCGGCAGAAGGCGCTGGGCATCATCCCGGCCGATTTCACGCCGTTTGCCGGCCTGCCCGGCACGACCACGCGCCCGGCGGCCTCGCCCAACAACGGCACGGCCAACGCGCGCTACATCAACGCCAACCACGGCCCCGCGCAGGGCTATACCGACTACGGCCCCGGCTACGTCAACAAGAAGTGGAGCGACCTCACGCCGCTGGAGCGCAAGGCGCAAGCGCGCTACATGGAGATCTACGCCGGCATGGTCGAGAACCTCGACTACAACATCGGCCTCTTGATCCAGCACCTGAAAGACATTGGCGAGTACGACAACACCTTCATCATGTTCCAGTCGGACAACGGCGCGGAAGGCTGGCCGATCGACTCGGGCGCAGACCCGAAGGCCACCGATGAAGCCAATGCCACCGACCCGATCTACTCCAAGCTCGGCTCCGACAACGGCTTGTCTGCCGCGCAACGCCTGCAATACGGCCTGCGCTGGGCCGAGGTGAGTGCCACGCCGTTCAACCTGGTCAAGGGGCACGCTGCCGAAGGCGGTGTTTCCGTGCCGGCCATCGTGCGCCTGCCGGGCCAGACGCAGGCGTTGCCGCCCATCACGCGCTTTACGCACGTGACGGACAACACCGCCACCTTCCTGGCTGTGGCCGGCATTACGCCGCCCAGCACGCCGGCGCAACCGGCTGTGGATGGCAACGGCGTCGACCAGAACAAGGGCAAGGTGCAGTACGGCAACCGCGCGGTGTATCCGGTGACGGGGGTGTCGCTGCTGGCGTCGATCCAGCAATCTGCGGATGCGGGCCCGATCCACACCCAGCCCTTTGGTGACGAGTCGTACGGCCGTGCCTACCTGCGCAGTGCAGACGGCCGCTGGAAGGCACTGTGGACCGAACCGCCGCTGGGCGTGGCGGATGGCCACTGGCAGCTCTTCGATATCTCCAAGGACCGCGGCGAGACCACCGATGTGTCTGCTCAGTATCCGGATGTGGCGGCCACGCTGTACCAGCAATGGCAGCAGTACATGAACAGCGTCGGCGGTGTGGAGCCCCTGCGCCCGCGTGGGTTCTATTGATGGCTGCCAGCGTCAACCTTCGCAAGCGCGTGCGCTGGGTGCTGGCGGGCGCGGCGCTGGCAGCCGCCGGCACCGTGCTGCTGCACCCTGCCGGCGGCAACATGGCGGCACCGCTTGTCGCCAATGCAGCCAACGTGGTCAGCGCGCACACCGCACCGCGCCTGCCGCTGGGCACCAGCGAAGCCTGCGGCCGCTACGCCGGCCTGCCGCCCGCTTGGCGCCAGGACACGCGGGCCGGCATGGTGCATGTGAGCAGCGGCAGCTTCACCTTTGGCACCACGCTCGGCTACCCGGACGAGCGCCCCGCTCAGGGCGCCGGCAAGACCCGCGTGGGCGGCTTCTGGATCGACCAGACGGAAGTGACCAACGCACAGTTCGCCGCCTTCGTCACCGCCACCGGCTACGTGACCGACGCGGAGCGCCAGGGTGGAGCGGTGGTCTTTCACGTGCCGGACACGGCGGAGTTGCAGGCGCGCCCGTACGCGTGGTGGCGCTGGGTCAAGGGCGCAGACTGGCGGCACCCGACGGGGCCCGACAGCAAGCTCGTCGATGTCGACAACCAGCCCGTGACGCGCGTCACCCAGGCCGATGCGTTGGCCTATGCACACTGGCTCGGCCACGACTTGCCGACCGAAGCGGAATGGGAATACGCCGGCAAGGCCGGACAGGACGGCGCCGACCTGGAGAAGGCACCGCGCGATGGCAACGGCAAACCCGGTGCCAACTACTGGCAGGGCATCTTTCCCGTGCTCGACACGGCGGAGGATGGCCGCGCCGGCATTGGCCCGGTCGGCTGCTATGCGGCCAATGGCTTCGCGCTGTACGACATGATCGGCAACGTGTGGGAATGGACGCGCGATGCGTACACCGGCCCGCACCAGTCGCATGCAAACGGCGACACGCGCGCCGTAGCCGCGCTGGATCAGCCACAACTGTTTGGCCGCAATGGCAGCCAGCCGAATCGGCCGACGGTGATCAAGGGGGGCTCGTTCCTGTGCTCGCCGGATTTTTGCGTGCGCTATCGGGCCTCGGCACGCGAGGCACAGGAGGCTGACCTGCCCGCCGCACACATCGGGTTCAGAACGATCCTGCGCGACTGAAACACCGCCTCCGGAAATGAAAACGCCCGCCAAATTGGCGGGCGCCGGCAGCAAACGGGGAGCGTTGACAGCCGATTCAGATGCTCAGAAGCCGAGGCTTTCCAGCAGGTCGTCCACCTGCTCTTGGCTACCGACCACGTCTGGGTGGTCCGGATTGATCTGCGGACCATTCAGCAGCGACGTCGACGACGCTTCCGTGCGCAGATGCTCGGGTGCGTTCTCCAGCAGGATGCCAACCAACTGGCTTTCAATCAGTTGCACGACATCCAGCACCTTCTTGATCACCTGGCCGGTCAAATCCTGGAAGTCCTGAGCCATCAGGATTTCCATGAGCTGCTGGTTGGTGTCGCGCGTCTTTTCCGGAACGCTGCGCAGGAAGCCGTTGGTCTGGCCGACCAGATCACGGATCTCTTCGTCGCCCAGTTGGCGGTCCATCCACGACTGCCAGCGGGTGACCAGCGCTTGGGCATCGGTTTCCAGCGCGTCTTGCACCGGGCGGGCCGCGTCGATGGCGTTGAGCACGCGGGTGGCCGCCTGCTCGGTCATGTTGGCGATGTAGTTCAGGCGGTCGCGTGCGTCTGGAATGGCCGATGCGGCCTTCTCCACGCCCTTGTCCAGACCCAGCTCACGCATGCTTTCACGCAACATGCGCGTGAGGTGGCCGATGCGCTGGAGCATTTCCGGCATGTCGCCGTGGTCGACACCTTCTGCGACCGGCGCGAGGGCGCCATCAAGCATCTCGCTCATCACGCCCCCTTTTCGATCTTCTCGAAAATCTTGCCCAGCTTTTCGTCCAGCGTGGCAGCGGTAAAGGGCTTGACCACGTAGCCGTTGGCACCGGCCTGGGCGGCGGCAATGATGTTTTCCTTCTTGGCTTCAGCCGTCACCATCAGCACCGGCAGCTTGCTGATAACCGGGTTGGCGTCGCCGCGGATGCTCTGCAGCATCTGCAGGCCATCCATGTTGGGCATGTTCCAGTCCGAGATCACGAAATCGAACCGGCCTTCCTTGACCTTGGCCAGGCCGGCGGCGCCATCTTCGGCCTCGTCGACATTGGCAAAACCGAGTTCCTTGAGCAGGTTACGCACGATCCGGCGCATCGTCGGAAAATCGTCGACGACGAGGAATCGGTACTGGCTCTTGTCCATGGACACAATCTCCGCAAACTAACTGAAATGGGGGGTTTCGGGCTTCCTTGGCAATCTTATCGGCGCCAGGAGCCGTTTCTTGAGCGCCACATAGCCAAGGAACCGGTTCACGATCCGTAGCGAGCGGCCCGAGGTTGGCCTGCCGAGTTGGCCAACCCGGCAGCCGTACACGGGTACGGCGAGCATCACAGGGCCAAGATCGGGTCGCGCAGTAGGATCGTGGGCCGGTTACACACGCGTCACACGACCATGCGCCGACAGCTTGGCCAGCACGTGCGGGCCGATCTGGTGCAGCGGCAGGACCTCATGCACGCCACCGTGGGCCACGGCTTCCTTGGGCATGCCGTAGACCACGCACGAGGCCTCGTCCTGGGCGACGTTATACGCGCCCGCGTTGCGCATTTCCAGCATGCCGACCGCGCCATCCTTACCCATGCCTGTCAGGATCACGCCCAGGGCGTTGGCGCCGGCATTGCGCGCGGCGGAGCGGAACAGCACATCCACTGCCGGGCGATGGCGGTTGACCGGCGGGCCCTGGTCCAGCTCGGTGACGTAGTTGGCGCCGCTACGGCCCAACGACAGGTGCATGTCGCCCGGGGCGATGTAGGCGTGGCCGGGCAGCACACGCTCGCCGTGCACGGCCTCTTTCACGCGGATGCGGCACAGGCCATCGAGCCGCTTGGCAAACGACGTGGTGAACCCCGCCGGCATGTGCTGCACGATCAGGATGCCGGGGCAGTCGGGCGGCATTTCCAGCAGGAAATCCTTGATGGCCTCGGTGCCGCCGGTGGAAGCACCCACGATGATGAGCTTTTCCGTCGACGAGAAATGGGTACGGGCCGGTGCCGATGCCACCGGGGCGGCCGGTGCGTGCTCCGCGCGAACGTGTGCGCCGTGGGACGCAGCAGTTGTCTGGGCCACAGGTGCCGCCGCGCGCGGACGCAACCGGGCACGGGCTGCCGCGCGGATCTTGTCGGCGATCTGGTCGGCGTATTCGTTCATGCCGTCGCGCATGCCCAGCTTGGGCTTGGCAACGAAATCCACCGCGCCCAGCTCCAGCGCGCGCAGCGTGGCTTCCGAGCCGCGCTCGGTCAGCGACGAGATCATGACCACCGGCGTCGGGCGCAGGCGCATGAGCTTTTCCAGGAAGTCGAGGCCGTCCATCTTCGGCATTTCGACGTCCAGCGTGAGCACGTCCGGGTTGGTCTGCTTGATGAGGTCGCGCGCGATGATCGGGTCGGGCGCCACCCCCACCACTTCCATGTCGGGCTGGCTGTTGATGATCTCCTTCAGGATGCTGCGGATCAGTGCCGAATCGTCGATGCACAGCACCTGAATCTTGCGTTTGTCGTTCATATTTTCGGGGGGCAAGGTCAGGAATTACGTAAACAGTTGCAGGCGCGAAGTGGGCTTCGTCGCAATGGACTTCGACAGCTTGCTGGCGTATTGGGCTTCGCTGTCCAGTTCGGCAGCGGAGCTTTGCGAGCGGAGCTTGCGCACCATGATCTGGCCCGTGGAGGGCACGAAGTACACCTTGCGCGGATGCACGTCGAACAGGTCCTTGGCGGCCACCGCCAGCCCTTCGTTGCGCAGGAATTCGAGCACGAACTTGCCGTTGCGCTCGCCCACATCCAGCGTGCTCATGCCGGCCAGCACGGCAGCGCCGCCAAACACCTTGATCTCCAGGTGCTCGCGGCGGGCGCCGGCCTTGTAGAGCTGGTTGAGCAGTACTTCCATGGCGTGCGTGCCATAGCGCATGGAGGGCGAGAGAATCGATTCGCCCTCGTTGCGCGAGGGCAGCATGAAGTGGTTCATGCCGCCAATGCCGAGAATCTTGTCGCGCACGCAGGCCGACACGCACGAGCCGAGCACCGTCACCAGCATCAGGTCTTCGGTGGTGACGTAGTACTCACCGGGCAGCACCTTCATGGCGCGGCGGCTGAAGGTGGTGTCGTAATACGCGTGCGTGCTGGCGGCGGCCTGGGCCAGCGTCGCCATGGCACCGACCGTCATGCCGCTGTCGCTGCGCACGGAGTCGGCGGCGGTGCGTAAGGTTGCGTGTGCAGTTGCCTTCTTGCCGAGTTCGATCATTTCGCCCCCGTCATCTTCGCGCGCAGTTCGGGCGCGATTTCATACACGGTCTTGCCGCGCAGCGACCATGCCTTGGTCACCTGCAGGAAGCTCTCGGAATGGCCGGCAAACAGCAGGCCATCCGGCTTCATCACGTCGATGAAGTGCTCAAGGATCTTGGCCTGCGTCGGCTTATCGAAATAGATCATCACGTTGCGGCAGAAGATCACGTCAAACTTCTGTTGCAACGGCCAATCGCGGTCGAGCAGGTTGATCTGGCGGAAATCGATCATGGCCTGCAACTCGGGCCGCACGCGTGCATAGCCCTCCTGCTTGCCGGTGCCGCGCAGGAAATACTTCTTCAGACGATCAGAGGAGAGCGCTGCCACGCGCTCCATCGGATAGATGCCGGCGCGGGCGCGCGCCAGCGCATTGGTATCCACGTCGGACGCAATCACGCTCACCTGGCCCGGATTCATCGAGCCAAAGGTCTCCGCCAAGGTGATGGCGATCGAATACGGTTCTTCACCCGTCGACGAGGCTGAACACCACACGGTGAATGGCGTGCGCTTGGCCTTGGCGTGCTCGGCCAGGAGCGGAAAGTGGTGCTGCTCGCGGAAGAACGCGGTCAGGTTGGTGGTGAGCGCATTGGTAAAGGCTTCCCACTCGTCGGGCAGGTGGCCATGTTCCAGCGCATCCAGGTACTCGCGGAACGAGCCGAGGTTGACCACGCGCAGGCGGCGGGCCAGGCGGCTATAGACCATCTCGCTCTTGCGATCGGACAGCGAAATGCCGACGCGGCGATAGATCAGGTCGCGAATGCGGGCGAAATCTGCCGCGGTAAACGAAAACTCACGCGACGCGAGCGTCGGCGAAACTGGCGCCAAGGTTTGTGCCGTTTGTGCCATTAGATAACTACCCCGTAATTGCGCGAGTCTTGGCGCCCGCTTTCAGTCGATTGGCGGGCACCGTGCTTCTGGTGCCGCGCCGCAGATGTTGCTGGTGATGCTGGCTAGGCGAGGCGTCAGAAGGTGCTCCAATCATCATCATCGGCAGAAGCGGCGGACAGCTTGAGGGCTGGCGCTGCAACGGCCACCGAAACAGCAGCCGCCACCACGGGTGCAACCGGGGAATGTGCTTTTTGGGGCGCTTTTACGCCTTGATCCAGCGCAACGGCGGGCGCTTGGGTGGGAGCCGGGGCTTCCGCAACAGCCGGTGCCGGCTTGGCCGATTGCCCCGCTTTGCGCGAAGCAATCGCGCGGGCCACTGAACGCACGATCTGCGTCTTGCCTTCCAGGGGAACTTCACTGCGCACTGCCGGCCTGGCGGGCTCGGCCGGCAGATGGGGCTTCACGGGTGCCGCCAGCTCGGCAGACGCATCGGTACGGAACGCCGACACCGCGTTGCGCAGTAGGTGCGCCTGCTCTTCCAGCGACAGCGCGGCGGCGGCGGCCTGCTCGACCAGCGCGGCGTTCTGCTGCGT
>F21B_10002586_pt1 | contig 21746 bp, 17 predicted proteins | sample RepKananBrdUF21B_FD_10803 | JGI IMG/M metagenome (IMG submission 10803) | reverse complement strand
TCTGAGGAGAATCGAGCGTGGCCCCTGGCCGCTCCCTGCAGACGAACGACGGCGCCGCTTTCGCGGCCGCGTCGTCCTGCGCGCTCATTCTCGTAGGCCTGCTTCTTAGCCGCCCCTGAGGGCCGTCCGGGCGCGACCGCCTGGGCTCTCAGGGGGTGCCGCTCGTCAACCGGAAGACAGGCTTTTCCGGCGCCGCTCCCGAGGAGCCGAGCGCGCCGGCTGCGAGGAACGAAGACCCATGGCGAACACCACTCACAGCGCGAAGGACCGCGTCGTCATCTTTGACACGACGCTGCGCGACGGCGAGCAATGCCCCGGCGCCACCATGACCCTCGACGAGAAGCTCGCGGTGGCCGAACTGCTCGACGGAATGGGCGTCGACATCATCGAGGCGGGGTTCCCCATCGCCTCCAACGGCGACTTCGAGGCCGTTTCCGAAATCGCCCGGCGCACCCAGCGCGCCACTGTCGCCGGCCTCGCTCGCGCGATTCCCGCCGACATCGCCCGCGCCGGTGAGGCGGTGCGTCACGCGCAGCGCGGCCGCATCCACACCTTCGTCTCGACTTCGGCGATCCATCTCGCTCACCAGATGCGCAAGACGCAGGACGAGGTGATCGAGATCATCCTGAAGACCGTGACCCAGGCCCGCGACCTCGTCGAGGACGTGGAATGGTCGGCCATGGACGCGACCCGCACCGACATCGATTACCTCTGCCGCTGCGTCGAGGCGGCGATCCGCTCGGGCGCCACCACGATCAACCTGCCCGATACGGTGGGCTATGCTACGCCTCAGGAATACGGCGCGATGTTCCGCGCCGTGCGCGAGCGCGTCCCGAATGCCGACAAGGCGATCTTCTCCGTGCATTGCCACAACGACCTCGGCCTGGCGGTGGCGAACTCCCTGGCCGGACTGGAGGGCGGTGCCCGGCAGATCGAGTGTACGGTCAACGGCATCGGCGAGCGGGCCGGCAACGCCGCGCTCGAAGAGATCGTCATGGCGATCCGCACCCGCGCCGACGTCATGCCGTACGACACCGGCATCGACACGACGATGCTGACCCGCGCCTCGAAGCTCGTCAGCCACGCGGCGAACTTCCCCGTACAGTACAACAAGGCGATCGTCGGCCGGAACGCCTTCGCCCACGAGAGCGGCATCCATCAGGACGGCATGCTCAAGCATTCCGAGACTTACGAGATCATGACCCCAGCCTCCGTCGGGCTGGCCAAGACCTCGCTGGTGATGGGCAAGCATTCGGGTCGGGCGGCGTTCAAATCGAAGCTGTCTGAGCTCGGCCTCTCGCTGTCGGACAACCAGTTCCAGGACGTGTTTGAGCGCTTCAAGGATTTGGCCGACCGGAAAAAGCACGTCTATGACGAGGATATCGAGGCGCTGGTGGACGAGAATCGCGCCACTGCCCACGACCGCATCAAGCTGATGTCACTCTCGGTGATCGCCGGCACGCGGGGTCCGCAGCGCGCCACGATGAAGATCGAGATGGACGGCCGCACTTTCACCGAGGAGGCCGACGGCAACGGCCCCGTGGACGCGGTGTTCAACGCGATCCACGCCATGGTGCCCCACGACGCGGTGCTGGAGCTCTACCAAGTCCACGCCGTCACCGAGGGGACCGACGCGCAGGCCGAGGTCTCGGTCCGCCTCAAGGCCGGCGAGCGCTCGGTCACGGCGCGCGGCGCGGATCCCGATACGCTCGTGGCCTCGGCCAAGGCTTACCTGTCGGCGCTCAACAAGCTGTCCGCAGCGTCCGTCCGGCTGCACGCCCAGCACGCCGCGGTGGTCTGACCCACAGTATTTTCCCACCTGATCCCCTCATCCTGAGGTGCCGTGGCAGCGGTCTCGAAGAAGGGTTCCAGGGATCGTGCGGCTGGCTGGAGCCCTCCTTCGAGGCTCCGCTTCGCTTCGCGCCTCAGGATGAGGGCGTGTTCTTGGACGATCGGCTTGACGGTCGATCAGAACCGAAAAGTCTCGAAAGAAATGCCCGCCTATCGCTCCCGCACCACCACCCACGGCCGCAACATGGCCGGCGCCCGCGGCTTGTGGCGCGCCACCGGCATGAAGGATTCGGATTTCGGCAAGCCGATCATCGCGGTGGTGAACTCGTTCACGCAGTTCGTGCCCGGCCACGTCCACCTGAAGGACCTCGGCCAGCTCGTCGCCCGCGAGATCGAGCAGGCCGGCGGCGTCGCCAAGGAGTTCAACACCATCGCGGTCGATGACGGAATCGCGATGGGTCATGACGGGATGCTCTACTCGCTGCCGTCCCGCGAGCTGATCGCCGACTCGGTCGAGTACATGGTCAACGCGCATTGCGCCGACGCCATGGTCTGCATCTCGAATTGCGACAAGATCACCCCCGGAATGCTGATGGCGGCGCTCCGCCTCAACATCCCGGCGGTGTTCGTCTCCGGCGGGCCGATGGAGGCGGGCAAGGTCGTGATGAACGGCGTCACCCGCAAGTTCGACCTCGTCGACGCGATGGTGGCGGCGGCCGACGACCGCGTCTCCGACGAGGACGTCGCGGTCATCGAGCGCTCCGCCTGCCCGACCTGCGGCTCGTGCTCGGGCATGTTCACCGCCAATTCCATGAACTGCCTGACCGAGGCGCTCGGCCTGTCGCTGCCCGGCAACGGCTCGACCCTTGCCACGCATGCCGACCGCAAGCGCCTCTTCGTCGAGGCCGGTCACCTCATCGTCGATCTGGCCCGCCGCCACTACGAGCAGGACGATGCCAGCGTCCTACCCCGCGCGATCGCGACGATGGCCGCCTTCGAGAATGCGATGACGCTCGATATCGCCATGGGCGGTTCGACCAACACGGTGCTGCACCTCCTCGCGGCCGCGCACGAGGGCGAGGTGCCCTTCACCATGGCCGATATCGACCGGCTCTCCCGCCGCGTGCCAGTGCTGTGCAAGGTCGCGCCCGCAGTCGCCGACATCCACATGGAAGATGTGCATCGCGCCGGCGGCATCATGGGGATCCTGGGTGAACTCGACCGCGCCGGCCTGATCGACCGCTCCGTCGGCAATGTCGGCTCCGGCACGCTGGGCGAGGCGCTCGACCGATGGGACGTGACGAAGACCCAGAGCCCGTCGGTGCAGGAATTCTTCCGCGCCGCTCCCGGCGGTGTGCCGACCCAGGTCGCCTTCAGCCAGGCCTCGCGCTGGGACGAGCTCGACCTCGACCGGGAAAAGGGCGTCATCCGCGATGCCGAGCACGCCTATTCGAAGGATGGCGGCCTTGCGGTGCTCTACGGCAACCTTGCCGAGGACGGCTGCATCGTGAAGACGGCGGGCGTCGACGCCTCAATCCTCACCTTCACCGGAACGGCCCACGTCTTCGAGAGCCAGGACGCGGCGGTCGACGGCATCCTCAACGGCCGGGTGAAGGCCGGCGAGGTGGTGCTGATCCGCTACGAGGGCCCCCGAGGCGGCCCCGGCATGCAGGAGATGCTCTATCCCACGAGCTACCTGAAATCGAAGGGCCTCGGCAAAGCCTGCGCGCTCGTCACCGATGGCCGCTTCTCGGGGGGCTCGTCGGGCCTCTCCATCGGCCACGTCTCGCCCGAGGCTGCGGAAGGCGGCTTGATCGGCCTCGTGGAGCACGGCGACCGGATCGAGATCGACATCCCGAACCGCCGCATTCACCTCGCCGTGGACGAGGCGGTGTTGGCCCAACGCCGCGCCGTGCGCGAGGCGGAGGGCTGGCGTCCGGCCGCCCCCCGCAAGCGCAAGGTCAGCACGGCTTTGCGTGCCTACGCGATGCTCGCCACCAGTGCCGCCAAGGGTGCTGTGAGGAGAATCGAGGACTAGGCAAGGTCCCGGTCTCGGGTCATCCGAGATCTCTCACACTGTCACGCCCGCGTTCCGAAAGCGCTTCGGCGTGAGGAAGGAGGTGCTGTCGCAGGAATGCGGCGGCTCTCCCTCGCGCAACGGGCACGGATCACGCATAGACGCGTTCTCAGGCGGAGCTTCGCTCCGGACGGGACCATCGCCGATGCAGATCGCCACCCCCTACCTGATGTTTCTCGGCGACGTGCCGGACCGGCTCGCCGCCAAGACCGCCTATGGGATCAATGATTGGCGGCCGGAATGGTGCGTCGGCCAGCTCCGGATGGAGGGCTGCGCCGCCGATCTCGGCATTCCCGACCTGACGCTGGAGGAGGCGGTCGCCAAGGGCTGCAGGACCATGGTCGTCGGCGTCGTCAATGCCGGCGGCGTGCTGCCCGAGCACTGGGTCACCGAGATCGTCGCCGCGCTTCGTTCCGGCCTCGACGTGGCGAGCGGCCTGCATGTGCGGCTCGGCTCGATCCCTGCGATCGCCGAAGCTGCGGAGCGTCACGGGCGCGCCCTGCACGACGTCCGCCACACCACCGAGACTTTCCCGACCGGCAAGGGCACCAAACGTCCGGGCCGGCGCCTCCTCACCGTCGGGACCGATTGCTCCGTCGGAAAGAAATACACGGCCCTTGCCCTGGAGCGCGGCATGCGCGAGCGCGGCTTCGACGCCGATTTCCGCGCCACGGGGCAGACCGGCGTGTTCATCTCCGGCCGGGGCGTCGCCATCGATGCGGTCGTCGCGGATTTCATCTCCGGTGCCGTCGAATGGGTCGCCCCCGCCGCGGAGCCGAACCACTGGGACCTGATCGAGGGACAGGGCTCGCTGTTCCATCCGTCCTTTGCCGGCGTCAGCCTCGGCCTGCTGCACGGCGCACAGGCGGACGCGTTCGTCGTCTGCCATGAGCCGACCCGCACACGCATGCGCGGCGTCGAGGCAAGTCTGCCGACAATCCAGGAGGTGATCGATCTGACGATCCGCTGCGGCTCGCTCACCAATCCCGCCATCCGCCCCGTCGGCATCGCCGTCAACACGCAGGCGCTGCCCGAGCCACAGGCGCGCGCCCTGCTGAGCGAGGCGGAGGCTGTCCATGGCCTGCCCGCCACCGATCCCGTGCGCTTCGGTGTCGAAGACATCGTCGATCGAATCGCCGCCGAGTTCCCGGCCTGAGGGAGAACTGCCGATGCCGCGTCTGACCGTTGCCGTCGAGCGCTTCCCCATCGCCGGATCGTTCACGATCTCCCGCGGCAGCCGCACCGAGGCGGTCGTCGTCGTCGCCACCGTCGAGGACGGCGCTTTTCGGGGCCGGGGAGAGTGCGTGCCCTACGCCCGTTATGGCGAGACGGTCGAGAGCGTCACCGCCGCGCTCGAGGAGCAGGCCGAATGGACTGCCGGCCGAGGAGGGCGCTTCGATCTCGCGGGGCGGATGAGGCCGGGTGCCGCCCGCAATGCCCTCGACTGCGCCCTCTGGGATCTCGAGGCAAAGCGCACTGGCAGACCCGCCTACGAACTCGCCGACGTCGCCGCACCGGTGCCGGTCACCACCGCCTACACGCTGAGCCTCGGTGACCCCGAAGCCATGGAGGAGGCGGCCCGCAGGGCGGCGCACCGGCCGCTCTTGAAGGTGAAGCTCGGTGGCCGGGGTGATCCCGAGCGGATCGCCGCGGTGCGCCGCGGTGCGCCCGAATCCCGTCTCATTGTCGATGCCAACGAGGCGTGGACCCCTGAGACGATCCGGGACAACCTCTTGGCTTGCGCGGCGGCCGGGGTCGCTCTGATTGAGCAGCCGCTTCCGGCGGGCGAGGACGGGCTCTTGGCCGAGATCGACCGCACCATCCCCATCTGCGCCGACGAGAGCCTGCACGACCGCGCCGGACTCGACGCGCTGGCCGAGCGCTACGACGCGATCAACATCAAGCTCGACAAGGCCGGCGGTCTCACCGAGGCGCTGAAGCTCGCCCAGGAGGCCCGGGCGCGCGGCTTTGAGATCATGGTCGGCTGCATGGTCGGCTCGTCGCTCGCCATGGCGCCGGCGATGCTGATCGCGCACCACGCGGCCTACGTCGATCTCGACGGGCCGCTTCTGCTGGCTCGGGACCGGGAGCCGGCCCTGCGCTACGAAGGCAGTACGGTCCACCCGCCGCTGCCCGAATTGTGGGGGTGAGGCCTGCCTCCAGCCTCTACTGCACCGAGTGAAGCGCGAGGGACGGCGCCACGGATTCGTTGATCCGCAGGCGCGCATCGAGGATCGGCTCGGCCGGCTCGTCGGCCAATTGCTGGGCGAGGTCGGCGATGGCCTGATACTGGCTCAGCCGGCGGTCGATCATGCCGTCGAGCTTCTCATGGACTTCCGCCACGGTCAGGCTGCGGCGCTTTCCGCCGTCCTTCGCGGTGAAGATGGCGCGGTTGGCCCGCGCGGCGCGGCCGAAAGCCGCCTTGGCCACCTTGTCCGGATCCTCGGCGCTGAGCGAGAGGAATTTGCCCGCACTCGCGGTGCCGAGAAAATGCGCGAGGTAGAGTTCGGTCGTCTTCAGTTCGCGCCCGATCCGCGCCTCGATCCGGCTCCGGTCGCGCTTGATCAGCTCGCCCGCCATCAGACCGGACACGTAGGGGTCGTTGCGCAGATCGAGGACCCGCTTGCGCGTCGCCGCGTCGGCGATGGTGATGCCGGAACCGTGGCCCTTCACGGCAGCCGCCTCGCCGGCGAGCCCGTGCTTGGCGCCGTACTGGCGGATCATCTCAAGCCACGTGCCGGTGACGAATTGGAACAGACCCTGCGCCGAGGAGGCGGAGGACTTCACACTCGTGTCGAAGCTCGATTCCTTGTCGGCGAGCGCCATCATGTAGACGGGATCGACGCCGGTGACTTCGGAGGCCTTGAGGATCGTTTCCACAAGGGTGCGCGGCACGCTCATCTCGCCGAAGCGCAGGATCTCATCGTCATTGTCGGAGCGCGGCGTCGTGAATGCCGCCTGCAGGCGCTCGATCGGGGCGGTCAGTCCGCCATCCTGGCCGAGCAGTGCAGTGCCGCCCCACTCCGCTTCCGCACCGGCCGGGCGGAGATCGGCCCGCACCATCATCGGGATCGATATCGAGACCTTCGCGTTTTCATAGGCCGACACAGCCTGTGGCGCGGTCAACAACAGGGTGACGCCGGCAGTCACGGCGGCCAAGCGGCGCACCAGCAGCGCACGAGTGCGCGACGGGCGCTGGGACGCCTCGCTGTTGGTATCCGACCCGCAAGGCACGAATCGGCTCACGTCGTCGGCGCGACGCGCCGGCTCCGGGTAAACCCCCATCGGTCTTCCTTGTTGATGCCTCGGCGTTCTTGGGTGCCGGGCTTCGTTTTGACCGGCGGAGGTTTCGCCGCCGGGTGTGACCACAATGGGACCACCGCGTGATCCAAACGTGATCCCGTTAATCCAGCGTTAAGCCATTGTGTTTACGATATTTTAACCAATCGGCGCCTGCCGGGCGAAACTTGGCCTGCGGCAAAGATGGCAGGGATTGCACTGGAACGCTCTAGGTCGGTCACAGTTGTCATGGGCCGCGCGGCGGCCAGTTAGGGCTCATCCTAAGGCGTCAGCGCCACCACAGCAGAAAGATCGAGTTCCCATGGGCATTCAGACCGGTCGACGCGTCGGAGTGGCGTTCGTTGGCATGGGCGGTGCGGTCGCGACGACAGCTATCGCCGGCATCGAAACCATCAAATCGGGTTCGAACCGTCTGGATGGTCTGCCGCTCGCGGGCGTGCCCGTCGCAGGAATGGCCGATTACAAGGATCTCGTCTTCGGTGGCTGGGACCTGAACAGCGACGACCTCGCCTCCGCCGCCACCGGTCACGGCGTCCTCAGCCGGGAAGACATCGAGAACGGTGCCCAGGCCCTCAAGGGCATCACCCCGTGGCCGGCAGTCGGCTCGGCCAAGTTCTGCAAGAATATCGACGGCGCCAACCGCATCGTCGCCAAGGACCATCGCGAGACCGTCTCGGTCATCGCCAACGACCTCAACCGCTTCCGCAAGGAGAGCAACCTCGACGACGTCGTGGTGATCAACCTCGCCTCGACGGAGCGCTGGCCCGACCTCGCCGATCCGGTTCTCAATTCGGCCGAAGCCTTCGAGAAGGGTCTGGACGCGAGCGACGAGTCGATCTCGCCCGCGATGCTCTACGCTTACGCCGCCATCAAGAGCGGCGTGCCCTACGCGAATTTCACGCCCTCCGTCGCCGCCGACGTGCCGGCGCTGATGGAACTCGCCCGCGAACTGAACGTGCCGGTGGCCGGCAAGGATGGAAAGACCGGCCAGACCATGATGAAGACGGTGCTGGCCCCGGCCCTGAAGGCGCGTCAGCTCCATGTCGACGGCTGGTTCTCGACCAACATTCTCGGCAATCGCGACGGCCTCGCCCTGAATGACCCGAACTCGCTTCAGTCGAAGCTCAACACCAAGGGCACTGTGCTCGATTCGATCCTCGGCTATCCGGTCGAAGACCACTTGGTTCACATCCACTATTACCGCCCGCGCGGTGACGACAAGGAAGCCTGGGACAACATCGACGTCACCGGCTTCATGGGCCAGCGCATGCAGATCAAGGTCAACTTCCTCTGCAAGGACTCGATCCTGGCCGCGCCGCTCGTGATCGAAATCGCCCGCGTGCTCGACCTCGCCAAGTCCCGCGGTGATGGCGGCGTGCAGGAGCAGCTCTCGACCTTCTTCAAGGCGCCGATGGTGAAGAACGGCCACGGGCCGGAGCATGATTTCGGCAAGCAGCAGCGCATGCTGTTCGACTGGCTGGGCGTGCAGCACTGAGGCCCGCGTCCGTGGCGGGTCTCTCCGAAACCGAGCCGGCAGCCCCCGTCGCGATGCGGGAACTGCTGGTCGAACTCGGCGATCTCAAGCGCGTCCGCTCGGCCGGACGTGCGGGTTCGATCGCCGAGCGCCTGTTCGCGCAAGGCTGGTCGGCGCTCACCGGAGGCGCTGCTCCCGAGACGGTGGCGCTCGACATCACGGCCAAGGCGCTCGCAGCGGCGCGGCTCTGCGATCTCGACGCCGCGTTCCTGGCCTCGGCCGGTCTCGACGAACACCAGGCCGCCGACGTGCTGGTGGCCGGGCTCGATGCGGTCGCTGCGCCGGTCGACGCCGCATTGCGCGACCGGATGCGGGTCTGCCTGCGCGAGCCCGCCGCGTTGCCGGACGGACCGGTGCCCCGTTTCGTCGCCGCCCTCGCGCAGCAGCCGCGGGCCGGAGTGACCTGTCCCGGCAAGCCGCGCATCCTGCTCGAGCCGCCGGAGAACCACGCCGAGCACTGCCTCGTCGTGGCGGTCTACGGCGTGTTGCTCAGCCCGTTCTACCGGGCCGATCCGACCACGGTGTTCCTCGCGGCGATGGCGCACCACTTCCACAATGCGGCGATGCCGGATGCGGGCTTTACCGGCGAGATGCTGCTCGGCGACCATCTGTGGCCGATCGTCGGGCGCTGCTCGGAATGGGCGCTGGACGAATTGCAGCCGCCCTTGCGCGAAACCGTTCGTGCCGCGCGTCTGGTCCTGCCGGACGATGCGACCGCGGAGGGCCGCGCCTTCCATGCCGCCGATTCCATCGACCGCGTCCTGCAGATCGCCCAGCACCTGCGGGCAGCCTCGCTGACCATGGATACGGTGCTCGGCGAGATGGAGCTGGTCCATGCCGGACCGGTCAAGGCTTTCCAGGATCGCGTTCTGACCGATATGCGCATCCCGTGACGTCACGCGCTATCCGGCAGTTACCAGGATCATGATCCCCTTCGATCTCCTCTCGCCGGAGACCGGTCACCGGCTCAAGGCCGACGGCACGCATGCCCTGCGCGATGTCGAGACCGGGGCACGTTGGCCGGTCATCGACGGCATTCCCTATCTCCGCACCGGCCGCGACAGTCTCGTCGCGGCCGCCCTCGATCATCTCGATCATGACCGGACGGAGGATGCCCTCGTGCTCCTGCTCGCCGATCAGGACGATTGGTGGACCGGGCCGCCGGCCGATCCCGATGCCCTGCGCCGGCTCGTGCGTGAGCGGGAGAGCGCGTCGCTGCGTGAGGCCGTCGATTGGCTCGGCTGGGACCGTGTCGGCGACTACTTCGTCAACCGCTGGTCCGATCCCACCTTCCTGGCGGGCCTGAGCCTGCTGGAGGCCCACTGGAACAGTCCCGTCTGCGCGTTCGAGCTCGCCTGCGGCATCGGCCACTATCTGCGCGAGCTCAAGCGCCGTGGTGTCAAGGTCGCGGGCGCGGACGTGGTCTTCGCCAAGCTATGGGTCGCGCGCCACTGGGTGGTCGGCGACAAGGCGCAGCTCGTCTGCTTCGACGCCGCGTCGCCGAACTGGCCGATCCCCGAGGCACCGGTCGACCTCGTGATCTGCAACGACGCCTTCTACTTCCTCGACGACAAGCCGGGCATCCTCACCTGCCTGCGCCAGACGGCCGGGGAGGAGGGCTGGCTCGCGTTCAGCCACATCCACAACAGCGGCCGGCCGGGCTTCTCCTCCGGCAAGGCGATCTCCTCCGCCGAGATCGAGGAGTTGTTCCCTGACGGGCTCGTCTACGACGACGCCGAACTGACTCGCGCCCTGGTCGAGGCCCGCGCGCCGCAGCCGCGCGAGCCGCGGCATCTGCAATCCTGCGAAGCCTTCTCCGTCGTAGCCGGCCCCGGCATGCGCCCGGCGCCGCGCGCCCTCGTCGACGGGATCACGCTGCCTCCCGCCGACGCGGCCCTGCATCTCAACCCGCTCTACGCGCCGGATGACGGAGGATTCGCCATTCGCTGGCCATCGGAGCGCTACGAGGCGGAGTACGCGCCGCTCGCCACCTATCCCCTTCATTCGGAGGGCCCGGAGGCGATCGACTGGGCCGGCAAACCGGATGCGCCCGAGGTGGATCGGGTGCGCCGCCGCGAATACGTCGATCTGCCGGAGCGTTGGTGATGGCGGCGAGCATCGGCTGGGGCATCGTCGGCTACGGCTGGGTCGCCCGCGACTACATGGCGCCGGGCATCCGCGCCGCCGGTCACCGTCTCGTTGCCGTCGCCGATCCGGGCGAGGCCTCCCGCGCGGCGGCGGAAGCCGAGGGCGCGCGGGCGCATGCCGATCTCGCCGGCCTGATCGCCGAGCCGGACGTCGAGGCCGTCTATGTCGCGACGCCGAACCATCTGCATCGCGGCGCCGTGGAGGCGCTCTGTGCCGCAGGCAAGGCGGTTCTCTGCGAGAAGCCGATGGCGGCCTCGCTCGCCGATGCGGAGGCGATGGCGGCGGCGGTGCGCACCTCCGGCGCATTCTACGGAACCGCCTTCGACCAGCGCCACCATCCCGGCCACCGCGCCTTGCGCGGCCTCATCGAAGACGGTCGGCTCGGTACGGTGACGGCGATCCGCATCGTCTACGCCTGCTGGCTCGACCGCGCCTGGACCTCGTTCCGGGGCCAGGACAATTGGCGCATCGACCCGGCCCAGGCCGGAGGCGGCGCGCTGATGGACCTGGCGCCGCATGGCCTCGACCTCGTTGATTTTCTTCTGGGCGAGCCCATCACCGACATCGCCGCCATGACCCAGGCTCGCGCCCAGGACTATGCCGTGGATGACGGCGCCCTGCTGATCGGCCGCACCGCCTCGGGCGCGCTCGCGCAACTCAACGTCGCCTACAACTGCCCCGATGCGCTGCCCCGTCGCCGGCTCGAAGTGGTCGGCACGAGAGGTCTGCTCACCGCCGTCGATACGATGGGGCAGACCGCGGGCGGCAGCCTCACCTTCACCGATGGGCGGGACGGGCGGGTCGAGGAGATCGCCTTCGACAAATCGGCCTCACCCTTCCTCGAACAGGTGCGCGCCTTCGGCCGCGCGCTGCGCGACCCCGGAGGCCGCAGCGCCTGGGATGCCGAGCGCGACCTTCATACCATGCGCCTGATCGCCCGCGCCTACGCGGCGGCGGGCACACCCGCTGGCCGCGACGCGGCCTGACGACATCTGGGAGGAGACCGGCTCATCCAATCAAGGCCCCTATCCCGAGATGCCGTGTGCGTGGCCTCGACGGATCCTCCGGAAACCGTGCGGGATCGGGAGGATCCGTCGGAGCCCCGCTCCGCTTCGCATCTCGGGTCGAGGGCGCGGGTTGGAAGACGTCCGGCGAGCCGCGAATAGGGTAAAGATGACAGCGACCGATGCCCTCGACCGGGACGACCGCGCCCACCATCCGAGCCTTGCGGCGCCGCGCCCCTATCGCCGCGGCGCGCCGCGCCGGATCGACGGCTTGCCGGAGCGGCTGCCCGAGGCGGTGCGCGCCTATCTCGACGTGCTGCCCGAGGGTCGGGTCGTCGGCTTCAACTTGGCCGGGCTCGACCGCACCGGCATCCCGGTCTGGTTCGTGGCGCTCTTCCTCGACGATCCGTTCTATGTCGGCGCCATGCCCTCCGGCATCGGGTACGGCGCGACCGACGACGAGGCGCTGATCGGTGCCGTGGCCGAGATCGCCGAGAACCTGATGCCGTCGGTCGCCCTGCTGCCCCGCAAGGGCGACAATCAGGCGGCTGTCTCCTACACCGATCTCGTGCGCGTCTACGGCGCCTCTGCCGTCGCCGACCCGCTGACGCTGTGCCTGCCGGCCGGATCTCCCGTCGGCCGCGACACCCCGCTCGACTGGACCAAGGCGGTCCGGGCGCGCAACGGCGAATTCGTTTGGATGCCGCTCGACATCGCCGCGACCGACTACTTCGAACTGCGCCAGGGCTACCAGCCCTTCACCAACCTCATCACCAACGGCCTCGGTGCCGGTCCCGACGTCGAATTCGCGCTCGGGCACGGCCTGCTGGAACTGCTTCAGCGCGACGGCAACGGATTGCTGTTCCGCGCCCTCGATCAGGGCGTGATGCTCGACCTCGACGGGATCGGCCCCGAGACCCGCGGCATGCTCGATCGGCTGGAGCAGCTCGGCATCCGTGCCCTGCCGAAATTCGCCACCGACCAGTTCGGTCTTACCAACCTCTACGTCGTCGGATACGACGTCGATCCGGCCCGCACCCCCGCACCGATCGCGCTCTCGGCCTGCGGCGAGGCCTGCGATCCGGATCGCGAGCGGGCACTCCGGAAGGCGCTGCTGGAGTTTCAGGCGGCGCGGGTCCGGAAAACCTTCGGGCACGGCCCGCTGGCACTCGCCGACACGGTGGCGCCGCCCGGCTACGTCGAGTCCTTCATCCAGAAAGCCCTGCCGAGCCTCGACCTCGAGGAGAGCCGCGCGCTCCAAGCCATGCTCGCCTGGATCGATCTCTCCTCGGCCGAATTACGCGAGGTGCTGAGCGGGACGGTCTATTCCGATAAGAGCAGAAAGGCGTTCTCAGAGCTGCCGACTACGCCCGCGCCCGACGGTCACGCCCGCGGCAGGATCGCCCGCGAGCGTTTGGAGAAAGAGGGTTTCGACGTGCTCTACGTCGATTGCTCGCCGCCCGGCGGCGGCATCGGTGTCGTCAAGGCGATCGTGCCGGGGCTCGAAGTCGAGACCATGAGCTACTACCGCATCGGCGAGCGCAACACGCGCAAACTCATCGAGCGCGATCACCCGCTGATTCGCTTCGGCACGCCGAGCGACACGCTCCTCCCCGTGCGCCTGACACCGGAGGCGGTCGCGCGTTTCGGCGGCCAGCCGCTCTTCGACGTGGCGCTGGCGGCGAAGATCGTCGGTTCGCACTACCCACTCTACCGCGAGCCGGAATCGCACCACGCGCCGTTCCGCTACGAGCGTCAGGGCCGCCGGGCCGAGCGGAGGCCGGCATGACTCTCCGCTTCGCCTACAACACCAACGGCACCGCCAACCACCGCATCGAGGACGCGATCCGCCTCATCAAGGATGCGGGCTATGACGGCGTGGCCCTCACTCTCGACATCCACCATCTCGACCCCTTCGCCGAGAACTGGGTGATCGAGGCCGATCGCATCGCCAGCATTCTCAACCGGCTCGAACTTGGCTCGGTGATCGAAACCGGTGCGCGCTTCCTTCTCGATCCGACGGCCAAGCACGAGCCGACGCTCGTGACGGCCGATGCGGCGGGGCGCGCCCGACGCGTGGGCTTCCTCAAGCGTGCCATCGAGATCGGCAAGATTCTGAACTCCGAAGCCGTCTCTTTCTGGGCCGGCGTGCCGAAGCCCGGTGTCGATCACGATGAAGCCCGAGTCTGGCTCGCCGAGGGCCTGCGCGAGGTTGCCGACTTCGCTGCCGAGAAGGGCGTCGTCGCGGCGCTCGAACCCGAGCCCGGCATGCTGATCGAGACGCTCGACGATTTCGCCGGCCTCGACGTACCGGGCCTGTCGCTTGCCCTCGATACCGGCCACTGCCTCGTTACGCAGGAGCGCGACCCGGCCGCGGCCGTGCATGAATTCGTTTCTCGCCTCGGCACGGTCGCGATCGAGGACATGAAGCGGGGCGAGCACATCCACCTGCCCTTCGGCGAGGGCGACATGGATGTGCCTGCCGTGCTCGACGCGCTCGATGCGGTCAATTTCACGAAGCTCGTCTGCGTTGAGCTGTCGCGCGATTCGCATCGCGCCGACGTGATGGTGGGCCAGGCCCTCGACTATCTGCGCACCTGCCGCCGTCCGGGACCCGGCCTGCCGTCACCCGAGACCGCCTTGCGCGAAACCGCGATCCCGGGGCTGCCCCAGCCATGAGAATCTGTTTCGTCAGCCGCCGCTACTTCCCGGCGATCTCCGGCATGAGCGTCTACGCGCAGAACCTCCTGCGCGAGGTCGCGGGGGCCGGCCACGACGTGACGATGATCTCGCAATTTCGCGGCGATGAGTTCGGCACGCGCGTCTATGGCGGTGGCCCGCCGCCGCCGGTGCCGGGCGTGCATGTCGTCGGCCTCGAGCAGAGAGGCGAGCAGGAGAGCGGCGACTTCGAGCGCGACATCGACGAGATCGTCGAAACGATCTGCGCCGAGCACAGCAGGAAGCCGTTCGACGTGCTGCACGCGCAGTACGGATACCCGACGGGTTGGGCGGCGCTGCGCGCGGGCACGCGTCTTGGCCTGCCGACCGTCGTCTCGATCCAGGGCGGCGACGGCCACTGGGTGGGCTCCTGCTGCGAAACCCACCGTCGCGCGATGGTCGAGGTGCTGGCCCGAGCCAACGCCCTGCTGATCGGCGGCCCGTCCTTCGTCGGGGAAGTCTGCGACAGGCTCGGCTCCGATCCGGCTCGCTTCACCATCGTCCCGGGCGCGGTCGATACCACCCGCTTCACTCCCGGCGAGCGTTTTCAGGCCGAACGCGAGGACGAGGAACCGGTGCGGCTGCTGTATCATGGCCGCGTCGACCGCCGGAAAGGCGTGCTCGATTTCCTCGACGCCCTGGAGCGGCTGTGGGAGGCCGGCGTGCCGTTCGATGCGGTGATCTCCGGGATCGGCCCTGACGTCGAGGCCGCGCGCGAGAGGGCCGATGCCATCGGATTCACCTCGGCCCAGGTCCGGTTCACCGGCTACGCCGATTACGACACCGTTCCCGACCTCTATCGCACGGCGGACGTGTTCGTCTCTCCGACCTATGCCGAGGGCTTCTCCAACACGATCCTGGAGGCGATGGCCGCCGGGCTCGCGGTGGTCTCGACCCACTCGGTCGGCGTCTCGGACTGCCTGCGCGACGGCGAGAACGGCCTCCTGGTCAATCCCGGTGACGTGCGCGGCCTTACCCAGGCCCTGCGGCGTGTGATCGAGGACGACGATCTGCGCCAACGCCTTGCCGAGCGCGGGCTCGAAGAGTGCCGCCGTGTCTATTCGTGGAAGGCCGTCGGCCGGCAGATCATGGATGTCTACGAGCGGATCGCCAGCGAGCCGCCGCCGACCGGTGTTCCCGAGGCGCTGCCCATCGATCCGGATTGCCGCTTCCGTAAGGAGCCGCACCTGCTGTGACGCGCACCGCACTCGCGATCTCGCCCCATCTCGACGACGCGGTCTTCTCGGCCGGCGGCACGCTGGCGCGGCTCGCCGCGCAGGGTTGGCAAGTCGTGATGGCGACGGTTTTCACCGCCTCGGTGGCGAACCCGGCAGGCTTCGCGCTCGCCTGCCAGCTCGACAAGGGGCTGGCGCCGGAGGTCGACTACATGGCCCTGCGCCGCGGAGAGGATCGTGACGCGGCCCGTGCACTCGGCATCGGCGATCCGGTCCACCTGCCGTTTCGCGAGGCGCCGCACCGCGGCTACGCCTCCGCGCCGGAACTCTTCGCCGAATTGCGTCCCGACGACCGGATCGGAGCCAACCTCGCCGACGCCTTCGAGCGGCTGGTGGCCGACACGGGACCGAACCTGATCCTCGCGCCGCAGGCGGTCGGCGGCCACGTCGATCACGTTCAAGTCGTGCGCGCCTTCCGCGGCGCTCAGCCGCCGCTTCCGGTGCTGTGGTGGCGCGATTTCCCCTACACCGTGCGCACGGCCGAGCCGAAGGAGCCGCTGCGGGCGATCTTCGCGGCCTTCCCCGAACAGGTCGTGCGGCTCGATGCGGCGGCCGGGAGGCGCAAGGCGGAGGCCTGCGCGGCCTACGCCTCACAGATCGGCTTCCAGTTCGGCGGCCCGGACGGACTGCAGGCGCGGCTCGCGGAGGAGGACGGTGTCGAGCGCTTCCGTCTTCAAGGGCAGCTCCCGCCCGATCTGCACGATGCCGGATTCGCCTGACGCACCCAAGAGCCTGCGCGACCCCGCCGTCCTCGAAGCGCGCCGGGCGATGGCCGACGCGGCCCATGTCCGGCCTCTGCGCGTCCTTGCCCGAAGGATTGCTGCCGAGCGCGGCTCGGCCGTGCCCGACCCCGATCCCCTCGACGGTGGCGTGGCGGCGCGCCTGCTCCTCCTCTTGGAGACGCCGGGTCCCTCGATCGGACGCACCGGTTTCGTCTCGCGCGACAACGCCACCGGCACCGCCGCCAATCTGTTCCGCTTCCTCGACGAGGCCCGGGTCGCGCGGCGGGACACGCTGATCTGGAACGCCGTGCCCTGGGTGATCCACGCGCCGGGTGCCCTCAACCGCGCCCCGCGCCGTTCCGAGGCCGCCGCCGCCGAACCCTATCTCCCGCCGCTGCTCGCGCTGCTGCCTCGGCTCGCCGTGGTCGTTCCGGCCGGGCGCTTCGCGCAGGCGGCTGCTGCGCCGCTCTCCACTCTGCGGCCGGACCTGCCCGTGGTGCCGATCCCGCATCCGAGCCCGACTTACGTCTGCACCTCGCCCTCCGTGCGCGAGCGCATCCTGGCGGGTCTGATCCAGGCGAAGTCCCTCCTTGGCCGCAGGCCGTAGCAGCCAAGATCTCGTGATTTCGGCCGCATTCCCGGTGCAGGGCAGGCCTGTGGCCGCCGTCCTTCGCTGGCCTTTGGCGATCGAAGCTCCTAAATGCCCCGTGGGCGGCTCGGGATCGACCTCGCCCGGGACGACCCGCGCCACATGCATCCTGCGGTCGACCAGCGGAGGCGGACGCCGTTCTCACATGAAAGCTGCCGGGAAGCACAGGACGGTCACGCAGGCCGAGCCGGCCGATGCGAGCCGCGAGGCTGACACCGGCTCGAAGCCGGCGTCCAGGCGCGGCCGTTTCGCCTGGATCGGCACCGCCGCGAGCCTTGTCCTCATCCTCGCTTCACTCGGCGTGCTGTGGAAGCTCTCGGGCGAGATCAGCTGGGCCGAACTGCGGACGGCCTTCACCGCCGTCGCGGCGGGCCGGCTCAGCGAAGCCTTCCTGTTCGTCGCGGTCAGCTACCTGTTCCTGACCTGCTACGACGCGCTTGCCCTGCGCCAGCTCCGGCTCAAGATGCCCTACCGCATCACGGCGCTCGCCTCGTTCACGAGCTACGCGGTGAGCTTCACCCTCGGCTTCCCGCTCATCACCGCGGCGACGATCCGTTACTGGATCTACTCGAAACGCGGATTGTCCGCGGCCAAGATCGCCGCGCTGACGGTGATCGCCGGCTTCACCTTCTGGCTCGGGATGGGTGTGGTGCTGGGCTTCAGCCTCATCATCGAGGCGGGCCAGCTCGCGAGCCTCACCTTCCAGAGCATCGGCGTCAACACCACCGCGCGCCTCAACCAGATCCTCGGCTTCGGTACGCTCGGCCTCGTGCTCGGTTACCTCGCCTGGGTCTCGGTGAAGCGGCGCTACATCAAGGTCCATCACTGGCAGCTCGAACTACCGGGCGCGACGGTTTCGTTCAGTCAGATGATCGTCGGCATCGGCGATGTCTGCGCGGCGGCGGCCGTGCTTTACATGCTGATGCCCGAGGGCATGAACCTCGCCTTCACCACCTTCCTGGCGATCTACGTGCTCGCGGCCATGCTCGGCATCGCCTCCAACGCGCCGGGCGGTATCGGCGTGTTCGAGGCCACTATCCTGCTCGCGCTGTCCTACCTGCCCCGCGAGGCGGTGCTGGGATCGCTGCTGCTGTTTCGGGTCTGCTATTACCTCGTGCCGTTCGTCCTCGCCCTCGTGATGCTCGGTGTCTACGAGGGGTTCCAGCGGCTGCGGCGTCACCGGGCGGCGAACGACCCGTGACCCGTCCGACCTTCTGACGCGCCATGTCGACGAACTCCGTCCGTCCGATGTGGCTCGGCGTGACGATCGCCGTGGCGGTGATCGTCTTCGCGGAAGCGGTCGGCGGCACCGTTGATACCGCCCTGATGGTCTCGGCGAGCCTTGCTCTCCTCATCGGAGCGCTGCTCGGCCGCGGCGGACAGGTCGCGATTCTTCCGCCGGCCGAGACCGCCTCGCCGCGGCGCCACGCCATCGCCGAGGCGCTGCTCGCGCATATCCCGGATCCCGTGATCCTGGTCGATCGCCGCGTCGTGGTGATCGAAGCCAATCCGGCCGCCCGGCGGCTCCTGCCGGGATTGAAGCTGCGTCACCCGCTCTCCTTCTCCCTGCGCGCGCCCGACGTCCTCGACGGCATCGAGGAGGTTCTTCGCACGGGCGCCCCCGTGCGGACCGAGTACGCCCCCCGCGTGCCGACCGAGCGAGCCTTCGAGGTGCAGATCGGCGCCCTTCCGCTCCCCGATATGCCCGGAGGTGGCGAAGCCAACGTCGTGCTGTTCCTGCGCGACCTCACCGAGGCGCGGCGCCTGGAGGCGATGCGGGTGGATTTCGTCGCCAATGCCAGCCACGAGCTCCGCACGCCCCTCGCCGCCCTGCTGGGCTTCATCGAGACCCTCCAGGGGCCCGCCCGGGACGATTCCCGCGCCCGCGAGCAGTTCCTCGGCATCATGCGCACCCAGGCCCAGCGCATGACCCGCCTCATCGACGACCTCCTCTCGCTCTCGCGCATCGAACTGCACGAACACGTCGTGCCGACCCGCGTTGTCGATTTCGGCCGCATTGCCGGACAGATGGTGGATATGCAGGCGCCGCTCGCCCAGGAGCGCGGCATCGCATTGAGCGTCGAACGGCCTCAGGGACCGCTTCCCGTGCTCGGTGATCGCGACGAGTTGCTGCGCGTCGTCGAAAACCTCGTCGAGAACGCGTTGAAGTATGGCGGCAGCGGCGGCTTGGTCGTGGTCTCGCTCCATCGTGTCGAGGGGCCGGAAGGGCGTGGCGGACGGATCGAGCTGTGGGTGCGTGACGAGGGGCCGGGTATCCCCGCCGAGCATATCCCGCGGCTCACCGAGCGGTTCTACCGGGTCGATACGGCGTCGAGCCGAGAGCAGGGCGGCACGGGTTTAGGACTCGCCATCGTCAAGCACACGCTCAACCGCCACCGCGGCAAGCTCGTCATCGAGAGCGAGCCTGGCCGGGGAACCCTGGTGCGGGTCAGCCTGCCGGAGCACCGGCCGGAACCGGCGGACTCTGCGCTGCCGGAGGCTTCCCCGGGGGAATGACACCCTCGGCATCCGGCGGGTGAGGGAACGGCGTCCTCCCGGCTCGGTTGCAGGAAGAGACGACCACCGGGTTTAAAATCATCGAGGGTTCGCCCATGCACGACGTATCGCCCGAGATGCAGCGGTGCATCGATGCCTGTCTCGCCTGCTATCGCACCTGTCTCGGAATGGCCTCGCGCCACTGCCTCGAAGCCGGTGGCCCGCACGTCGAGCCGGAGCATTTCCGCCTGATGCTCTCCTGTGCCGAGGCGTGCCGGGCTTCCGCCGAGTTGATGCTGATCGGCAGCGCCGTCCACCGCCACCAGTGCGGTGCCTGCGCGGAAATCTGCGCAGCCTGTGCGCGCTCCTGCGAAGAGGTCGGTGACATGGACGCGTGCGTGGCCGCCTGCCGTGCCTGTGAGGAGGCCTGCCGCAAAATGGCAGCATGAAGGGGATCGACCCCTTGACCTTCCCATGATGGGAAGGTCCATCTGAGGCGGCATGGAATCTGTTCAGCAAAATCCGACCATGCCGCCGATCTCCCCCGATGCCGTGCTGACCCGCCTCACCCTACCCGTCCAGGGGATGAGCTGCGCCTCCTGCGTCGGCCGGGTCGAGCGGGCGCTCGCCGCCTTGCCCGGCGCGGCGGAAGTCTCCGTCAACCTCGCCACTGGCCGCGCCAGTCTGGAGCTTCCGGAACTCACCCCGCCGTCACGGGCCGTCGCGGCGATCCGGGAGGCCGGCTATGACGTTCCGGAGGTGGTCACGGCCGTCTCCGTTGCAGGGATGAGCTGCGCCTCCTGCATCGGCCGGGTCGAGCGCGCCCTTCTTGCGCTGCCCGGAGCAACATCGGCCAGCGTGAATCTCGCCACCGGTCGGGCCGAGCTGCACCACGCCGCCGGGGCCGTCACACTGGGCGATGTTGAGGAGGCCGTGCGCCGGGCCGGCTACGAGCCGCACCGGATCGAGGCGGCGCAAACTGCTTCTCCCGAGGAGAGACAGGAGCGGGAGGAAGCCGCCCTTCGCCGTGATCTGATCCTTGCCGCCGTGTTGTCGAGCCCGGTCGTCGTGCTCGATATGGGCGGCCACCTGCTGCCGAGCTTCCACCACGCGGTCACGGGTGCGCTCGGTGCCGGCTATGCCTGGTTGCAGGCCTTGCTCGCCACCCTGGTGCTGGCCGGGCCCGGCCGCCGCTTCTTCCGGATCGGTGTGCCGAACCTGCTGCGCGGCCACCCCGACATGAATGCTCTCGTCGCCCTCGGCGCCGGTGCGGCCTATCTCTTCTCGCTGGTGTCCACCGCCGCCCCGTCCCGGCTGCCGGAGGGATCGGCGCATCTCTACTTCGAGGCGAGCGTCCTGATCGTCACCCTGATCCTGCTCGGGCGCACCCTCGAGGCGCGGGCCAGGGGGCGGGCCGGAGCGGCGATCGCTCGGTTGATCGACCTCTCGCCCAAGACGGCATGGTTGGTCGAGGGCGCGAGCGAGCGCGAGGTGGCAGCCTCCGACCTCCGCATCGGCGACCGGGTGCGGGTGCGTCCCGGCGAGCGCGTGCCGGCGGACGGCACCATCGCCGCCGGCTCCTCCTTCGTCGACGAAAGCATGATCACCGGCGAGCCGGTGCCGGTGGAGAAGGGCAGGGGCGCCCGCGTCGTCGGCGGCACCCTCAACACCACCGGCAGCTTCGACCTCACCGTGGACCGCACCGGCGCCGACACCGCCCTGGCCCGGATCGTGCGGATGGTGGAAGAGGCGCAAGGGGGGAAGCTGCCGATCCAGGCGCTGGTGGATCGGGTGACCCTCTGGTTCGTGCCCGCCGTCATCACCATCGCCGTGCTGACCTTCCTCGCATGGATCGTCCTCGGGCCCGCGCCTGCGCTCGGCCACGCCCTGGTCGCGGCGATTTCCGTCCTGATCATCGCCTGCCCCTGCGCCATGGGGCTGGCCACGCCCACTGCGGTCATGGTGGCCACCGGTAAGGGGGCCGAGAACGGTCTGCTGCTGCGTCGCGGGGCCGCCCTCGAATCGCTGGCCCGCACCGATACCGTGGTGCTCGACAAGACCGGCACGCTCAC
>F21B_10015403_pt1 | contig 22180 bp, 19 predicted proteins | sample RepKananBrdUF21B_FD_10803 | JGI IMG/M metagenome (IMG submission 10803) | reverse complement strand
TTTGGTCTTGGTCTTGAACCACTGCACGAACGCCTCGCCATAGGTCTTGCGTCCAACGACTTCGGCATCGAGGATGTTGTAGTACGCGACGTCGTTCTCGTCTGCATCGCACTCGATACCGAGGGCCTGGTACAGGGCAGCCTTGCGCCCGCGCACCAGGCGTTTGACCGCGGCCTTGTAGGCATCCGGCTGATCCATGAGCGCGTACAGCGAGAACAGCGCCATCTGCACCTGCTGTGGCGTCGACAAGCCTGCCGTGTGGTTCAGCGCCACGGTACGGCTGTCCGCCACCAGGCGATCAATGAACTTGAGTTGATCGGGTTCGGTCGTGATGGACGCATAGCGCTGGTGCAGGATCTTGCGCTTGTCCTCAGGCAGTGCGGCCAGCTTATCGTCCAGCACGTTCTTCTCATGCGTGGCGATGGTGCCCAGGCGCCAACCCGTCGCACCGAAGTACTTGGAGTACGAATACACGAGGATCGTGTTGTACGGCGCCACCGCAAACAGCGAGACAAAGTCATCCGCAAACGTGCCGTACACGTCGTCGGTCAGGATGATGAGATCGTTACCGGCCTTGTGGCGCTCATCAATGATGGCCTTGAGCTTCTTTAAGCCGTCTTTGGAGATCTTGACCGACGGCGGGTTGCTGGGGTTGACCAGGAAGAACGCCTTCACGCTCGGGTCGCGCAGCTTGTCGAGCTCTTCGTCGGTGTATTGCCAGCCATTGAATGGGTCTGCATTGAGCTTGACCTCGACAAGCTGGAAGCTGTTGAGCTCCGGAATCTCGATGTAAGGCGTGAAGATCGGCATGCCCAGCGCAATCTTGTCGCCGGCATTGAGCAGGAAGTTCTCCTTGAGCGTGCTGAACAGATACGTCATCGCCGCCGTACCGCCTTCGACGGCAAACAGATCAAACTGGCCGACGAATGGCGCACTGCCGATCATTTCCTGCTTCAGGTACCGCGCGGCAATCTGCTCACTGATCTTCAGCATGCGGTCAGGCACCGGATAGTTGCAACCGAGAATGCCGTTCACCATCTCCGCCAGAAAGTCCTCGGCGGAAAGGCCAAGTTGATCGCGTACGTACGACACAGCGTGATGCAGAAACTTCACGCCAGGCACATCGGCATTGCGGCGTGCAAAGCTTTCAAAGCGCGCCTCAAAGCCTTGCTTGGTCGGGATGCCGCCAATCTTCTCGGCCAGGAACGAGAACGAGCGCTCGGACTCCTCCAGCGCGAACAGGCCAAGCTGGAAGAAACCGTGGCGTGGCTCCAATGCCAGGAAGTTTGGATTGCCGCGCCCGGCATTGAGCATGATGCGTTGCGAATCGCTCTGCGCGAGCTGGATCAGCACGTCCTTCAGTTCAAACGGGCTCAGTTGCCCAAGGGCTTCCAGCTCCTTGGATTTTTGCGTCGGATTGGTAGTCATCGCAGGTTCCCGTGGATGCGGCGTTGGCGAAGGGCAGCCCACCACGCCGGTGGCGGGCCGAGGAGACGCTCAGGCGAAGGCGATGACAAGCGGACCCAGCAGGGTCAGCAGCACGTTCGCCAGCGCGTAGGTAATGGCAAAGGGGATGGTCGGCACACTGCTCTCGGCTTTCTCCAGCACGCCGCCAAACGCAGGGTTGGCCGAACGCGCGCCTGACAGTGCACCCGCCAGCACGGCAACGTTGTCGTAGCGGAGCACATAACGGCCGAACAGGTAGGTCAGGATCAACGGCACCATCGTGACGATCACGCCGGCAATGAAGATCGACACGCCGCTCTTCTGCAGCGTCGCCCACGCCTGCGCGCCAGAGCCCAGCCCCACGCATGCGACGAATGCGGCCAAGCCCATGTCCTTGAGGATTTGCGATGCCGCGTTCGGCAACTGGCCAAAGGTCGGGTGCTTGCCGCGCAGCCAGCCAAACACCAGCCCCGAAAGCAGCGCCCCGCCGCCACTGCCCAGCGTGAGCGGAATGCCGCCCACCTTTGCCACCAGCGTGCCAATCAGCAGGCCGACGAGCACACCCAGGCCGAGATAAACAAAGTCCGTCTTGTCACCAGGCGGCACGGGATAGCCGACTTCGACAGACGCGCGCTTGATGTCGGACGGTGCGCCGTGCAGCGTGACGACATCACCGTGCAGCAGGATGGTGCCGTCCAGCAGCGGCACGGCCTTGCCCATGCGCGTAATGCGTGCGATGTACACGCCATGCTTCATGTCGCGCGTGGCCTGCGCTTTGAGTTCGCCCAGCGTCTTGTGGCTTGCGCCCTTGCGCGTGAACACGACGTCGCGCACCTGCAGCGGCTGGTCCATGTCGGAAGACATCGCAGACTCGTCACCCAGCAGCGTCCAGGCTTTGGCAGCGGCTTCCCGGCGGCCGATCAGCAGGACGCGATCGGCATGTTGCAGCGTCAGATTCGGCGCGATGGCGATTTCCTCGCCGTTGCGCAGGACGCGTTCGATGGTGATACCGTCATCCAACGTGGTTTCGACTTCCGCCACGGTCTTGCCCGCACCCGTGGTCACGTCGTACACGCGCCCGACCAGCGCCGGCAGCGACGCCACCTCGCCCTGCTCCAGCGGACGCTTGCCGCCGGCCATTTCAAGCTCGGCTTTCTTGGCATCGTCGCGCAGCTCACGCCCCATCAGGCGCGGCAGAATATTCACGCACATGATGATGGCGCCCAGGCTGCCGAACACGTACGTCACCGCATAGCCGATGGCCACGTTCGACTGCAGGCGTGCCACCTCATCGGCCGGCAAGCCCATGCGTGACAGGGCATCGCCCGCCGTGCCGATCACAGCCGACTGCGTCATGCCGCCCGCCGCAATGCCTGCAGTCAGCCCCTTGTCGAAGCCGAACAGCTTGCCGCAGACAAGAATGGTGACCAGGCCGCTCACCGCAAGAAACACCGCCATGGCGATCTCGCGCAGCGTGCTGCGATTGAGGGAGCTAAAGAACTGCGGCCCGCTTTCGTAGCCAACCGCATAGATGAAGAGCGCGAACATGATGCTCTTCACGCCAGAATCGATCGTCACGCCAAACTGGCTGATCAGCACCGCGGCAATCAGCGATCCGCCCACACCGCCGATCTGAAACTTGCCGAAATTGATCTTGCCGACCGCATAGCCAATGGCAAGCGACAGAAAGAGCGCCGTCTCCGGCACGCTCTTGAACACGGTGTGAATCCAATCCATGGGCAGCGACTCTCCGGAAGGTCTTACGGGCTTGTCTGCTTGACCAAACAAACAGACATCACATCAGGCGCCAAGTCATGCGGCGCACAACACGCCCGTGGACCTTAGAAGCTACACATCGGCGATGTCAATTTCACAAAATTTAACTGCTACGGCACATATTTAATGTTTTGCATTAGAAGATTGCGCCCAACGCAAACGTTGACGTGCCTGCATCTCACTGCAATCATCGTCCGCCAATAACACCGCTGACGGCCCGCCATGACCTGGCGCCCGGACAGCCCGAGCCGCCGGCCTCGTGCAAACCGCGACGCCCGGTCATCGATACAAAGACAGGGACAATACGATGAAAAGCAAAGTGGTGGTCTACGGACCGCTCTACGGGAAGTGGTACGCGATTCTGGTCAACGACGGCGTGGCCGAAGAATCGAGTCAGTTCGGATCGTACGAAGCCGCCATGGGCTTCGCCTCAAACCGATATCCGGAGCTTGAGCAGGAGCGACAGCCCTATGCGCGGGGCCGCGAGGAAGAAATACAGGTCTGAGGCAGCGCATCAAACGCTGCCTGTGCGCTTTCGCGTATCAGTGCGGCTGCACTGAGCAGAATCGCCCGGCAATCCAGTCAAACACGCTGCCCGCGTGAAGCGAGCGGCTTTGCGCATCTTCGCCATAGCGGATCTGGTAGAGCGGGTTACCGCTGGCGTTGCGTGTGCGATAGAGCGTCTGCGCAATCACCGTGTAGGTGCGCTGCGCGCAGTCGAGCACCACCTGCTTGACCGACGAACGGATCGGTTGGCCGTCCGACGTCTTGATCGTGAAATCGGGCAGGACGTTGCGCAACAGATTGAAGTGCACGGTGGGTGTGCCGGCTTGCGCCTCCACCTGCGGCTGGACGGATTGCTTGTCGACGTACGACACCACGCCGGTGGCGCCGACGAAGCGGCGCCAGCGAGTATCGTCGCTGGCACGCTCGGGCGTTGTGGATGCGGCGGGGGTTGCCGGGGTTGCGGACATGGCCGGCGCAGCCGCCGACGTAGATATGGTTTGAGCAAACGCGGGCATTGCTGCCCACTGCGCAACAACCAAGAGGGTTGCCGCGATGGCGCTTTGCGGGCGCCAGCCTCCTGTTTTCATGGGTGGTCTCGCCTTGCTGCAAAAACTGAGCGAGCGATTCTACCGCGTAGGCTCAACCGTTCTCGTCACATCTGGTCGACCGGTTCGGCAGCGTCAATACCGGCAAACCGCAGATACAGCGCGCGCAATGCCTGCGTCAGCGGGCCGGGCTGGCCATTCCCGATCTTCACACCGTCAATGGCCGCCACGGGCATCACAAACGTTGATGCGCTGGTGTAAAACGCCTCGGCCGCCTGTTGGGCTTCCTGCACGGTGAAGGTGCGCTCCTCCAGCGTCAGACCATGCTCGCGCGCCAGCGCCAGGATCGACACACGCGTGATGCCCGGCAGTACAGCGTTCGACAGCGGGCGCGTAATCAGTCGCTTGTCTGCCGTGATGATGAAGGCGGTGGACGACGCGCCTTCGGTCACACGGTCGCCATCGGTCATCCAGGCCTCGTTCGCGCCCGCGGCGGCGGCCATCTGCTTGGCCATCACCTGCGGCAGCAGACCGACACTCTTGATATCGCAACGCTTCCAGCGCAGGTCGGGCACCGTCACAACGGTCGCGCCCTTGCGTGCAAGCGGGCTGTCGACAATGGTCTTGACCTGCGTGAAGGCCACGGCTGTCGGCGTGATTTGCGCAGGAATGCCAAAGTCGCGCTCGGCCACGCCACGCGTGACCTGCATGTAGACGACACCCTCTTCCAGGCCGTTGCGCGCCACCAGTTCTTCGCACACGCGCGTCCATTCGGCTTCGCTGTATGGGTTCTCGATGTCGATGGCAGACAGCGAGCGCGTCAGGCGCGCGAGGTGCGCATCGCTGTCGACGAGCTTGCCGCGCGCCACGGCGGTCACTTCGTAAATGCCATCGGCAAAGGTGAAGCCACGGTCCATGATGGAGACGGTGGCTTCGGCGGCGGGCACATATTGGCCGTTCAGGAAGACGATTCGGGACATGCTGGGCGGGAGAGATTCGAGGCGGGCGGGACTGCCCTGCCAAGGAATCCAAAGGATACGTGGACTGCACCGCGAATAGCGTTGTGCGCCCGGGTTATGCGCAAACGGCATGAGGCGCCGGGACCGTCCGGTAGACTTGCGGGTTTTCCGGAGGCTTCCCGCCACCCTTGCCCGCCATGTCCGACCTCATCATCCGACCTGTTGCCGATACCGATCTGCCTGGCATTCTGGCCGTGCAGCAGGCGTGTTACGGCGATGGGTTCCTGGAATCCGGCGATGCGCTTGCCAGCCGCTGGGCACGCAGCCCGGCCATGTGCCTGGTCGCGCTGGATGGCGCCGCGGTGGTCGGCTACCTGCTCTCGCATGCGTGGCATGCATGGGCGCCACCCAAACTGCACGTCCCCCTGCCGGCGACAGATGCAGCGGACGTACTCTGGTTCGTGCATGACATGGCCATTGCGCCGGCAGGCCGCGGCCAGCGCCTGGGCGAGCGACTGTACGCAACCGCGTGCGCCAGCGCCCGGGCACAGGGCCTGCGCCAATCGCGGCTGGTGGCAGTGCAAGGTGCCGATGCCTTCTGGCGCCGCCTCGGCTACCAGTCCACCCACATGGAAAGCACGCAGTTGACGGCGCTGCGCAGCGTCTACGGCGACGACGCTGAGCTGATGGAACGCCCATTGCGCTGAGCGCTCGCCGCATCACTCCATTACAATTCGTAACACCCGTATATCTTCTGTAAGACTGCGCACGCCCCGTTCCACTACAGTGCGGCCGTAGCGAGGATTTCCATCATGCAAAAGAACCTAGCGCTGTGCGCGCTGGCCGCCATTGCGGCGCTGTCGTCCCAGGCTGCCCTGGCCCGAGTGAATGTTGATATCGGCATTGGTGTGCCGGGACCGGTGTATGTCGCGCCTGCGCCGGTCTATGCGCCTGCCCCCGTCTACGCACCGCCTCCGCCGCCCGCTTACTACGCGCCGCCTGTCTATGTTGCACCGCAGCCGGTGGTGGTTGCGCCGCCCGGCTACTACGAAGACCCGCGTGCCCGCGCATGGCAGGAACAGCAGTGGCGCGAGCAGCGCTGGCGTGAGCGCGAATGGCGCAAGCACCATCGTCGCGACGACTACGACGATTGATCCCGCGCCCGGCAGCACTCAGGCTGCCTTCTTTGCCAGGCCCAGGTAGGTCTCGATCACGCGCGGGTTGACGGCCAGTTCCTGCGCTGGGCCTTCGAGCGTCATGTCCCCGGTTTCCAGCACATAGCCGTAGTCGGCCACCTGCAGGGCGGCGCGCGCGTTCTGTTCGATCAGCAGCGTCGCCACGCCGGTTTTGCGCAGGTCACTGATGATGTGGAAGATCTCTTTCACGATCAGCGGCGCTAGGCCAAGACTCGGCTCGTCCAGCATCAGCAACTGCGGTTTGGCCATCAACGCACGGCCCACGGCCAGCATCTGCCGCTCGCCGCCGGAGAGCGTGCCGGCTTCCTGCACGCGACGCTCCTTCAGGCGCGGGAACAGGTCGTAGACCACGTCCATCTGGTCCAGATAGTTGCGCTCACCCGCGCGCTTGCGACGGTAGGCGCCGAGCACGAGGTTGTCTTCCACGCTCATGGTGGCGAACAGCTCGCGCTTTTCCGGCACCAGGCACATGCCGCGCGCCACACGCTTTTCCACTGGCAGCCCGGTCAGGTTGTGACCGAGATACGAGACCACGCCATTGGCCGAACCGGTGGTCGGCAGCGCGCCCATGATGGCGCCCAGCATGGTCGACTTGCCCGCGCCGTTCGGGCCGATGACGGTGACGATCTGCCCGGTCTCCACCTTCAAGTTGGCGCCGTGCAGCGCTTCCACCTTGCCGTAGCGGACATGCAGGTCCTTCACTTCGAGAATGATCGACATGCGCCCTCTCCTTATTCCACGCCGCCCAGATAGGCTTCCAGCACGGCCGGGTTCTGCTGCACTTCCTGCGGCAAACCTTCGGCGATCTTGGTGCCGAATTCCATCACGACAAGCCGATCGGTCAGGTTCATGACGAAATCCATGTCGTGCTCGACCAGTAGCACGCTCATGCCTTCGGCCTTGAGCTTGGTGAGCAGCGCGGCCAGGGCCTGCTTCTCCTTGTAACGTAGGCCGGCGGCGGGTTCGTCCAGCAACAGCAGTGCCGGGTCGCAGCACAGCGCACGGGCGATTTCCAGAATCCGTTGCTGGCCAAGCGCCAGGCTGCCGGCTTCCTGATACATGCAATCGGCCAGGCCAACGCGTTCCAGCTGGCGGCGTGCCTCGAACAGCAGCTTTTGCTCTTCCGCTTGATTCATGCGCACCACGCTGGCGAGCACCCCGCCCTGCGCCGCAAAATCGCCACGCAGGTGGGCACCGATGGCCACGTTCTCCAGCACCGTCATACCCGACAGCAGTTGCACGTGCTGGAAAGTCCGGCCGATGCCGCGCTTGACGATCTCGCGCGAGGGCTTACCGCTGATCTGCTCGCCTCGGTAAAGCACCTCGCCGCGCGTGACCGGCAGCACGCCGGTGACGAGGTTGAAGGTGGTCGATTTGCCGGCGCCGTTGGGGCCGATCAGACCGATGATCTCGCCGGCTTTCACCTGGAAGCTGACGTCGTTCACCGCCACCAAGCCACCAAACTCCTTGCGTGCAGCACGCACGTCAAGGATCAACTCGCCAGCCTGCGGTTTCTCGCGCTGCTTGAGCGCGGGCGCATCTTCCGGCGCGCGGGCCGTCGGTGCCGACGGAAACAGCTTGCGGATGAAGGGCCATACGCCATCGCGCGCGTGCTGCAACAACAGCACCAGCAGCACACCGAACACGATGATCTCGAAGTTGCCGTTGGAGCCCAGCAGCTTCGGCAGGATGCTCTGCAGGCTGTCCTTCAGGATGGTCAGCAAGCCCGCGCCCAGCACCGCACCCCACACATGGCCCACGCCACCGACCACCGCCATGAACAGATATTCGATGCCGTAATTCAGGCCAAACGGCGTCGGGTTGACCGCGCGCTGCAAGTGCGCATAGAGAAAGCCCGAGATGCACGCCAGCACGGCCGCAAACACGAAGATCACCACCTTCATCCACGCCGTGTTCACGCCCATCGCCTCGGCCATCGTGCCGCCGCCCTTGAGTGCGCGGATGGCGCGGCCTGGGCGCGAGTTCAGCAGGTTCTGCACCGCCAGCACGGCCACCACCACCACGGCCCAGATCAGGTAGAACATCTCGCGCCCGGTCTGCAAAGGCTTGCCAAGCACGTTCAGCACGGGAATGCCGTTCAGCCCGTCGTACTTGCCCAGAAACTCCAGATTGCCGAACAGGAAGAACAACGAAAGGCCCCAGGCAATCGTCGCCAGCGGCAGGTAGTGGCCCGACATGCGCATCGTGATGAGTCCGATCACATAAGCGCAGACCATCGTGATGACCAGCCCGGCGAGCAAGCCGAGCCACGGAGACAGCCCGTACTGCGTCGTCAAATAGGCGGTGCTGTATGCACCCAGGCCAACAAACGCCGCCTGCCCAAACGAGGTCAGCCCGCCCACACCCGTGAGCAGCACAAGACCCAGCGCGACAAGGCTATAGAGCCCGATGTAATTCAACAGCGTGATCCAGAACTCGGGCGTCGGCACCACCGGCACCAGCGCCAGCACGATCACGAAGAGAGCCGTCAACACGCGGTTACGCGAGAACCAGCCGCGCTGGCCGGTCTGGTCAGAAGATTTGGTGAGCGTGTTCATCGGCTTATTCCTCTTCTTCGACGTGCTTGGTGGTGAGCGACCGCCACAGCAGCACCGGGATGATGAGCGTGAATACGATCACCTCCTTGAACGCCGACGCCCAGAACGATGAATACGACTCCAGCAGCCCCACCAGCAGCGCGCCCAGGGCAGCCACCGGATAGCTGACCAGCCCCCCGACGATGGCCCCCACGAAACCCTTCAGGCCGATCAGGAAACCGGATTCGTAGTACACCGTGGTGAGGGGCGCGATCAGGATGCCGCACAGCGCGCCCAGCGCCGCGGCCAGCGTAAAGGCCAAGCGCCCGGCTTGCGTAGTGCCGATACCGACGAGACGTGCACCGAGGCGGTTCACCGCCGTGGCGCGAAGCGCCTTGCCTGACACCGTACGACCAAAGTAGAAGTACAGCGCCACAATCATCAGCACCGACACCGCTACCACCCACAGGCTCTGGCCCGACACCGAGAGCGCGCCCAGATCAAAGCGCGCGTCGGAAAACGCATCGGTGCGCGAGCCTTCTGCGCCGAACATCACGAGGCCCAGCCCCACCATCGCAAAGTGCACGCCCACCGAGACGATCAGCAGCACCAGCGTGCTCGCTTCGGCCAGGGGCTCGTAGGCCAGGCGGTAGATCATCGGCCCCATCGGAATGACGATCAGCAGTGCGAGCGCCACCTGTACGGCCATTGGCAGCGTCATCGGCGCGAGCATGCTGGCCGCGGCGTACACCGCCAGCGGAAAGACAAGGTACTTGCCCGCGTAGATGGCGCCCGTGCGCAACGCATGCAAGCGCAACTCGGGCTGCAGCAGCGTGCGGCCCATCTCGACGAGGAAGGTCAGCACGCCAAGGGCAACCAGCATCGACGCCGATAGCGGCGCCTTGTTGGCCTGAATGGCTGCCAGCGTGAGCGCGCCATAGGCGACGAACTCCCCCTGCGGGATGAAGATCACACGCGTGACCGAAAACACCAGCACGAGCGCCAATGCCAGGAGCGCGTAGATCGCGCCTGATGTCACGCCGTCCTGCGCCAGGATGGCGGCAATCGACAAGTCCATGAGTCTCCTCGTTCTTGTAGTCGTGGGATTCGCGTGGAAGCACAAAAAGCGCGAGGGGGCGCCACGAGTTACGAGATAGTAAATTTCTTACGAAAGGATAAAATTGGCGAGAACCCTAAGAACCGCTAACGCGTCGCACGGGCTCGACGGGCGCCCGCCTTGGCCGGTTCCGGTGCCGGCACCCGCAGCATGGCAGAAAGCTGTGTCACGAAGGCCCGCAGCGTGGCTTCCAGTTCGCCGCCGCGTTCCGCATGAAAGAGCGGCTGCAGGTTCAGCGCGATGAGTACCAGCTCCAGTTGCCCACGCTCGCCAAACACCGGTAATGACAGCGCGCTCACCCCGGGCAACAGGCTGCCCGAGACCCACGACGCGCCTTCCCGGCGAATGTCTTCGCATAAACGGTAGTAGTCCGTCAGCGAGCGCGGCAGGCCCGGCAGATCATCGCTGGCGCGCTCGTGCAGTTCGCGCTCGACCAGCGGCAGTGTCTGCTCGATCGGCAGATACGCACCGAACAGGCGCCCAGTCGCGGAATTGAGCATCGGCATGACGTCACCGATGCGCAGGTTCACCCCAGGTGCGCCACCGGCCTTTTCCCAGTGCACGACGGTTGGGCCGCGATCGCTCCACACAGCAATGCCGATGGTGTGGCCGGTCTGGTCACGCATGCCAGCCAGCAAAGGCCGTGTGCGGACGATGGCATCGGTGCGGTTCAGACTCGCCAACCCCAGACGCAGCGCAAAGGGCCCAAGCTCATAACGGCCGGTGAGCGGGTCTTGCGAGACAGCACCCACGCGTTGCAGGCTCACCAGATAGCGATGCGCCTTGGACGGATGCATGCCCGCTGCACGTGCCAGATCACCCAGCGCCATCGCGCGCATGGCGTGCGTCAGCGCAACCAGCAATTGCGTGCCGACCTCGATGGACTGGATGCCAGAACGGTCGCGATTTGCGCGCGCATCGTCAGCATCGCCATCGGGTGGCAGATCGTCTTCGACTTCAGTGGTCTCCATGTCCTCGTGGGGGGCGCAAGTTGGGGTGCACCGGGCGGTGCCGGAGGCGACAAGTGCTGCGAGCGTAGCATGCGGACCGCCGCCGCTAACGGTGTTTTAATTTTTACGCATTGTAGAAACAATGCTTCCAATCATAATCAACGTATACCCTAGGCGCGCCACCCAACCGTGCGGTCTATGATGGCCAACGTTCGGTCTTGCCTGACATCTGCGTGCCCCCAACCGCGCTTTCACGGCAACTTCGCCACCGAAAGAAATTCCCCCAACCGTAATTCACTACGACAGGAGTGACAGAATGGCCAAAGCCTTCGCCTCGCAAGCCGACCTCGAGGCCAAACAAGTCACCTTCACCCAGCTCTCTCCCAACGCCTACGCCTACACCGCCGAGGGCGACCCAAACTCGGGCGTCATCATCGGCGACGACTCGGTGCTGATCGTCGACACCACCGCCACCCCGGCGATGGCCCAAGACCTGATCGCACGCATCCGCGCCATCACCGACAAGCCAATCAAGCACGTAGTGCTGTCGCACTACCACGCGGTGCGCGTGCTGGGCGCATCGGCCTACTTTGCTGAAGGCGCACAGAACATCATCGCCAGCCGCGGCACGTACGAGATGATCGTCGAGCGTGGTGAGGCGGATATGAAGTCGGAAATCGAACGCTTCCCGCGCCTGTTCGCGGGTGTCGAAACCGTGCCTGGCCTGACCTGGCCGACGCTGGTGTTCGAGCGCGAACTCACACTGTTCCTCGGCAAGCTGGAAGTGAAGATCCTGCACCTGGGCGCCGGCCACACGAAGGGCGACACGGTGGTGTGGATTCCGTCGCAGAAGGTGCTGTTCTCGGGCGACCTGGTTGAATACGACGCCGCCTGCTACTGCGGTGACGCGCAACTCGAAGAGTGGCCCGCCACGCTGGATGCGCTGCGTGCACTAGGTGCCGACAAACTGGTGCCCGGCCGCGGCCCGGCGCTGCTCAACCCCGCCGAAGTCGACAAGGGCCTCGCCTACACCCGCGATTTCGTCTCGACGCTGCTCGAGCGCGGCCGCGAAGCCGTGGCGCAGAAGATGGACCTCAAGGCCGCCATGGCGCACACCCGCGCCGCGATGGACCCGAAGTTCGGCCACGTCTTCATCTACGAACACTGCCTGCCGTTTGACGTGACGCGCGCCTTTGACGAAGCCAGCGGCATCAAGCACCCGCGCATCTGGACCGCCCAGCGCGATCAGGAAATGTGGGCCGCACTGCAGAACTGACATAGCAGCACTTCTGCCGTGAACGGATTCCACCAACAAAGCGACGGCCACGACCGTCGCGGGTGCGAGCGAGACATGAACCCCGATTTCCAGAACCGCGTTTTTGCGTACGCGCCGTGCGCTGAACAACAGCCTGGCGCGGCGACCGAGCCCCGCCCCGTCGTGATCGTCGGCGCGGGGCCCGTTGGCCTCGCCACGGCCATCGACCTGGCGCAGCAGGGCGTGCCCGTTGTGGTCGTGGATGACGACTGCACGCTGTCCACCGGCTCGCGTGCCATCTGCTTTTCCAAGCGCTCACTGGAGATCTTCGACCGCCTTGGCTGCGGCGACCGCATGGTCGACAAGGGCGTGAGCTGGAACGTTGGCAAGGTCTACCTCAAGAACGAACTGCTCTACAGCTTCGACCTGCTGCCCGAAGCCGGCCACCATCGCCCCGCGTTCATCAACCTGCAGCAGTACTACGTCGAAGGCTTTCTCGCTGAACGCGCCCAGGCGCTGCCCAACATCGCGCTGCGCTGGAAGAACAAGGTGACGGGCATCACGCAGGATGCCGATGGCGTGACGCTCACCATCGAGACGCCCGACGGCACCTACACGCAGCGTGCACAGTATGTGGTCGCCGCCGATGGCTCGCGCAGCCCGGTACGCCACATGATGGGCCTGGAAGCGCATGGCCAGACGTTCAAGGATCGCTTCCTGATCGCCGATGTGCGCATGGACGCGCCGTTCCCAAGCGAGCGTTGGTTCTGGTTCGATCCGCCGTTCCACCCGAACCAGTCTGTGCTGCTGCACCACCAGCCCGACAACGTCTGGCGCATCGACTTCCAGCTCGGCTGGGACGCTGATCCGGTGGCCGAGAAGCAACCCGAGCGCGTCATCCCGCGTGTGCGTGCATTGCTGGGCGAAGGCGTCGACTTTGAACTGGAATGGGTCAGCGTCTATACGTTCTCATGTGAGCGCATGGACCGCTTCCGCCATGGCCGCGTGCTGTTCATCGGCGATGCGGCGCATCGTGTGTCGCCCTTCGGCGCGCGTGGTGCCAACAGCGGCCTGCAAGATGCCGAGAACCTCGCGTGGAAGCTGCGCATGGTCCTCAATGGCGACGCCCCCGCCGCGCTGCTCGACACCTATGCAAGCGAGCGCGAATTCGCCGCCGACGACAACATCCGTCACTCCACGCGTTCGACCGATTTCATCACTCCAAAGAGCGCCGTCAGCCGACTCTTTCGCGATGCCACGCTGCGGCTGGCCAAGCACTATCCGTTTGCGCGCACGCTGGTCAACAGCGGGCGGCTGTCGATGCCGACGGTGCTCGTAGACTCGCCGCTGCTGACACCTGATGATGCACCGTTCGCCAGCGCGCTGGTGCCAGGTGCGGTCGCTCTGGACGCGCCGGTACGCAGTGCCGATGGCCATGCTGACTGGCTGCTCTCCCATATGCGCGACGGCTTTACCGTGCTGCGCTTCTGCGGTGCCGGCGAGCATGTGGATGCGCTACCGCTGCCTACGCTGGCGATCTTCCCTTCCGGTGGCAAAGGCACGGTTTCGGCCAACGTGACCGCGCTCGAAGACGTCGATGGCCTTGTCGCACAACGCTATGACGCGCGGCCCGGCACGACCTACCTGATCCGCCCGGACCAGCACGTCTGCGCACGCTGGCGCGCGCTCGACCCTGCCAAGCTGACGGCTGCCGTGCTTCGCGCATGCGGCCACGCGGCATCCACCGCAACGCCGCGCGCCACCGCGATCGTCTGAACCCAGCGCCTGAGCGCAACGCCGACCACCATGCCGCTGAACACTCAACCCAACCTGCCCCGCCCCGACGACTTCTACGAGGCGTTGATCGACACGCACCGCAACCTGAGCGACGAGCAAAGCGCGATGCTCAACGCACAGCTCATCCTGCTGCTCGCCAACCATATCGGCGACATGGTCGTGCTGCGCGAGGCGTTGGCGGCGGCGCGGCTGGCATTGCCCGCAAGCACCGCGTAAGTCAGCGCCATCGCGTTTCAACAATCCAACACTCGCACGGCATCGCACTTGCGACCGCGCAAAGTGCGGTGCTAGTATCCGCTCCGCTTACCGATCAACCAATTTGCACAGGAGGAAAAAAAATCATGCGTCACCTTGCTTTCCCCTTTGCAGGCCCTTGCCTGGGTTGATCGAATCTCTCGCGCTGTAACTCACAGCGTCTTCGCATTGCCCCGGGCCCCGGCCTGCCACATCAGACGTTTTTTTCAGACCTGATATGGAACACTCATGGGCAATTGCATCTTGCATTTGTTCGATGGCGGCACCCTGATCGCCTCGGACGACACCTGGATCGAAGGCGATGCGATCCGACAACTTCAAACCACCAAAGCACTCGACGGCATGCGCCATGTGGCTGGCATGCCCGACCTGCATCCGGGCCGCGGCTACCCCGTGGGCGCGGCGTTCTTCTCAGTCGGCCGCCTGTATCCGGCGCTGATCGGTGGTGACATCGGCTGCGGCATGACGCTGTGGGCAACGGATATCGATGCCAACAAGGTCAGCCTGGACAAGCTCGACAAGCGACTTGGCAACATCGATACGCCGCTCGACGAAAGCTGGCGTGAACTGGCAGCGGCATTGGCTCCCCCGGACACCGGCTTTGACGCCGCACTGGGCACCATCGGTGGTGGCAACCACTTTGCCGAACTGCTGCGCGTGGATGACATCTACGACGAAGCGGGTGGCATTTCCTTGAACCCGCGTCAGCTTCTGCTGCTGGCACACAGCGGCTCGCGCGGGCTGGGCCAGGCGATTCTGGAGGAACAAGTTCGTGCGCATGGCCACAGCGGGCTGTCGCAGGACGACCCGGCGTGTGCAGCCTACCTGCAACGCCATGACACAGCGCTGCACTTTGCCAAGGCCAACCGCGAACTGATCGCGCGCCGCATGCTGGACCGCCTGCACGCGCAAGGCAAACCCCTGCTCGATGTACACCACAACTTTGTCGCACCGGCCACGGTCCATGGCGAACGTGGCTGGCTGCACCGCAAGGGCGCAACGCCGTCAGATGCGGGTGTGGTCGTCATCCCCGGTTCGCGTGGGGACTACAGCTACCTCGTCGCCCCGCTGCCGAGCGAGCACGGTCTGTTCTCGCTCGCGCACGGCGCAGGCCGCAAGTGGATGCGCAGCGACTGCAAGGATCGCCTCGTGCGCCGCTTCACGCCAGCGCAACTGAACCGGACCAAGCTCGGCAGCCACGTCATCTGCGAAGACAAGCAGTTGATCTACGAAGAGGCACCCGAAGCCTACAAGTCGATCGACAGCGTGATTGCACCGCTGGTGGACGCTGGCCTGGTGAAGGTGCTCGCGCGCCTGCGCCCGGTGCTGACCTACAAGACGCGTGGGGAGTGCTGCTGATGGTGCTACTGCAATTGTCTTCTGCGCAGGGGCCGGCGGAATGCGAACTGGCTGTGGCGAAAGCACTGATGCGCCTGCAATGCGAATCCGCAGACGCAGGCGTTCAACTCGAACTGGTGGAACAGGAGGACGGCGAACGTGCCGGCACGCTGCGTTCCGCGCTGGTCAGCCTGGAGGGCGATGCCGAAGACGCCGTGGCGCGCGCATGGGAGGGCACGATGCAATGGACGTGCCCCAGCCCCTATCGCGCAAACGGCACACGGCACGCACGCAAGAACTGGTTCTTCGGCGTGGCACGTTGCGCGGCGCCATCGGAAACGCTACCCGGCGAGATCCGCTTTGAGACCACGCGCTCGTCCGGCCCGGGTGGGCAACACGTGAACAAGACGGAATCCGCCGTGCGCGCCACGCACATCGCCACGGGCATCAGCGTGAAGGTGCAGACCGAGCGCAGCCAGCACGCCAACAAGCGGCTGGCCGTGCTGCTGCTCGCACACAAACTGGCGGACCATGATGCGGCGACGCATGCCGCGCAACGTGCGGACCGGCGCGCGCTTCATCACCAGGTGGCGCGCGGCAACCCGCGCCGTGTGTTCAAGGGCGAACGGTTCGAGCCTGCGTCCGGTGCTTAGCGACCGGCCTGCCGCGTGCCGGCAAGCTGGCCGCGCCGGTATTCACCCTGGCGCTCCAGCATCCAGCCGGGGTACTCGGCGGGGAGTTTGCTCAGACCATCGAGCTGCGCCAGCTCTTGCGCCGTCAGCTCAACCTGGGTGGCGGCGATGTTGTCGTCAAGTTGCTCGACCTTTTTGGCACCGACGATCACGCTGGTCACCACGCGCTGGTGCAGCAGCCAAGCCAGCGCAATCTGCGCGACCGACACGCCGCGCGCATCAGCCATGACGCGCATGGCATCGATGCAGGTATAGGCGCGCTCGCGGTCCACCGGCGGGAAATCGAACGTCGTGCGGCGGCTGCCCTGCTCGCCCTGTTGCTCACGGGTGTACTTGCCGCTGAGCAGGCCACCGGCCAACGGGCTCCACACCATCAGACCCAGACCTTCGCTCTGGAGCATCGGCACCAGCTCGCGCTCCAGGTCACGGCCGGCGATGGTGTAGTACGCCTGCAGGCTTTCGAAGCGCGCACAACCCAGGCGCTCAGCAATGCCCAGCGCCTTGACGATCTGCCAGGCCGCCCAGTTCGATACACCGACATAGCGCACATGCCCCTGCTGCACCAGCGTGTCGAGCGCACGCACCGTTTCTTCAATGGGCGTGGCCGGGTCAAAGCCGTGGATCTGATACAGGTCGATATGGTCGAGCTGCAGGCGCGCCAGGCTTGCCTTCACCCCATCCATGATGTGATAGCGCGACGCACCACGTGCGTTTGCGCCCTCGCCGGTCTGGCCGAACACCTTGGTGGCAACGACCACGCTGTCGCGCGACACCTTCAGGTTCTTGAGCGCCTGCCCGGTGATCTTCTCCGACACGCCGTTCGCGTACACATCCGCGGTATCGATGAAATTGATCCCGGCCTCAAGCGAGCGGCCAATCAGCCGTTCGGCGTCCGCCTGCTGCAAATCCCCGATGTGTTGCCAGATGCCATCATTGCCACCGAACGTCATCGTCCCAAGGCACAGTTCCGACACAAACAGGCCTGTCCGTCCCAACATGTTGTAGCGCATGTGATCCACTCCGGTACATGGTGATTGAATGCCGAGCACAGGCTCGCGCATTGGAAACAGCGCAGAGGATAGGACGGATTGGTCAACCGTGCAGGGCACATCATTCTGGTAGGTCTTGGGGGCTCGCCGCGCGATGCTTGCAAACCAACGCGTGGCGGCGAGTCGTGCTCTGTAAGTACCCGATCGGGAAGCTTGACGCTCCAACAAGCGCCCCTCCTGCACACCTTGTGAAAACCCAGTGCGATAATTCCTCGCGATTGTTGATCGGCGCGATGCGCACCCGTTTCACAATCGCCCCCTCCATCAGAACAAACAGCGATGAAAAAGAGACAACTGATGTCACTGGCTGCGGCATTGGCCTGCGCCACCACCGCATTCGCACAGCCCACCAAAGCGGCCAACGCCGATAGCGCCTTGCTCCAAGCCGCGCAACAGCGCAAAGATGCCTTCGTCAAAGACCTGGCCACGCTGGTCAATATCGACACGGGCACCGACGATGCCAATGGGCTGGCGAAAGTCGAGGCGATCCTCGCACAACATCTGAAAGACCTCGGCGCCAGCGTCGAGATCGTTGCCGCGCCGCCGGCCGCAGGCAAGGCCGTGATTGGCAAGCTGCAAGGCACCGGCACGCAGAACATCATGTTGATGATTCACTACGACACCGTCTTCGGTGTCGGCGAGGCCGCCAAGCGTCCGTTCAAGATCACCGGCAACAAGGCCACCGGCCCCGGCGTGGCCGATGCCAAGGGCGGTGCGCTGATGATCCTCTACGCGCTGGAGATCGCCCGCGCGCGCGGCTTCAAGGACTACAAAACGCTGACCGTACTGTTCAACCCCGATGAGGAAAAAAGCTCGCTCGGCTCACGCAGCCTGATCAGCAAGCTGTCAGCCGATCAGGATTACGTGCTGGTGTATGAACCGCCCGAGGCCGACGTGGTGACGGTGGCCACCAACGGCATCGCCTATGTGCATCTGGACGTCAAGGGCCGTGCATCGCACGCAGGCTCCGCGCCGGAAGCCGGCCGCAACGCCGCACTGGAACTATCCAACCAGATCGTGCAGCTCAAGGATCTGGGCGACCCGGCCAAGGGCACCACGGTCAACTGGACGGTGGTGCGCTCGGGCGATCGCGTCAACATCATCCCCGAGGCGGCCTCCGCCACCGCTGACATGCGCATGGCCGACGTGGCCGAAGTGCAGCGCGTGCAGGCCGATGCCGACAAGATCATCCAGAAAAAGCTGATTGCCGACACCGAGGTCAAGGTCAAGGTGGAGAACCGCCGCCCGCCGTTCAGCCGGAATGCCGACAGCGACCGCTTGGCCGCTGCTGCCGATGGCATCTACAAGGAGTTGGGCAAGTCGATCAAGCCGGTGGCCATGCGCTACGGCACCGATGCCGGCTTCGCCTACCACCCGAACAGCGGCAAGCCCGTCGTGCTGGACGGCATGGGCATCGTTGGCGATCGGCTGCACTCGTCAGACGAATGGGCCGACCTCGACAGCGTGGTGCCTCGCCTGTACCTGACGGTGCGCATGCTGGAGGTCATGGGCAAGGGCAAGCTCGCCGATTGATTCGGCCCGCCGAGTCATCTCCATGGATGCGGAGATGACTCGCGTTACCCCTCCAATTCTGCAAACTGCTGCGCAACCAGATTGCGCAACCACTGGTTGCCGGCATCCTGGTGGAAGCGCCGGTGCCAGAACACGTTGGTTTGCAGCGCCGGCAACCTGAGCGGCGGCGCCACAAACTGCAGCCCGAACGGCGGCGCGGCACGCTCGGCCAGCTTGCGCGGCACCGTCACCACCAGGTCTGTGGTGCTGACGATGTATGGCACCGCCACGAAGTGCGGCACCGAAAAGCGCGCGGATTGCGTGATCCCCGCCTTGTCCAGCAACGGCCCAATGGCGTTGTACGGACTAGCTGAGCTCGCCACCACTAGGTGTGATGCCGTGCGAAAGCGCTCCAGCGTCAACTCGCCCGCCCCCAATGGATGGCCGCGCCGGAACATCGTCACGTAGTCCTGCTGGAACAGGCGACGCTGGAACACGCTCTCGCCCGACAGATCATCGAACGCGCCGATGGCCAGGTCGATGGCACCCGCTTCCATCTCCGCCTTCATGTCGAACCCGCCGGCGCGCCGGGTGTCGATACGCACGCCGGGCGCCTGCTCGGCACACAGCTGCGCCAGCACGGGCATGAAATACACCTCGCCGACGTCGCTCATGGCAATGGTGAAGGTGCGCGTGGAGCTGGCCGCCTCAAAGTGCGTGCGCTGGCCCAGTGCCCGCTGCAAGGTGTCCAGCGCCGTGGCCACCGGTTCTGCCAATTGCTCGGCAAGTGCGGTTGGCATCATGCCGCGCGGGGTGCGCACGAACAGCTCATCGTCGAAGGTCTGCCGCAGCCGGGCCAGAGCATTGCTCACCGCCGGCTGCGACAGGCCGAGCCGGTCCGCCGCCACAGAAATGCGCTTCTCACGCAGGATTTCCTGAAAGACCACCAGCAGGTTCAGGTCCACATCGCGCAGATTGAGCATTCGACGCCTCAATATTCACAATATCAATAGCATGCATTCTCGCATTGATATTCCAAATTTTCACGCAATCCGGACAATACGCGCATACCTAGAAAGCCAAAACAGAGCGGCAACGCCGCCACCGGAGACCACCATGCGCCCTGCCCCCGCTGCGCCATCCGCCTCATCCGCCTCAATTGACCTCGCCCGCCTGATCGACCAAGGCAAAGTCGGCGGCTTCCAGATACTGCTGCTCGCCATCTGCGGGCTGTGCCTGATCATCGACGGCTTTGACGTGCAGGCCATGGGCTACGTGGCGCCGGCCATCATCAAGGATTGGGGGATCACCAAGGCGAGCCTCGGGCCAGTCTTCGGCGCGGGGCTGTTCGGCATGCTGGTCGGCTCGCTCGTGTTTGGCGTGCTGGGCGACCGCTTCGGACGTCGGCCGGTGCTGATCATCGCCACATTCTTCTTTGCAGCCTGCATGCTGGCCACCACGCAGGTGGAGACGGTACAGGCGCTGCTTGTTCTTCGCTTCATCACCGGCCTGGGGCTGGGCTGCATCATGCCCAACGCGATGGCGCTGGCCGGCGAATTCAGCCCGGCGCGCTCGCGCGTGACGTGGATGATGCTGGTGTCGTGCGGCTTTACCGTGGGCGCGGCGCTAGGCGGGTTCGTCAGTGCGGCGCTGCTGTCGCGCTTTGGGTGGCACGCGGTGTTTCTGGTGGGTGGGCTGGTGCCGCTCGCCATTGGCGTGATGATGGTGCTGTGGCTGCCAGAATCCCTGCAATATCTCGTTCTCAAGGGCGACCCGCAAACGCGACATCAGCGCCTCGCACGCTGGCTGGGCAAGCTCGCCCCGCAATTGCAAGTGAATGCGCAGACGCAGTTCGTGGTGCCGGAAGCGCCGGCACGTAGCATGCCGGTCTCAGCACTCTTCACCGAAGGTCGCGCCAAGGTCACGCTGGTGCTGTGGGTCATCAATTTCATGAACCTGATCGACCTGTATTTCCTGTCGAACTGGCTGCCGACGCTGATTCGAGATGCGGGCTACCCGACGGATACCGCCGTGCTGGTGGCGACCGCGCTGCAGGTCGGCGGTGTGATCGGCACGCTTACGCTGGGCCGCATGATCGACCGGCTGGGCTTTGTGCGCGTGCTGGCCGTGTGCTTCCTGATTGCCTGCGCCACCGTTGCGCTGATCGGCCATGTGGCGGCGCTGCTGCCGATGCTGGTAGCGGTGGTGTTTGTCGCCGGCTTCTGCATCGTCGGCGGGCAACCGGCCGTGAATGCGCTGGCCGCCACGTATTACCCGACCACACTGCGCGCCACTGGCATCGGCTGGAGCCTGGGCGTGGGCCGTATCGGCTCGGTCATCGGCCCGGTCATCGGCGGGCAACTGATTGCCATGCAGTGGAGCGGCCCGGCGCTGTTCTCGGCAGCGGCGGTGCCGGCACTGGTGTCGTTCGGCATGGTGCTGGCGTTGACGCTGGCCGCCAGTGGCCGGGACGCCGCACGCTTTGCCGCGCGCAAACCCGCCTGATGACGCTGTAACGACTACGCTTTCTTCTGACGCATCCCTCCAACTGAGGACTTCAACCATGAACATGCTCGCCCCGACGGCCAAGAACGCATTTACCCCCGCGTCGCTGGACCGGCCCGCTTACCAAAGCGGCTTCGGCAACGAGTTCGCCACCGAAGCCCTGCCGGGTGCACTGCCGCACGGCCAGAACTCGCCGCAGAAGGCGCCGTACGGCCTGTATGCCGAGCAGATCTCCGGCACGGCCTTCACCGCACCGCGTGCGCACAACCGCCGCTCGTGGCTGTACCGCATTCGCCCGGGCGCCGTGCATCTGCCGTTCGAGGCGATCGCACAGCAGCGCTTTCATAGCAACTTCAACGAGGTGCCGCCCTCGCCCAACCAGTTGCGCTGGGACCCACTACCCGCACCCGCTGCCGGCACAGATTTCGTTGACGGCATCGTCACGTTCGCCGGCAACGGCGGCCCCGATGCGCAAACCGGCTGCGGCATCCACCTGTACGCCGCCAACGCGGACATGACTGACCGCTTCTTCTACAACGCCGACGGTGAACTGCTGATCGTGCCGCAGCAAGGCCGCCTGCGCCTGCTGACGGAGATGGGCGTGGTCGACGTCGAACCGCTGGAGATTGCCGTCGTCCCACGCGGCGTGCGCTTCCGCGTCGAGCTGCCGGATAACGAAGCTCGCGGCTACATCTGCGAAAACTTCGGCGCGCTCTTCCGCCTGCCCGACCTGGGCGTGATCGG
>F21B_10009050_pt1 | contig 23350 bp, 26 predicted proteins | sample RepKananBrdUF21B_FD_10803 | JGI IMG/M metagenome (IMG submission 10803) | reverse complement strand
AACCTGTCGGGCCGCGGCGACAAGGACATGCACACCGTCGCCGAATTCTCCGGCATCACACTCTAACGGCACTGGCACCCGCATGACCGAGCGCGCCATCGACGGCATCTTCAACGAGGACTGCATCACCGGGGTCGGGCATCTGGCCGACGGCAGTGTGGACCTTGTCATCGCCGATCCGCCGTACGGGCTGGGCAAGGACTACGGCAACGACTCCGACAAGCTGTCGGGCGATGCGTACCTCGCCTGGTCCGAGCGCTGGATCGATGCGGTGGTTCCCAAGCTGGCGCGCAACGGCTCGCTCTACCTGTTCTGCACGTGGCAATACGCGCCGGAACTGTTCGTGATGCTCAAGCGGCGTCTGACGATGGTCAACGAGATCATCTGGGATCGCCGCGTGCCCAGCATGGGCGGCAGCACGCGCAAGTTTTCGTCGGTGCACGACAACATTGGCTTTTTTGCCGCTTCGCGTGATTACTACTTCGATGTCGATGCCGTGCGCATTCCGTACGACGCGGAGACCAAGAAGGCGCGCAGCCGCAAGCGTTTCGAGGGTAAGAAGTGGCTGGAAGTCGGCTACAACCCGAAGGACGTGTGGAGCGTGTCGCGCCTGCACCGGCAGGATCCGGAGCGCGCCGAACATCCGACGCAAAAGCCGCTGGAACTGGTGGAGCGCATGATCCTGGCAAGTTGCCCGCCGGGCGGCCTGGTGCTGGACCCGTTCCTGGGTAGCGGCACCACGGCTGCTGCGAGCGCGCGCCTTGGCCGCCGGTTCGCCGGCTTCGAGATCAACGCCGACTATTGCCGCGTGGCGCGTGAGCGTGTGGCCGCTGTGCATGCCGCAGCCTCGAACGCCCAACCGACTGATTCTGAGGCGCCTGAGACCATCAAGGTCGCCTGACAAACCAATCCCCCTATGTCCCGCATCGCTCAAACTTTTTCGCAACTGTCCGCGCAGGGCCGCAAGGGCCTGATTCCGTTCATCACGGCGGGCGATCCGTACCCCGAGATGACCGTTGACCTCATGCACGCGCTGGTCAAGGGCGGCGCCAATGTCATCGAACTGGGCGTGCCGTTTTCTGACCCGATGGCCGACGGCCCGGTTATCCAGCGTGCGTCTGAACGCGCATTGGCCCAGAAGGTGGGCCTGCGTACGGTGCTGGAATACGTGCGCACGTTCCGCGCTACGGATGCCACGACGCCCGTGGTGTTGATGGGCTATGCCAATCCGATCGAGCGCATGGGCGTTGACGCCTTCGCCAAGGCTGCGTCTGAAGCGGGCGTGGACGGCGTGCTGGTGGTCGATTACCCACCTGAGGAGTGTGACGACTTTGCCAAAGCCATGAAGGCCGTCGGGATCGATCCGATCTTCCTGCTGGCACCCACCTCCACCGAGGCGCGTATTGCGCAGATCGCCCGCGTGGCCAGCGGCTACATCTACTACGTCTCGCTCAAGGGTGTGACCGGCGCGGCGACCATCGATCTGGATGCCGTGGCTGCACGCATCCCGCAGATTCGCCAGCATGCGCGGCTGCCGGTGGGCGTCGGCTTCGGCATCCGTGATGCGGCAACTGCACGTGCCATCGGTGGCGTTGCCGATGCCGTGGTCATCGGATCCCGCATTGTGCAATTGCTAGAAGAGGCTCCGCGCGAACAAGCGGTACAATACTTGACTGATTTCATCGCGGAGATCCGCCAGGCGCTGGACGCCTGAGTCACATTCTTCGCGCGAGCGCATTCAAGGAGCACGCATGAGCTGGCTGGACAAACTGCTTCCGCCCAAGATCCAACAGACCGATCCGTCGCAACGCAAGGGCATTCCGGAAGGCCTCTGGATCAAATGCCCGGCTTGCGAGTCGGTGCTGTACCGTACCGATATCGAAGCCAATCTGCACGTTTGCCCGAAGTGCGATCACCACATGCGCATCGGCGCGCGTGCTCGCCTGGATGCGCTGCTGGACGCAGAAGGCCGCTATGAGCTGGGCCAGGAGATCCTCCCGGTCGATCCGCTCAAGTTCAAGGACAGCAAGAAATACCCTGACCGCATCAAGGCCGCCATGGACAACTCCGGCGAGACCGATGCAATGGTCGTGCTGGGTGGCGCCATTCATGCGCTGCCGGTGGTGGTGGCCTGCTTCGAGTTTGAGTTCATGACCGGCTCGATGGGCTCGGTGGTGGGTGAGCGCTTTGCACGCGGCGCGCAGATGGCGCTGGAGCAGAAGGTGCCATTCATCTGCGTGACGGCGTCGGGCGGCGCGCGTATGCAGGAAAGCCTGCTGTCGCTCATGCAGATGGCCAAGACCACGGCGATGATCCAGAAGCTGGCCGAGGCCAAGCTGCCGTTCATCAGCGTGCTTACTGATCCGACCACGGGTGGTGTGTCCGCCAGCTTTGCCTTCATGGGCGATGTGGTGATCGCTGAACCCAAGGCAATGATCGGCTTTGCTGGCCCGCGCGTGATCGAGCAGACCGTGCGTGAAAAGCTGCCGGAAGGCTTCCAGCGTGCCGAGTTCCTGCTGCAGAAGGGCGCCATCGACATGATCGTCGACCGCCGCAACATGCGCCGCGAGATTGCCGAGCTGCTGGCGCTCTTGCAGAAGCAACCGGCCGACGCACTGGCCTGATGCACCACACCTGTTGAACCGAAGCGCGGGCGAGAGTCCGCGCTTCTTGTTTTTGCGCGGCAGGTTTGCCTAAGCGCAACCCCGGCCGCGCCACACATCGTTCGCATGCCTACATTCGATAACCTTCCCGATTGGCTGGCCCACCTGGAAACCGCGCACCCGGTCGGCATCGACATGGGCCTGGCCCGCATCAGCTGCGTGCGTGACGCGCTCGGGCTGGAGTTCAAATCCGTCGTCTTTACGGTTGGCGGGACCAACGGCAAGGGCTCGACCTGTTCGATGCTGGAGGCGATGCTGCTGGCGGCCGGCTACAAGGTTGGCTGCCATACGTCGCCACACCTGATCGATTTCAACGAACGCGCCCGCGTGAATGGCGAGATCGCCACCGACGCGATGCTGCTGCCGCATTTCGAGGCCGTTGAACGCGCGCGCTGCAGCTTCCCGGAGCCGGTCAGCCTGACGTACTTCGAGTTCACAACACTGGCGATCATGCATCTGTTTGCCAACGCCGGGCTGGATGCGGTCATCCTTGAGGTTGGGCTGGGTGGTCGTCTGGACGCGGTCAATATCATCGACACGGACTGCGCCATCATCACCAGCGTCGACTTGGACCACATGGCCTACCTGGGCGACACGCGCGAGGCGATCGGCTTTGAGAAGGCGGGGATCTTCCGCCCAGGCAAGCCGGCAATCTGTTCCGATCCGGTGCCGCCGATTTCGCTGGTCAAGCAGGCCGAGGCCGTTGGTGCTGACCTTTGGCTGATCGGCCGCGATTTCAACTTCCAGGGTGACAAGCAGCAGTGGGGTTTCAGCGGACGGGGGCGGCGCTGGCCGAGCCTCGGCTATCCGGCGCTGCGCGGTGCGAATCAGTTGCTGAATGCTTCAGCGGCGCTGGCGGCGCTGGAGTCGGTGCGCGACCGGTTGCCCATTTCGGCGCAGGACGTGCGCCTGGGGTTGTCGCAGGTGGCGTTGCCGGGCCGCTTCCAGGTCATGGCAGGCCGCCCTGCGGTGATTTTGGATGTGGCGCATAACCCGCACGCGGCAGCGGCGCTTGGTCAGAACCTCGAGAACATGGGCTTCTTCCGCTACACCTACGCGGTGTTCGGTGCCATGCAGGACAAGGACATCGCCGGGGTGCTCGGTCACATGCTCGACAAGGTTGACCATTGGTGTCTGACCGATCTGCCGACGCCGCGTGCGGCCAGCGCCGCGCGCCTGGAGCAGGCATTGACGGACGCCGGCTTCCAGCCGGGCAAGGAATCGAGTGTCAGCACATTCAGCGATCCCGCCACAGCCTATCGCAACGCCATGGAGCGTGCGACTGAGGATGATAGAATCGTGGTCTTCGGATCGTTCTTCACCGTTGCTGGTGTGCTTGCAGAGCGCAAGAACCGCGCACACTAGCCAAGCGCATTGCCAACATTGGGCAGCGCCGGGTCACAGGACGACCGGGCGTCGGCGCTGCCCTCGCATGCATCGTCTGAGAGCCAAACCGAGCGCAATCCATGGGACTGTTTTCCATTTTCTCCTCCCGCAAGAACGCTGAAGGCGAACGCTCGCGCGGCGCCGCTGGCAGTGCCGCCGATGTGGCCCGCGATGCGGTCCATGAATCGCGCACATCGTCCCGCGCATCGTCGAACTCCCGTAGCCGCGCTTCTCGCCGTGTGGACGATGACGACGATGGTCTCGACCCTGAGCTCCCGCAAAAGCAGCGCGCCCGTCGTCGATTGATCGGCGCGGTGGTGCTGGTGGGTGCTGCCGTGGTGGTGTTGCCGCTGGTGTTCGACGCCAAGCCGCGCCCCGTGACCGATGCGGTGGCCGTGCAGATTCAGGATCAACCGATCGACCGAGGCGCCAAGGCATCTACCGATGAACCCAAGGTGGCCAGCCGTCGTTCTGCGCCGCGCGCACCGGGCTCGTCGGCAGATCAACCGCAAGCGTTGGATCAGGGCGAAGAGGTGGTTGCTTCTGCTGACACACCGTCACCCAACTCGCCTGCACCCGCACAGAACACGCCGTCGGCTCAGCCGACACCACCCAAGACGGTCGCCAGCTTGACGCCGTCCGCAGATGCCAAGCCCGCCGCCAAACCGGCTCAGCCAGCGCCGCAGGCCGCCGCGCCCAGTGCAGATGCCAGCGGTAACAAGTTCGTCCTGCTGATTGGCGCGTTTGCATCTGAAGACCGCGCGCGCAACTGGTTGAGCAAGCTCAAGGCCGAGAAGATCCCCGGCTATATCGAACACAAGAAGGTGCCTGAGAAGGGTGATCTGGCGCTGTTGCGTGCAGGCCCGTTCAGCGATCGTGCCGCAGCGGAAGCCGCGCAGAAGCGCGCCGAGCAGATCGGCCTGACGCCCAAGCTCGTGCAGCAATAACGATGCCGGATCACGTGCACTCGCCAGATTCACTGACTTGTCACGTCACCCTCAGTCAAAGTCAATCCAAGCCGCTGCCCGATGCAACCGACTTTCTTTGACTATGGTGTGCTGTTCATCGTCGTCACGTCTGCGCTGATCGGGTTGTTTCGCGGGTTGATTCGTGAAGTGCTGGCGCTGCTTGGATGGTTGTTTGCTGCGTGGGTGGCGTATACGTTTTCGGGGGTAGCCGCAGGCTGGGTGCCAGAGTCGCTGCCGGGTGGACCGGTGGCGCGCACCATTCTCGGTTTCGTCCTACTGTTTATCGTGACGGTGATTGCGACGTCGCTGGTGGGGGCGCTGCTCTCGGCGGCATTGGCAAGCGCCGGGCTCAAGCCGGCGGATCGCGGCCTGGGCATGGTGTTCGGGTTGGCACGCGGTGGCGTGATCATCCTCGTGCTGATGACGGTGGCGGGCTTTACCAGCCTGCCCGAGCAACCGTTCTGGCGCGATGCGATCAGCCGGCCGTATGCGGAGGAAGCTGCGCGTGCTGCCAAGCCGCTGCTGCCGCCTGACGTCGCGAAGTATGTTCACTATTGATTCGGAGCGTCTGGCCACCAGCTAGACGATCTGGGAAGTTTTTTTCGGTGCCGGCAACGGGTGCGGGCGCCACCAATACGTTCTCGCTGGAGATCGACATGTGCGGTATCGTTGGCGTGGTTTCCTCCACGCCGGTCAATCAGCTGATCTATGACAGCCTGTTGCTTCTGCAACACCGGGGGCAGGATGCGGCTGGCATTGCCACTGCGGCTGGCAACACCTTCCATATGCACAAGGCCAATGGCATGGTGCGTGACGTGTTCCGCACGCGCAACATGCGCGGCCTGCCGGGCACGAGCGGCATCGGCCAGGTGCGTTATCCGACCGCTGGCTCTTCCAGTGAAGAAGAGGCCCAGCCGTTCTACGTCAATGCGCCGTTCGGCATCGTGCTGGCACACAACGGCAACCTGACGAACTCCGATCAGCTGCGCGAAGAGATGTTCCGACGCGATCGTCGTCACATCAACACGCAGTCGGATTCTGAAGTCCTGCTCAACGTGCTGGCCGACGAACTGCAGCGCGCCAGCAATGACATCCCGCTGGATCGTGATTCCATTTTCACCGCCGTGGAGGGCTTGCACCGCCGCGTGCGCGGCTCGTATGCCATTGCTGCGGAGATCTCGGGCTACGGCGTGCTGGCTGTTCGCGATCCGTTTGGCATCCGCCCGCTGGCGCTGGGCAGCCAGGAAACGCCGGACGGCAACATCGAATACATGGTCGCCTCGGAATCGGTGGCGCTGGAAGGTATCGGCTTCAAGTTCGAGCGCGACGTGGCGCCCGGCGAAGCGATCTTCATCGACCTGGAAGGCAAGCTGCACACCAAGCAATGTGCCGAGAACCCGGTGCTGTCGCCGTGCATTTTCGAATATGTGTATCTGGCGCGTCCGGACTCGCGTATGGATGGCGTTTCGGTGTACGACGCGCGTCTGCGCATGGGCGACTACTTGGCCGAGAAGATCAAGCGCGAGGTAACCGACCCGATCGACGTGGTGATGCCGATTCCAGATTCGTCGCGTCCGGCCGCCATGCAGGTGGCCAACCACCTGGGCGTGCCGTACCGCGAGGGCTTTTTCAAGAACCGCTACGTGGGCCGCACCTTCATCATGCCGGGCCAGGCGGTGCGCAAGAAGTCGGTGCGCCAGAAACTCAACGCCATGGCGATCGAGTTCAAGGGCAAGAATGTGCTGATCGTCGACGACTCCATCGTGCGCGGCACGACGTCGTCGGAAATCGTGCAGATGGCACGTGATGCGGGCGCGAAGAAGGTGATCTTCGCCTCAGCTGCGCCGCCGGTGAAGTTCCCGAACGTGTACGGTATCGACATGCCGACGCGCGGCGAATTGGTCGCCTACGGCCGCACGCACGAAGAGATCGCCAAGATCATCGGCGCCGATCAACTCGTGTACCAGGACGTGGAAGACATGAAGCGTGCTGTGCGCGACGTCAACCCGGCGCTCAAGGACTTCGACGCGTCGTGCTTTGATGGCAAGTACGTGACGGGCGACATCGACGAGGCGTATCTCGATCGTCTGGAGACCGCGCGCAACAACTCGGCAGCCAATGCCGATCGCGACAACGCGCAGAACGATGATCCGCGTACGCAACTGCACCTGCAACGTTCCGCTGTGAACGAATAAGCGACCGCACCGCAGTCGCCGCAAACAAAAAGCCCGTCTTCGCAAGACGGGCTTTTTGTTGGGCGCTTGGTCTGCCGCGTTGTTACTTCAGCATGCGACGGCGCAGCAGCCACAGGCACAGCACGAGCGCGACAGCGGCGTAGAGCAGCAGCACACCCAGGTGCAGCAGAACGTTGTCCGGTGTGCGGCCCAGCATCAGCGGGCGGATCAGCTCCACCGCGTGCGGTAGCGGCAGCACGTTCGTGATCGCGCGCACGGGTGCCGGCAGTTGCGACAGCGGGAAGAACACGCCCGAGAGCAGCATCATCGGCGTGATCACCAGCGTCTGATAGAACATGAAGAAATCGTAGTTGGGCGCGAGCGCCGTCATGTTCATCGCCAGGCAGGCAAATGTGAAACCCGTGAGCACGATGACAGGCAAGGCGAGCAACGCCTGCGGCATCGATGCATAGCCGAGAACGCCCGCCACCAGCATGATCGCTAGCCCCGAGAGCACGGACTTGCTGGCCGCCCAGATCAGCTCACCGAGCACCACGTCACCCAGGGTGAGCGGCGCATAGAGAATGGCTTCCCACGTGCGCTGCACGTGCATGCGTGAGAACGCCGAGTACATCGCTTCGAAGCTGGCTGACATCATCGTGCTGGAAGCCACGGTGCCGGCAGCCAGGAACGCGATGTACGACACACCGTCGATATGCCCGACCAGCAGGCCCAGGCCGAGCCCGAGACCAAACAGGTAGATCATCGGATCGGCCAGATTGCCGGCGAGCGACGGAATGGCAAGCTTGCGCCAGACCATGAAGTTGCGCAGCCAGATGGTCTGCCAGTTCCGAAAATTGAGCGGCCGCAGCGATTGCGGATACGCCTGTTGCGGGGCTGCGGTAAGGGTGGCTTCGTTGGACATGGGGGGCTCGTTCAATCGCGCTGCATCAATCCCGCATCTCGCGGCCGGTCAGACGCAGGAACACGTCTTCAAGATTGGCGGGACGGTGCAGGTAGCGCAGGCCGGGCATGGTGTGCGTTTCGGTCTGCGTGCGCAGGGCGGCCACCAGCGGCTGCGGATCGCGGGCGTAGCAGAAGAGGGTTTCGCCGCTGGTTTCTACGCGCTCGGCAAGGGGCTCGAGCAACGTGCGCAGGGCGGAGAGATCGTCGCCGTAGACTTCCACCACGTCGCAGCCGATCTCGCGTGCGATGAGTTCGTGCGGCTTGCCTTGCGCGATCTTGCGGCCGTTGTCGATCACGCAGAGCTCATCGCACAGGCGCTCGGCCTCTTCCATGAAGTGCGTGGTCAGCAGAATGGTCTTGCCGCCGGCCAGCAGTGAACGCAGGCGCTCCCAGATCAGGTGGCGGGCTTGCGGATCGAGCCCTGTGGTGGGCTCGTCCATCACGAGGATGTCCGGGTCGTTGATGAGCGCGCGCGCCACCGTCAGCCGGCGCTTCATGCCACCGGAGAGCGCACGTACCGGCGCATCGGCTTTTTGCTCAAGCCGCGCGAATTCCAGCAGGGCAGGGATGCGCTCGCGGATGGCTGCGGAGGACAGGCCAAAGTAGCGGCCGAAGATGCGCAGGTTTTCCGAGACGGTGAAATCGGGGTCGAGGTTGTCGAACTGCGGCACCACGCCCACACGCATGCGTGCACGGTGCGCAAACTCGGGAACTGCCTCGCCGCACAGCTGCAGCGCGCCCGCATCGGGCATCGTCATGCCAAGCAGCATGCGCAGCGTGGTGGTCTTGCCGGCCCCGTTGGGGCCCAGCAGGCCAAAGCATTGGCCGCGCCGTACGGAAAAACTCAGGTTGTCGACGACCATTTGATCGCCATAGCGCTTGCGCAAGCCTTCGACGCTCAGGATCGGTGTGCTGCTCACGCCAAAGCCTTGTTGCTCGTATCGCACATCGCCTCCGTTGCAAAACGCTGATTATGCGCTTGCGTCGGCATATGCGTATGCGGGGAATGTGCGATGGCGCGGACCGCGCTCAGATAGCAGAAAGGGCCAGACAACACTGTCTGGCCCCTGCCTTGCAGCGCATGAACGCTGCGGATGTGGCGGACTACTTGGTGGCGGCGTTACCGATCACGCCACCCAGTGCCGCGCCACCCAGCGTTGCGCCCGGGCCGCCCCAGATGGCTGCCCCGGCGACGCCACCTGCGGCCGCGCCCAACGCGGTGTTGCGCTGCTTGGGCGTCATGTCCGCGCATCCGCTGACGGATGCCAACGCGGCCGCCAGTAACAAGGATACGAAGGCACGCATAGCACACTCCTTTTGTCGTTCGTATGCCCGTATTAAAGGCCGCGCAGGGTGCCATGTGCAGTGGCCGATGCCTGAAAACGGTGTAAGCCGATTCCCACACATGCAACGCGGATTCCGGCGCGGAAGTTCCGCCCTTTCTTGCGTACTGCTAGCGGTCCAGCGTTTTCTTCACCTCTTCACGAACATCGCCCATGGTGGCGCGAGCCTTGCCGATGTTCTTTTCGATGTTGCCCTTGAGCTGCGTTTTTTCATCGCCGGTCACCTTGCCGGCCACTTCCTTGATCTTGCCTTTCGCTTCTTGCAGACGGCCCTTCACTTGATCTTTATTCATGGTGTCGATCCCTCTGTTGGTCGGCCGGTGCAGGGGTCGTCCACCGGCATTGACGAGTGGCGCAATGCCACCGTTGCAGCTTACAGCGTGTGATTTTCGTGCCCAGGCGACGTTGTCCGAAAGACCTGTAGGACAAACGGGGATGTCACAGAAATAGGCTTGACCGATGGCTACACTGAAACGCCCGGCCGTGTCGGCACGCGCCGGATTCATTCATCCACCATTCTCACGATCCCCAAGGGAGATAGCGACATGATGACTCTGGAGCAACTCGGCATCCTGCACCGATCGCAAATCGAGGCGTGGCTGGCCGTTACGGAAGAAGCTGTTGACGGCGTCAACCGCCTGATCGGGCTGAATCTCCAGGCACTCAAGGCCGGCTTTGGAGAGACGGAGCAGTGCCTGCACGAGGCGGCCGGCGCGCAGGATGCCGGACAGTGGTTCGGTGCGCAGGCGCGGTTTCTGCAGCCTGCCGGCGAACGTGTCTCCGGCTATACGCGCAACTTCATCGAGATCGGTGTGCAGACGCAGAACGGCATCACGCGCGCGCTGCAGCGTCATGGTGATGAAGTGCGTCGTCAATGGGGCTTCGTCGCAGAGAACCTGGCCGACGCTGCGCCCCCGGGCGCCGAGGTGGCCGTGAAGTTTCTCAAGGCAACGGTCGGGCTGGAAGTGGCGGCTGCTGAAGCCGCAGAGGCGGCCGTATCCGAAGCAAGTGGCGTAACCGACAAGAACGACGCCGCACATTGAGTACTCCTCCACACGGGGGAGGTTCGTCGGCAGTGGGCCGACATGGATTTCGGCGCAGTCCTACAGGGCGTTGCGGGCAGGCTTCGATACGCGCGCCAGGCGCCGATTTCTACACTTCCTACATGTCCATCAACATGAAGGAGGTGATCGTGCCCTACCTGGTTGCATGGTTCCTGGGCCTTCCCGCGTTCGTGTTGCTGCTGATGTGGCTGTTCGTGCATTGATGCGCGCAGCCCGATCCCTCAACGCGAACCGGAGGATGTATGACCTTCCGAGGCGATTGCAAGATCGAAGTCTCTGCCTATGAAATTTCCCCCAACGCCTGGCGCGCAGAAGTCAGCATCCTGCGCGTGAGCGACGGTGAAATCCTGTTGCCGCGTACCACTGTGCGCGAATCGATCAACACCTATTCGAATGCAGGCACCGCACTTGAAGTTGCGCGGGCCTATGCAGAGGCGATGATCACTGCGGGTCAGTTCGATTGCAGCCCGGCATGACAAGACGCGGTGGTGGCCTTGTGGCGTTACGTTCTGTTACTAAATCGTCAGCACCGTATCACCTGTGTCTAAGGCCCTGAATACAATACAGATACCGTAATCGGCGCTGGTGCAGCTCTGACCCGGTGCCTTTAAGCAGTAGGTGATGACAATGATTCGACGTAATGGGCTGTTGATTGCAGGTGCAGCCGCACTGGCCGTGCTGGCGGTGCCGCAGATGGCGTCGGCGCACGTAAGCGTCGGCATTGGGATTGGTGTGCCGGTTGCACCCGTGTATGTGGCGCCGGCTCCGGTCTATTATCCGCCCCCGCCGCCGGCGTACTATCCGCCACCGCCGCCGGTCTACTATGGCGCACCGGCACCCGTGTACTACGGCCCGCCGCCTGTCGTGGTGGGCCCGGGTTGGTATCGCTGGGGTCCGCGCTATCGCTACTACGATGGCTATCACTGGCGTCGCTGGCGCTAAGCCGCACATCGCACACACAAGGCTCCTTCAGGAGCCTTTTTCTTTGCGAGTGCCAGCAAATTCGTGTACCGAAGACGCCGCGGCGATCGGCAACCAGGACGCGATGGCATGGTGCACTGTCGCATCGCAACATCAGGCCCGGGCTATTCCCGGGCTTTTTCTTGATACATCTTCGGCGCGTGCACTGCGTGCTAAGGTCGGCAAGAAGAACTGGCGCGCGGCGCATGCGCGACGATACTGGAGACACGAGATGTATCGGCTCATTTGCATCAGGTAGACAGGATCACGCTGTAGCAGCGACGCAGGCCAATGGCATACTTTCGCCCTATGCGAGCCCACTGCCAGCAACCCGCAGCCTTCGCACACTTGCATCACCACAACCAAGGAGAACGCGTCATGAAAACCAAGCCCTGCCTGTGCCAGGACGATGTCACCAAGATCCTGGATGCCGCCGAGAAGGAAGCACGCGCGCACCAGTGGGCCGTGACAATTGCCGTGGTTGACGATGGCGGCCATCTGATGGGCCTGCGCCGCATGGACGGCTGCGCCACCATCTCGTCGTACATCGCACCGGAGAAGGCGCGTACGGCCGCGCTGGGCCGCCGTGAATCGAAGGTCTACGAAGACATCATCAACAACGGCCGCATCTCGTTCCTGTCGGCGCCGCATCTGCAAGGCATGCTCGAAGGCGGTGTGCCCGTGCTGGTGGAAGGCGTATGCGCCGGTGCAGTCGGTGTGTCGGGTGTGAAGTCGGCGGAAGATGTGCAGATCGCCAAGGCGGGCATCGCCGCCGTGCACGTGATCTGCTGAGTTGCCGATCGCGAAGACGCGAATCGAAGGAGAAGGGCGCGGCGCAGGTAGCGCCCTTTTTCTTTGGGCGCTCGCCCGGATGGGAACTGGCGGGAAAGAACGGCTTGGCTGGCAGTCGTCCGGCAGACGGGTCTGGTGTCTGCCAACGCGAAGTGACGATGGCTGGCTACTGCCGAATGTCTCCTGAGAGAGACGTCCCCACAAAAGTCAGTACGTGCTGCGTGCTACTTGGTCAGGATCAGTTTGCCGAAGCGCGTGACGCGCAGCGTGTAGATCGCACCGTTGTGGCGGATGGCGACAGCGCTCTGGCCGGCAAACAATTGTTCGGAGGTCATGACCCGCGTATCACCGATGGTTGCGGGGATGGCTTCAACGGTTGGTGCTGCTGCAGGCGCGGTGGCCGGTGCGGCATTGAGGCCAGCCGGGCGCTGACGGGCCACGATGACGTGGCGACGGCGGGTCACGGTGCGTCCTGCATCTTGGTGTTCGGCAGCATTCATGGTGAAGGTCCTGGCTGGCGGAAAAGCGTTGACTGGCAAGGGATTCCAGCGAATGCCAAGCAGTCTAAATGAGAATCGTTATCATTACAAGCGACATCTGACGATGTGCTGATGGCTGCCCGCCGGCCCTGAAAAAAGAAACCGGGCACATGGCCCGGTTGCGTCTCAGGTATGACCCGGCGCTTCGCGCAGGAGGGTCGTGCGCTCGTCTGTGCGTTGGGCGCGGTAGCGCTCGTAGTGGCGCAGGATGTCGGCGATGATCTCTTCGCCGCGCAGGTACTCGATGTCGTAGCCCTCGCGACCGTCTTCGAAGAAAGTGACGGGCTCATGGGTGAGCGCGTGGTCGGGTGCCGCTGCCTGGCTTGGTGTCGCGACGGGCAGCGCTTTGCTTGCGCTGCGCACGCCGTAGACGAAATCGCGGTCCGATGGATCGGGGATGACCAGGCGCACGCTGTCTTCGGCTTCGAGCACGTGCGCCTCGATACCGCGCCGGCTCAGTTCCGTCACCACGTCGTTCATGGCGGGCCGCACATGCGTGGCGAGGAAGGCGCGCACGTCGGCCTCGGTGGACGGGTTCACCATCTGCGCAAGACGCTGGCGCCAACGCTGGCCACTCCAGAAGGATGTGGCAGGAGCCAGTTCGCGCGAGTAGTGCGCGCGGTCAGCCGACATGCCACGCCACAGGCCATAGCAGAGCAGCAGCATGATGATCGCGACCGGCAGGGCAGCAATCAGCGTCATCGCCTGCAAGGCCTTGAGGCCGCCGGCCAGCATCAGGATGGCGGCCGTTGCCCCGAGCACGACCGCCCAGAACAGCCGTTGCCACACCGGTGAATGCACGGCGCCACGCGAGGCGATCGTGTCGATCACGAACGCGCCGGAATCGGCCGAGGTCACGAAGAACACGGCGATCAGCACGATGGCCAGCCACGACAGCGCCGTGGTGCCGGGAAAGTAATCGAAGAAGTGGAAGAGCAGGGCATCGACATTGCCTGCGGTGCGCGCGAGGTCGCCGGCTGCCTGATGGGTGTCGAGCCAGATCGCGCTGTTGCCGAAGGCGGTCATCCACAGCAGGTTGAACGCGGTCGGCACGATCAGCACGCCGATCACGAACTGCCGCACCGTGCGCCCGCGTGAGATGCGCGCAATGAACATGCCGACGAACGGCGACCACGACACCCACCACGCCCAATAGAGAATCGTCCAGCCGCTGAACCAGCCGGACGAGTTAGGTGGGGTGTAGGCAAAGGTGCGGAACGACAGGTTGACCAGGTTCGACAGGTAGTTGCCGACGTTCTCGCTGAACGCCTGCAGCAGAAAGACGGTGGGGCCCGCAATGATGACGAAGGCCAGCAGCAGGAAGGCCAGCGTCAGGTTCAGCTCCGAGAGCCGGCGCACGCCGTTGCCGAGCCCCGACGCGGCCGACGCACCGGCCAGCAGCACCACCACGCAGATGAGGCCCACGCGGAAGGTGTCGGAATCGGTTTGCCACCCCGCCACCTGATGCAGGCCCGCGCCGAGTTGCAGCACGCCGTAGCCAAGCGTGGTGGCAATGCCGGCAATCGTACCGATCAAGGCAAAGGCATCTACCCCATGGCCCAGCACACCGTTGATGCGCTCACGCAGGATGGGATACAGGCCCGAGCGCATGGTGAGCGGCAAGTTGTAGCGGAACGCGAAGTACGCCAGCGCCAGGCCCATCACACCGTAGATGGCCCAGGCATGCAGGCCCCAGTGGAAGAAGGTGGAGAGCATCGCTTCGCGCGCGGCAAGGGCAGTCTGCGGTGCGACGGTCGGCGGTTGCAGGTAGTGCTGCATCGGCTCACCCACGCCGAAATACATCAGCCCGATGCCCATGCCGGCTGCGAAGAGCATCGCCGTCCAGGAGACGAAACTGAACTCGGGTTCGGCCTCGTCGGGGCCCAGGCGGATGTCGCCGAACCGGCTGGCCGCCACGATGATCAAGAACACCAGGAAGCCCGTAACCGCCAGCATGTAGAACCAGTCGAAGTGCCCTGTGACCCAGCGTTGTGCGACGCCGAAGGCGCGATCGGCCAACTCGGGCTGTACGGTGCACAGCACGAGCAGCAGGACCAGTACGACCAGCGATGGCACAACGACCTGTGGAACCAGGGTGGTGCGCGGCGGCGCGATGTCGGCAGGGGCGGGAGAGCTTGCCATGTAGGATCCTTCTGATTGCGGGGATGGCCGCAAAAGTACCGCCAGCGCCGCTCCTTTGCAAATGGAAGGAGCCAGAAATGACAAACCCCCGTGCAAAGACGGGGGTTCGAGCCGGTGTGGCGGGATGTTGTGTCAGCTGCCTTAGTTGCGCTCAGGCTCCGTCACGAAGCCGATGCGCGCCAGGCCTCCACGCTGGATGGCCGCCATCACCTGAGCGACACGCTCGTAGCGGACGTTGCGATCCGCACGCAGGTGCATCTCCGGTTGCGGCTGCTGTTGCGCGGCCTGTGCAATGTTGGCCTGCAGCGTGGCTTCATCCACCGGCTGGTTGTTCCAGAACGCCTGACCTTGCGCGTTGATCTCGACATTCACGCTTTGCGGCTTGGCGTCGTCGGGTTTGTTCGATGCGCGCGGCAGGTCGATCTTCACCGCGTGGTTGATCACAGGAATGGTGATGATGAAGATGATGAGCAGCACCAGCATGACGTCGACCAGCGGCGTCATGTTGATCTCGTTCATCACCTCGTCATCGTTGTCGAAGGTACCGAAGGCCATCGTGGCTCTCCTTACTGCTGCTTGACCGAGGCCAGACGGACGCTGGCATCGTCGCGCGAGGCACCCGGACGCAGGCGCGCACCGGTCACGAAGTAGGCGTGCAGGTCATGCGCGAAGCGGTTGAGCTTGGCGATGATGGACTTGTTGCCACGCGTGAGCGCGTTGTAGCCCAGCACGGCCGGAATGGCCACGGCCAGACCGAAGGCCGTCATGATGAGCGATTCGCCAACGGGGCCCGCCACCTTGTCGATGGTCGGCACGCCCGATGCGCCGATACCCAGCAGGGCGTGATAGATGCCCCACACCGTACCGAACAGGCCCACGAACGGTGCCGTCGAACCCACCGAGGCCAGCACGGCCAGGCCCGATTGCATCTGGCCGACCGACTCATCAATGGCGCTCTTGAGCGAACGCGTCAGCCAGTCAGAGATGTCCATCACATCGTGCAGTTGCGGCTGGCTGGCGCGGTGGTGCTGCGCGGCTTCTCGGCCGGTTTGCGCGAGTGCGTAGAACGGGTTGTCCTTTGGACTGCCAAGCGTCTGCATGGCGTGGTCGAAGTCGTCGGAGTGCCAGAAGCGCTTTTCAGCGCCTTGCGCCATGCCTTTCAGGCGCACGATGTCCCACGCCTTGGTGAGGATGACGATCCACGAGGCGAGCGACATGATCAGCAGCAGAATGGCCGTGCCGCGCGCGACGATATCGCCTTGTGTCCAGAGATGGGAAAGACCGAGTTCCTGCATGATGAGTGTCCTGAATTGAGCGAGAGACGGATCGGATTAATTATCGAGCTTGAAGACATACGGCTTGCTTGCCACAACGGGCACGGCATGGCCGTTCTGCTTGTACGGGGTGCACTTGATGGAGCGGGCCGCTTCAGTGGCGGCACGGTCCAGACGCGGTGAACCGGAAGACGACGTGAGCGCCACGTTGGTGACCTCACCTGCAACGCCGATGGAGAGTTTGACCATGGCGCGGCCTTCCTCGCCCATCTTTTGCGACATCGACGGATACACGGGCTGCGGATCGCTGCACTGGATATCGTTGATGCCCACGCTGATCGGGCCACTGGGCGCCGGGGCCGGTGCGGGTTCTGCGGGCGGCGCGGGTGGTGCAGGCGGCGTGGCCGGCGCCACGGGTGCGTTGTCCGACGGCGGCAGGTTGGGCGTCGGCATCGGTGTCGGCTTGGGTTGCGCCACCGGCTTGACGATGTTCACCTGCTTGGGCGCTTCCTGTTTGACCGGCTGCTGCTTGGGCGGCTCCGGCTGCTTGATGGGCTCTGGCGTGGCGGGGATGAGGTTGACCTGCAGCTCAGGCGGCTCCTCCTTGCTCAGTGGCGACTTGATCAGGCCAAGCTGAATCAGCATCAGCACGCCCGCGTGCAGCAACAGCACGACCACCAGAATCTTGAGAGTACGAGGGTGAATCATCAACGACCGGGAATCGAGAGCGGAAAAAATAGGGCGGAGTGCGGCAATGGGCCTTGGCAGAGCAACCGTTCAACAAGGCTCGGCTTCAGCGCTTGCCGAACACGATGAGCGAAACCCCGATGCTGATCAGCAGACTCAGGAGCAGTTCCATGGCGCCTAGTGTTGGTGTCGGCAGGGTCGCTGCCGACATGACAGGTATTTTAGGCCCGCAACATGCAACAGTGTTGCGAAAGTCGGGGTGCGACTTTGTTTCAGCCTATTGCAGCGATAAGAAAAAGTATAAACGATAATGATTCCTATTTGCGAAAAATCCCATGATCCTTTCGACGTCTTTCGTGGGGCGGGCTGCACATCCAGATGACGGATAGCGGAGAACTGGCTGCCCAGGCGCTTTGATCGTATGGGCTCAGCGGGCCCGCAATTTGCGGGCATGGGGGTCGACCCGGGTACGCTGCACGCGCAAACACGCTAGGATGAAAAGCATTCAAACACGGTGACCGGCCGGCCAACCGTGAACGGGGAAGCGGTGAATAGGGGGCGACCATGGATGAAGACAACCTCAGCCTGGACGACGCCGACGATGGTACGTTCGTCCCCACGGGCGGCAGGCAGCCTCAATCGCTGTTGTCGTCACTGGACTCCATGTGCGCGCAATTTGCGTTGCGTACGGTCTGTGCGATGGGCCTGCGCTTCAATCTGCGCACCAACATCAACGACATTCTCACCGTCTGCGCGCCGGAGCTGATCTGGCCCGTGACGGTCATCCAGCGCCTGCAGCGCTTCCTGGCTGCGCGCTGCGCCGATATGCCCGGCTGGCGCGCCGTCGGCAAGCTGGATCTGCCCACCTTCATGGACCGCCACGGCCAGTGGAGCAGCGCCTTTGATGAAAGCTCGCTGTTCTATTACCTGGATGAGTACGTCAAGCATCACGCCAAGGACATGTTCACCGTGTTTGGCGCCTCGTGCGATGCACTGGGTGAGCGGCTATCCAGCGAGCGCGTGCTGCTGGTCGGCAATATCGACATGCTGGCGCACGTGCTGGGCCTGCCGCCGCATGAGCGCGCGCTGCTGCTGTTCGCGTCGCTGGTGAAGTACAAGCGCGACCTGCGTGCAGTGATGGTCGATTGCAAGGTCGCTCACAGCCAGGAGGCCTTCCAGTTGCTGGCGGGGCTGGCAGGCGCGAGCACTGCCGAAGTGGCCGCCTCCCTGCGCCCCGGTTCGCGGTTGGAAACGCTTGGCCTGATCGAGCCGCCGTTGCCCGAGAACAGCGTCACGGACCTGGGCGACCTGATGCGCATCTCCGATCGTCTGCTGCACGTGCTGCTGGGCGATTACGCGTGTGAGGCGGAGATGATGGCCGTCTTCACACGCCCCGCGCCGCCGACCACGCTGGCGCAATCCGACTATCCGCATGTCGAGACGGACGCGCGCTATCTGACCGCCTTGCTGGAAAACGCGTCGCAGACGCGTGCCGTGGGCGTGAACATCCTGCTGTACGGCGCGCCCGGCACCGGCAAGACCGAACTGGCCCGTGTGCTGGCGCGCGATGCCGGTTGCGAGTTGTACGAGGTGGATTGCCTCGACAAGGATGGCAACAGCCTCTCCGGCAAAGACCGCTACCGATCGCTGCAGGTCTCGCAAGCCTTCCTGCGCGGTCGGCCTGGCGCCGTATTGCTGTTCGATGAGGTGGAAGACGTATTCCCCGGCCCCACGCGCGAGTTGATGAGCCTGTTCGGGCATGAAGAGCCGCGCGGCTCCGTCAACGGTAAGGCGTGGGTCAACCAGACGCTGGAACAGAACCCGGTGCCGGTGATCTGGGTGTCGAACTCGATCCGGCAGATCGATCCGGCGTACCTGCGGCGCTTCCAGTTCCATCTTGAGTTGAAGGTGCCGCCGCCGACCGTGCGTGAGAGCATCATCCGCAAGCATCTGGAAGGGCTGGAAGTGTCGGATGCCTTCATGGCCAAGCTGGCCGCGCGCAAGACACTCACGCCTGCGCAGATCGACTCGGCCGCACGCTTCGCACGCCTGACGCAGCCGGCGATGGAAGAGTCTGCAGAATCGTTGATCGTGCGCCAGCTCGATCATGCAGATCAGGCCATGGGTTTGCGCCCGGAAGTACCGGCGCACCGTGTCGTCACCGAATACAAGCTCGATTATCTGAACTTGGAGACGCGCTTTCCTGTGGAGCGCGTGATTGAAGCGCTACGTGCGCGCAAGCGCGGCACGCTGTGCTTCTTCGGGCCGCCGGGCACGGGCAAGACCGTGTTGGCCGAGCACATCGCCAGCCAACTCGACGTGCCGCTGATGATCCGCCGCGCATCAGACCTGATGAGCAAGTACGTGGGCGAGACGGAGCAGCAGATTGCCGCCATGTTCTCGCGTGCGGAAGAAGAGCGCGCGCTCCTGCTGCTCGACGAAGCTGACAGCTTCATGCAGAGCCGCCAGGGCGCGGTGCGCAACTACGAGGTGTCGGAAGTCAACGAGATGCTGCAGGGCATGGAGCGCTTTGACGGCATCTTCATCTGCACGACCAACCTGTTCGATCGGCTGGATGAGGCGGCGCTGCGGCGCTTTGCGTTCAAGATCCGCTTCAGGCCCCTGATGCGGGCGCAGCGCGAGCAGATGTTCATTGCCGAGGCGCTGGGTGGCAATGCGGATGCGCTCAAGCCGGTGTGGCGCGAGATTCTGGCCTCGCTCGACATGCTCACGCCGGGCGACTTTGCGGTGGTCAAGCAGCAATCGCTACTGTTGGGCGAGGCGCTGGAGCCGGAGGCGTTTCTCGCGCAACTGCGGCAGGAGCATTCGATCAAGCCGGAGTTGCGCGAGCACCGGTCGATTGGTTTTACACCGCGTTAATTCTTACGTGTCTTAGTAGTAGGGCTTCCCTTTGGCGTCGCAGCATCCATTTGGGCAGCCCGGACCAAACTCGATCATTAGGGTTGAAGGCGTGACCGCAGAGTAAGGGTCGGAGTGGTATTTTTCAGCACCACCAAAAACAATCCGATCCCCGTCTTCCCCCATGCCCATTAGAAAACTCTTTACCCATTGGGCTCTACGTTGAGCCAAGTCCTCTGTTTGTTGGCCTACTTCCTTGAAGCCAACTAAAACGAATATTTGATGATTGGGGTACTTTTTCATTTCTATCGTCCACGAGGCAAGCTTTGCTGCTTCCCCCCCTTCCAAGCGATCCGACCATTCTGGAAAGTGCGCGTAGAAATGTTCGCTTGGCTGGCATGCGAGCGCGCTAGAACTTAATGATAGAAGTACCGAAGTTGCTAGGGATATTGCTATCGCGGACCACGATGTACGCGGCCACATTGTCCGCATTCTTGATGCAAATCGGGGATTTGGCGCGTGCCAGCGCAATTGCGTTCCATATTCTGTACTCTTCATCTTCCGTATCCAGTGTGTCGATAAAATGCGAAATCTCGTGCGCCAATGTGAGAATCTGAGAATCAACTCGGTCGCTGTCGTCACGTAGTGTGCAGAAGCCTAGTGCAATAGCAATCGTATGATTTTCCGTATCGGGCTTACACACGGCTGCTATTACCCCTCGCTGTTCTGCCCCTGGTCTTGGCACGCATCCAACATGCTTGAGCGCCGTTTCGGAGTAGCGCACAAAGTTCGCCGGTGTGAGGGATTTGAGAACGCGCAACATGCGGCCGAGCCCGTCGAGCAGTGTTTCCCGCGTTGCGTGATCAGCTACGCCGAACCATGTCACAACATTGCGCTGATCTTGGGTGTTCCATCGTTGCAGCTCGCCCAATCGGTTTTGTGTGCGTCTCACCAACTCGGCGGACAGCCTCATGATCAACTCTGCAAACTGCTCGTTGGTCATATTCGGACAGATCAACTCTGGATGATCCTGCAGCGTCGATTTCCGATCTGTCTCCTTGAGTGACGAAGCCATCATCGGCTTCTGGCTGTGTGGGGGAATGTACGTGGGTATCGACCAACTGGACTCGCTCGCCGGAGTGCTTGCCGAACTGTTGATCTCAAGAAAAATCCCCGGATTCGCCCCAACGATGACGCGATTCTTACCGCACGGGCAGAGCACAAGGTCGCCGTCAACCACGACGGGCCGCCCGTTGTCCGACATGCCTTGCCCAGTGCCAGCAATCTTGAAAACGCCATCGCAACGGCCGCAGGTTGCCTCTTCCCCGGTTAGCGCGATCCGTTTCCCATCGTCGAAGATCGTCGCCTGGAACGCCATGACCGTCCCGCCAGTTGTGGTGGGGTCGCCGTGCCTAACAGCTGCCTTACGCATGATGCTGCTCCGGTAGAGCATAGGCGGCGTCAATCAATCCGGCGACGGGCTTGTCTGCGTGGACGGTGATGCCGAAGTGGTCCCGCAAGCCATTTGCAATCCTGTCGCCATTGCTCAAGCGTGAGCCGATCAGCCCCAAGGGCTTATCGCCCCACGCGGCGACGGCACCTGCGCCGTCTTCATAGGTCACGATATCGCCGACATGCGCGAGGGTGAGTCCGCGATACCCTGTATGGGTGCTCGTCTTGCTTACCCAGTCACCTCGTCCCGTCTCCGCGCCGATGGTCGCAAAGGGGTGGGGCGCTTCGTTGGTTTGCTGTCCTTGCACTGTTGCTCCGTTATTGGTGGTGATCGGCACCCGTTTTCGGTGGGTTTGAAAACCGCAGAGCAAGTCGCTTAGGAACCCGTACCTTGCTCGCGTGGCAGATTCCCAAAAACAGCAACAGGAAAGCTATAGGACGAATCTGGCTTTGGCTCAGAAATGTCGAGATCAGCGCAGAACCATCGCGCATCAATGTTCAATGCGTTTCTTCCGATAGCGGACGAAGAACCGCGCTCGCTATAATCACGCCGCTATCGCCTTCGCGATAGTCAGGGTTTCGCAGCCCACAACCGTAGACGGATGACCGCTTTTGGGCGGTTGCAATATCCGCGTTCGTGCACGTCTGTACTTTGGCGGGCCGGGCAGGGAGACCGAAAGGTCTGCTGGTTTCTACGGTTGCCAGTCTGCGAACCTTGCCGTCGGGCCCGCCACCCTCGTTTCGCAGCGAAGGGCGGGTCTTCTAACCGTAGAGGACCTATGTCTACACAATCCGCTAGCGGGCATCGCCCCGCGTCTTACCCCTCGCCGCCGGTCGCCACCGCGCGATCCACACACGGAGGCGGTCAATGAAAAATCGGCACGTCTATCTTTCGGGGGCGCTTGAGGCGCAAAGCTTCTTGCACTGGATACAAGCCGATGCGCGCGCGAACCAACGATTCGAGCCGACACGGCTGCGATCGCAAATCAATTCGGTCACGCTTGCGCAGCCACCGGCCTTTCGCGCGGGCTTTATCGACGCCATCGGGGCGTTCATCGCGCTCACGCTTGAGGGTGTGTCACCCAATCCGCAGCAATGGGATGTGCGGAGGGTGTTGGATCAGCGCTAGTCAGCCGCCAATCACAACAACATGAACACGCATTTCCCCGAGCGCGGGGCGGGGATTTTTCAGCGTGTGTCGATCAATCGACAATAAAGAGCTGGGCGCCCGTCTTTGTATAGGACTGATGCGCCTCGGCATCATCCCCCACCTGGTAGCTCATACCGGGCGTGAGCGTGAACTTGCGGCCGTCTTCCAGCGTGGTTTCCAGTTCGCCGTCCAGGCAGAACAGGATGTGACCTTTCTTGCACCAGTGGTCGGCCAGGTAGCCCGGGGTGTACTCGACCATGCGCACGCGGATGCGGTTGGGCTCGTCACCGAAGTAGCGTGTGCGCCAAAGGGCCATGCCGGTCTCGCCGGTATGCTCGGTGGGCTCGATGGCGGACCAGTCGGTCGTGCCGAAAGCAAAGGGGGCCATCTTCATCGTGGGGATCCTATGGGTTTGCCGACCGATGATGGTAGCAGTGACGCAAACGCCGCATCACGTGTGTGCTAAAGGGCGCTTGTTGGTATGCGCCGACGGCATTGCGCACCAATCAATAATCTCGCTGACGATGCGCGATGCCAATGCCTGTGCGGCATCGGCACGAGCCGGCAGCCAGCGCTGGGCAATCTATGCAAAATTTGCATGTTGCTATGCAACATCGACATAACGATCGCCATCTGCTTGTCTAATATCCTCGCTTTTTACAAAGCGTGACGAACTTGGGCCGCCCTTGGCCCACACAAGATCCGCTGGCCCGTGACCGCCCTCCGGCCCCGGGGAATTCCTGGAGAAAGTCTTGAACACCAAACGTCTGACCTCCCACATCGGCATTGCCATGGTGCTGGGCATTGCCGTCGGCTGGGGCTGCCACGAATACGCCAAGGACGCCGCTGCGGCCAAGGACATCGCTTCGTACTTCAGCATCATCACCGACATCTTCCTGCGCATGATCAAGATGATCATCGCGCCGCTGGT
>F21B_10004644_pt1 | contig 23992 bp, 25 predicted proteins | sample RepKananBrdUF21B_FD_10803 | JGI IMG/M metagenome (IMG submission 10803) | reverse complement strand
AACATCGTCCACCTCGTGCTGGCGAAGATCCCCGGCCCAGACGGCAAGCTGATTCCGGGCGTGAAGGGCATCTCGCTCTTCATCGTGCCCAAGTTCCTCGTCAATGCAGATGGCTCACTGGGTGAGCGCAACGACGTGGTGCTGGCCGGCCTGAACCACAAGATGGGCTATCGCGGCACAACCAACTGCCTGCTGAACTTTGGCGAGGGCACGCAGTTCCGACCGAAAGGTGCAGATGGCCAGCCGCGCGCCGGTGCCATCGGCTACCTTGTCGGCGAGCCGCACAAGGGCCTCGCCTGCATGTTCCACATGATGAACGAGGCGCGCATCGGCGTCGGCATGGGCGCGACGATGTTGGGCTACACCGGTTACCTGCATGCGGTGGATTACGCGCGCAATCGCCCGCAAGGCCGGCCCATCGGTCCGTCGGGAAAGGATGCGGCATCCCCGCAAATCCGTATCGTCGATCACGCTGACGTGCGCCGCATGCTGCTGGCCCAGAAAGCGTACGTGGAAGGCGCGCTCGGCCTGAACCTGTATTGCGCCAAGCTCGTGGATGAAGAGCGCGGCGAGACCGACCCGGCCAAGCGCGCCAAGCTCGGCCTGCTGCTCGATATCCTCACGCCCATCGCCAAGAGCTGGCCGTCGCAGTGGTGCCTGGAGGCCAACAGTCTGGCGATCCAGGTGCACGGCGGCTACGGCTACACGCGCGAATACAACGTCGAACAGTTCTACCGCGACAACCGCCTGAACCCGATCCACGAAGGCACGCACGGCATCCAGGGCCTGGACCTTCTGGGCCGCAAGGTTGTGATGCAGGACGGCGCAGCATTTGCCGCGCTCGGCGAGCGTGTGCAAGCCACCGTCGGCCGCGCGTTGGAGACCGGCGATGAAACGTTGATCAGCTACGGCCGCGCGCTCGGCATGGCCACGCAAAAGCTGGCCAAGGTCACGCAGACGCTGTGGGCAGCAGGTGACCCGCGTGTGACGCTGGCCAATGCATCGGTCTATCTGGAAGCCTTCGGTCACGTTGTCGTGGCGTGGCTCTGGCTGGAACAGGCACTGACCGCAGCCAAGGCGTTGCCCGAAGCAAAGGGTGAAGACGCCGATTTCTACCGCGGCAAGCTGCACGCCGCACGCTACTTCTTCCAGTGGGAGTTGCCGAAGATCGACCCGCAGATCGCGCTGCTGGGCTCGCTCGACACGACCACGCTGGACATGCAGGACGCTTGGTTCTAACGACACGTCACAACGAAAACGACATAGGAGACACCATGGGTACGCTCAAGCATCTGTTCGATCTTTCCGGCAAGACGGCGCTGATCACCGGCGGTTCGCGCGGGCTTGGCCTGCAGATTGCCGAAGCACTCGGTGAGCAGGGCGCGCGCATCGTGCTGTCGGCGCGCAAGGCCGACGAGCTGAAAGAAGCACAGGCGCATCTGAAGTCGCTTGGTATCGAAGCCGACTGGATTGCCGCCGACGGCGCGGTCGAAGCCGACATCCAGCGCCTGGCTGACGAGGCGCTCGCCAAGCTGGGTCACATCGACATTCTCGTCAACAACGCGGGTGCGACGTGGGGCGCTCCGGCCGAAGACCACCCGGTTGAAGCGTGGGACAAGGTGATGAACCTGAACATCCGTGGCCTGTTCCTGCTCACACAGCAGATCGGCAAGCGTTCGATGATCCCGCGCAAGTACGGGAAGATCGTCAACGTGGCCTCGATTGCGGGCCTGAAGGGCAACCCGCCGGGCTCGCTCGATACGATTGCCTACAACACCAGCAAGGGCGCCGTGGTCAACTTCACGCGCGCGCTGGCGGGCGAATGGGGCGAGCACGGCATCACCGTCAACGCCATCGCCCCGGGCTTCTTCCCGTCGAAGATGACGCGCGGTTCGCTGGAAAAGCTGGGCGTCGATAAGCTGACCGAGAAGTCGCCGCTGCACCGCATTGGCGATGACGAAGACCTCAAGGGCGTGGCCGCGCTGTTCGCGTCGGATGCGTCCAAGCACATCACCGGGCAGATCCTTGCCGTCGACGGCGGCGTGAGCGTGGTCTAATTTCGGCTGCTTTCCACTCTTTTGAACGCAGCATGAGCGCAGACAACAACGGTTTTCCGATCGACATTCCTTTCCTGAAGCTCATCGACATGCGCTGCCTGAAGGCGGCGGATGGCGAGGGCATCGTCGAGCTGGCGCTGGAAGAGCGCCATATGAACAGCTGGGAGATGGCCCACGGCGGCGTGACCATGACGATGCTTGACGTGGCCATGGCGATGGCCGGTCGCTCGGCTGACGTGCACGGTCGCGGCGTGGTGACGATTGAGATGAAGACAGCGTTCATGCAGCCCGGGCGCGGCACGCTCAAGGCCAGTGCGCGCTGCGTGCATCAGTCCACCACCATGGCGTTCTGCGAAGGCGAGGTGAGGGACGATACCGGCAAGCTGGTCGCCCGCGGCTCGGGCACGTTCAAGTTCGTCAAACGCATGCCGCCGCCGCGTACGCCCGAATTGGACACATCAGCAGGCGCGGACGGCTGATCACAGAGGTTGCAGTTGCAGTACCCAGTTGCACACCCCAGGCCCGGGGGCCTGGACAACAAGAAAAGCAATCACGGAGACAACCATGCAACAACCCGCACGGCGGACGGCGTCTGCCCTTGCCATCACTCTGCTTTGCTGCACCGGATTGATCATGACCCTGGAAGGATGCGCCTCGAATTCTGCGCCGGCCGCTGCGCCCGCTGCTGAAGCCCAAACCACCGTACAGGCACCGCCCGCACCGAAGCCCCCCATGCAGAAGCCGCTCACAGCGGACGAGTCCGACCCGAACAAGATGGGCTGGATGCAGGGCTTCCCGCCGCCGCCCGATCGCATCATCCGCTTTGACCTGGCGGGCAACATGTTCCCGCGCACGCGCTATGGCTTCAGCCATGTGCGTGAATTCGTGCCGACACGCGCGGTCTGGCACGGCGATGGCCCGGTCAGCAAGCTGCCGCGCGCTGAACGCGATATCAACGGCGTGTTGTTCACCGACCCTGAGGGCGTGCGCCGCACTTTTGCAGAAGCCCTGAAGCTGACGTACACCGACGGCATTCTCGTCATGCACAAGGGTAAGGTGGTGTACGAGCGCTACTTTGGCGCGCTCGATGCACACACCCAGCACATTGCCATGTCGGTCACGAAATCGTTTGTGGGCACGCTGGCCGCCATGCTGGTGGCCGACGGCAAGCTCGATCCGGCCGCGCCCGTCACGCAATACGTGCCGGAACTCAAAGACAGTGCGTATAGCGACGCCACCGTGCGCCAGGTCATGGACATGACCATCGGCGTACGCTATTCCGAAAACTACGCCGACCCGAACGCCGATGTCTGGGCCTACGCCCGTGCCGGCGGCATGCTGCCGCGCCCGGCGGGCTACAAAGGACCGGACAATTTCTACGATTACCTCGTCACGCTGAAGAAGGAAGGCGAACATGACGCAGCGTTTTCGTACAAGACCGTCAACGCAGAAGTCCTTGCCTGGATTGTCCGTCGCGCATCCAACAAATCATTGGCCGCGCTGCTGTCTGAGCGTATCTGGCAACCGATGGGGGCAGAGAACGATGCGTACTTTGGGGTGGACAGTATCGGCACCGAATCCGGTGGCGGTGGCCTGAACACCACGCTGCGTGATCTGGCCCGCTTTGGCGAGATGATCCGCAACGACGGCCGCTTCAACGGCCGCCAGATTCTGCCCAAGAGCGTGATCGACGACATCCGCCGTGGTGGCGACCCTGCCAAGTTTGCCAAGGCCGGCTACGCCACACTGCCGGGCTGGTCGTACCGCAATATGTGGTGGATCTCGAACAATGCCCACCACGCTTTTGAGGCGCGCGGCATCCATGGTCAGGCGATCTATATTGATCCGGAGGCCCAGATGACGGTCGTGCGCTATGCCTCGCACCCCATCGCCGCCAATGGCGCCAACGATCCGATCACGCTGCCGGCCTTTGCTGCGCTGGCGGATTTCCTCATGCATCAGAAGTGACCCATTCGCATACCTAGGAGTGTTTTTCATGTCGAAGACTTATCAGCGCATCGTTCTGGCGTCCCGTCCGCAAGGTGCAGTGACGCCGGACAATTTCCGCCTGGAGACGGCCGACATCCCCGAACTGCAGGACGGCCAGGTGCTGGTGCGCAACCATTTCCTGTCGCTCGATCCGTACATGCGCGGCCGCATGAACGACAGCAAGTCGTATGCGCAGCCGCAGCCGTTGGACGAAGTCATGATCGGCGGCACCGTGGGCGTGGTGGAAGCCTCGAAGAACCCGTCGTTTGCCGTGGGCGACAACGTGGTCGGCATGTTCGGCTGGCAGGAAGTGGGGGTGTCCGACGGGCGTGGCATTCAGAAGGTGGATACGCGCCATATTCCGCTGTCGGCTTATCTGGGTTCAGTCGGTATGCCGGGCGTGACGGCGTGGTACGGCCTGAACAAGATCATGCTGCCCAAGCCCGGCCAGACCGTGGCGGTGAGCGCCGCGTCAGGTGCCGTGGGCAGCGTGGTTGGCCAACTTGCCAAGCTCAAGGGTTGCCGTGCCGTGGGCTTTGCCGGCGGCAAGGACAAGTGCGACTACGTGGTCAACGAGTTGGGCTTTGATGCCTGTATCGACTACAAGGCCGCCAAGGATTCGAAGGAGCTCTACCAGATGCTGAAGGCTGCCACGCCTGACGGCATCGACTCGTACTTTGAGAACGTTGGCGGTTCGATTCTGGATGCAGTGCTCTCGCGCATGAACGCATTCGGCCGGATCGCCATGTGCGGCATGATCGCCGGCTACGACGGCCAGCCGCTGCCGCTGCAGAACCCGCAACTGATCTTGGTGTCGCGCCTGACCATCGAAGGCTTCATCGTCTCCGAGCACATGGACGTGTGGCCGGAAGCACTGCGCGAGCTGGGCGGCTTCGTGGCGCAAGGCAAGCTGAAGTTCCGCGAGAGCGTGGCAGACGGTCTAGCAAGTGCGCCGGAAGCCTTCATTGGCCTGCTCAAGGGCAAGAACTTCGGCAAGCAATTGGTAAAGCTGGTTTGACCTGACGCTTTTGCGTCGACATGCGGACTGTCAATCGCTTGACAGTCCGCTGGGTGAGGGCCACCACAGAATGGCTCCACCCACAACGACTGCGTGAAGGAGACACCATGAACGCACCCGACACCGCACACGCCAAGCGGCCCGAAGACATGACCAGCAACCTCAGCCCCGAGGCCGCTGCCCGTTATCGCAACCTGCCGCGCCCGCCGCAGTTCGCCACCGTTGCCGAAGAGCGCCTGCATCGTAAGCAGCGTCTGGCAGCGGCGTTCCGCCTGTTCTCCAAATTCGGTTTCGACGAAGGTGTGGCCGGGCACATCACTGCGCGCGACCCGGAGCACCAGGACAGCTTCTGGGTCAACCCGTTCGGCGTGCATTTCAGCCAGGTGACGGTGTCGAACCTGATCCGCTGTGATCACCACGGCAACGTGGTCGAGGGCGACTACCCGGTCAACGCAGCGGCGTTTGCCATTCACTCGCGGGTGCATGGTGCACGGCCGGATGCGGTCGCCGCAGCGCACTCGCATAGCACGTACGGGCGCGCATGGTCGACGCTCGGCCGCAAGCTCGATCCGCTCACACAGGACGTGTGCGCGTTCTATGGCGACCATGCGGTGTATGACGATTTCGGTGGTGTGGTGGTCGAGCTGGATGAAGGCCAGCGCATTGCCGAGGCACTCGGCGACAACAAGGCCGCCATTCTGCAGAACCACGGCCTGCTGACCGTCGGCAAGACGGTCGACGAGGCCGCCTGGTGGTTCATCACCATGGAGCGCTCCTGCCAGGTGCAGTTGCTGGCCGAAGCTGCAGCCGCACGCACCGGCGAGGCACCGCGCACGATTTCCGACGCCGCCGCGCGACAGGCGTATTCCATCGTCGGCTCGGCGCAGGCAGGGTGGTTCCAGTTCCAGCCGCTTTACGCGCGCATCGTCAAAGAACAACCCGATCTGCTCGACTGATCGGTTCTCAACACCTGGAGCATCCATGACGGACTTGATCCTGCATCACTACGCCACCTCGCCGTTTTCAGAGAAGGTGCGATTGATCCTCGGCTACAAAGACCAGCCGTGGAAGTCCGTCACGGTGCCCGTGATCTTGCCCAAGCCGGACGTGATGCCACTCACCGGCGGCTACCGGCGCACGCCGTTTCTGCAGATCGGCGCAGATATCTACTGCGATACCGCGTTGATCGCGCAGGTACTGGAGTCGATTCATCCGCTGCCCAGGCTCGTGCCGTCCGAGCATGCGGCAGCGGTGTTTGCCATGGCGCAATGGGCGGATACGACGCTGTTCTGGGCGTCAGCCACCTTTGTCATGCAGCCCGCGGGTTTTCAGAGTCTGTTCGGCGGCATGCCTGAGGAGTTCGTCAAGGCTTTCGTGGAAGATCGCAAGGCCATGCGCGCGGGCGGCACCGGCCTGCGCACGCCGCCGCAGGAGGCCGCGTCGACGCTGCATGTCTTCCTCGCGCAACTGGAGCGGCAATTCGCCTCCGGTGAGCACATCTTCCTGTTCGGTGAACAGCCGACCGTGGCAGATTTCTCCGTCTACCACTGCCTGTGGTTCGTGCGCCGGGCGACCGGCGTTGCAGGCATTCTCGATGCCCACCCAGAGGTGGTGGCATGGATGCATCGCGTCGCCGCGCTCGGCCATTCGCAGGCCCAGCCGATGACGCCTGCCGAAGCGCTGGACGTTGCCAAGGCCGCCACACCGCGTGCGCTGACTGAACCGAATGCCTCCTTCGACGATCGCTACGGCCTGCCCAAGGGCACACGCGTGACGGTGGCCGCAGTTGATTACGGCGTTGACCCGATTGAAGGCGAATTGATCGTCTCCACCCGCGACACGGTGGGCGTGCTACGTGAAGACGCACGCGTCGGCCAAGTGGTGGTGCATTTCCCGCGCGTGGGTTACGCCGTGCGCAAGGTCGAAGCGGCCAGCTAAGGGGCTTGCTGTTTCGATCATCCTTCATGACAACAACACGAGAGAGACACGTATGAAGCAATTCGCAGGCGGCGTGGCCGTCATCACGGGCGGAGCGTCGGGTTTCGGCAAGGAGTTCGCCAAGAACGCCGCCGGGTTGGGCATGAAGCTGGTGCTGGCCGATATCCAGCAGGACGCCCTGGATGCCGCAGTGGCTGAGTTTGCAGCGCAGGGCGTGGAAGTCATCGGCCTGCGCGTTGACGTGTCGAAGGTGGAAGACGTCCAAGCGCTGGCCGATGCCGCCATCAAGACGTTCGGCAAGGTCAACCTGCTGTTCAATAACGCAGGCGTGGGCGCCGGCGGCCTGATCTGGGAGAACTCCGAGCGCGATTGGGATTGGGTGCTGGGCGTGAACCTGCACGGCGTGATCCACGGTGTGCGCATCTTCACGCCGCTGATGCTGGCAGCTGCGAAGAAAGACCCGTCGTACGAGGGCCATATCATCAATACGGCATCGATGGCCGGGCTGCTGAATGCGCCGGCCATGGGCATCTACAACGTGTCCAAGCACGCGGTGGTGGCGTTGTCCGAATCGCTGTATCAGGACTTGAGCCTGGTGACCGAACAGATTCATTGCTCGGTGCTGTGCCCGTACTTTGTGCCGACGGGCATTACGAAGTCACACCGCAATCGCCCGCAGGACCTCGCCAATACGGCGCCGCCCACGAAATCGCAGCTTGTGTCGCAAGCCATGTCGGACAAGGCGGTCAGCTCCGGTAAGGTGACGGCGGAGCAGGTCGGCCAGATGACGTTTGATGCGATTCGCGATGCGAGCTTCTACATCTACTCGCACCCACATGCGCTGGCGCCGGTGCAGCATCGTTTTGAAGACATCATTTCGCAGCGTAATCCGTCAGACCCGTTCGAGGGCAAACCGGACGTGCGCGCACGTCTGGTGGATGCACTGCGCGACTAACGCCGATACCCAAGACTCCGGAGCCGCCATGACCGCCACCACTGCAGCCGCCATCACTGAATCGCAGTTCGCCGATCTGCCCAACGGCACGCGGCTGCATTACGCCAGCGCCGGCAAGCACGGTGCGCCGCTGATGCTGTTCGTGCACGGTTTTCCGGAGTTCTGGTACGAGTGGGAAGCACAACTCGCTGCCTTTGGCGACACGCACTTTGCCGTGGCGCCCGATATGCGCGGTTACAACCTGTCGAGCAAGCCGGCGGCGGTCGATGCGTATCGCCCGAAGTTCCTGGTGCAGGATCTGGCGCAGTTCATCGCAGCGCTGGGGTATGAGCGCGCCATCGTGGTCGCGCACGACTGGGGCGGGGCGATCTGCTGGAACCTCGCCATCCAACATCCGGAGCTGGTTGAGCGATTGGTGATCATCAATTCGCCGCATCCGTGGGTGTTTGCGAATGCGCTGCTGAGTGATCCGGCGCAGCAGGCTTCATCGGCGTACATGAACTGGCTACGCCAGCCGGGCTCGGAAGACGCGCTGGCTGCCAACGAGTTCGAGAAGCTGGAAGGCTTCTTTCATGGCATGGGACAGCCGGTGGCCGAGTGGTTTACGCCGGAGGTACGGGCGCGCTATCACGCTGCATGGCGTCAGCCGGGCGAGGGTGGCTCGCATGGCCTCACAGGCGGCGTGAACTACTACCGCGCCTCGCCTTTGCACCCGCCCACGGAAGGCACAGCGCCGCTGCGCATCGATCAGATGCCGCCAGAGGCGTTTGTCGTGAAGATGCCCACGCTGGTGATCTGGGGCGAGATGGACATGGCGCTACCCAAGAGCCTGCTCAACGGGCTGGAGCGCTTCATTCCCGATATGCGCCTGGAGCGCATTCCCAACGGTACGCACTGGGTGGTGCACGAGCAGCCGGAGCGCATCACTGCGTTGATCCGGCCGTTCGTTTCGTAACGCGTTCTCAGCGTTACATCGACTCCGCCAGCATGCGGCGGTAATCATCCGCCGTGGCGATGCGCGGGTTGGTCTTGTGGCAGTGGTCGAGCAGGGCGCCTTCCACCACGTGTTCCAGCGCATCTTCCGGCACGCCCATCTGACGCAGGCCGGTCGGCAAGCCCAGGCGCGCCGTCAAGTCATGCACGGCTTGCGCGAGGTCGGCGTCCGTCGGCAGATTCATCACGCGACGCATGCGCGCGTAGCGGTTGTCCCGCACCACGGTTTCCGCTGTCTCGTTAAACCGCAGCACTGCCGGCAGCACCACCGCGTTGAGCGTGCCGTGGTGCAGCCCGGTCTTGCCGTTCACCTTCACACCGCCGAGCGGGTGCGACAACGAATGCACGCACCCCAGCCCCTTCTGGAATGCCATTGCGCCCTGCATGGACGCGCTCATCATGTTCAGCCGCGCATCGCGGTCTGAACCATCACGCGTGGCGCGCTCGATGTTGGCCCAGGCGCGCTCCAGGCCGTCCAGCGCGATGCCATCTGCGGGTGGATTGAAGGCAGGGGCGAGAAAGGTCTCGATGCAGTGCGCGATGGCATCCATGCCGGTGGCCGCCGTCAGCGCGGACGGCAGGCCGAGCGTCAACTCCGCATCGCAGATGGCCGATTTTGGCAGCAAGTGCCACGAGTGGAAGCCAAGCTTGCGGCCGTCTTCCAGAATGATGATGGCGCCGCGCGCCACCTCGCTGCCTGTGCCTGCCGTGGTGGGAATGGCGATCAGCGGTGCCGCGGCTTCCGTGATCTTCGCGCTGCCGCCTTCGATAGTCGCGTAGGTGGTCAGCGGCTCCGGGTGCGTCGCCGCAATGGCGATGCCTTTGGCCAGGTCAATCGACGAACCACCCCCAATGGCGATCAGCCCGTCGCAGCCGGCGTCCTTGTACTGCGCGGTGGCCTTCAGCACCATCGCTTCGGTCGGGTTGGACGGCGTCTCGTCGAACACGGTGACGGGCAGCCCACCCGTGGCATCGATGGCCCGCTGGGCTAACCCGGCGGCGGCCACGCCCTTGTCGGTCACGATCATCGGCTGGCGGATGCCGACGCGTGCGCATTCGCTTTTCAGCTCATTGATCGTGCCAAAGCCGAGGTGGACGTGGGTGAGATAGAAAATGAGGGCCATGCGCTGTCTCCGGATGGTTTGTCTGCGTCGCCCGTCTTGCTGTGCGGGCGTGGTTCAATGGATACTCCGATGATAGCCAAATTAGAACGATCGTTCAGTTCACGCCTGCATGCCGTCCCCGTCTCTCGACCCGCACGTTGCCCAGTTGCTCGATCTGGTTGCGCGTGCCAAGCGTCCGCCGTTGAATGCGCTTGCCCCCGCCGACGCCAAGATCGCCTACGAAAAGAGCAGCCCCATTGTCGACATCCCGGCCATTCCGTTGGAATCCGTGCATGACCTGACGGTCACGGCGCGTGATGGTTATGTCATTCCGATCCGCACGTACGCTGCGCGCGAAGCGAGCTGGGCCGATCCTCTGCCGTTGCTGGTGTACTTCCACGGCGGCGGCTTCACGGTAGGCAGCATCAAGACGCACGATCAACTCTGCCGATCACTCGCGGCCAAATCCGGCGCGATGGTGCTGTCGGTGGACTATCGGCTTGGGCCCGACTGGAAATTTCCGACCGCGGCAAATGATGCGTTCGACGTGTTGCAGTGGGTGTTTGACGAAGCCGCCACCATCGGCGCGGACCCGGCACGCATTGCGTTCGGCGGCGACAGCGCGGGCGGTACGTTGGCGGCTGTCACCGCAATCGAAGCGCGCAATCGTGGCTTTCAGCCCGTGCTGCAACTGCTGATCTACCCCGGCACCACCGCACGCGAGACCACGCCATCGCACCGCGAATTCGCCGAGGGCTACCTGCTCACGCAGGAGATGATCCACTGGTTCTTCTCGCAATACCTGCGCGACGATGCCGACCGCGACGACTGGCGCTTCGCCCCGCTGGATGCCGGGGGTCACGGCGCCGACGTCACCGGCGTGTGCCCCGCGTGGATCGCGGTTGCGGGCTTCGACCCGATCCGCGATGCGGGCATTGGCTACGCAAACAAGTTGCGTGTGGCAGAGGTGCCGGTCGAACTGAAGCTGTACGAAGGCATGATCCACGACTTCTTCAAGATCGGCCGCTTTGTGCCAGCCGTCGAAGATGCACACCGCGATGCCGCCGACGCGCTGCGCCGCGCCTTCGGCACCGAGACTGAATAAGCCACCATGAGAGGAGACCCGCATGGCGATTGAGGATTTCCGCCACAGCACGCCGCTGCGTGTGCGCTGGGCCGAAGTCGATGCGCAGAGCATCGTCTTCAACGGCCACTACCTGCTGTATGCGGACGTCTGCATCACTGAGTACTGGCGCAGCATCGGCGTGCGGTATCCGGTGGATGTGGTCGATACATTCGGTGTCGACTTCTACGTGGTCAAATCCACGCTCGAATACCATGCGTCCGCACGCTTTGACGACAAGCTGGACCTGCGCTGCCGCGTGGCGCGCCTGGGCCGCTCCAGCATGCGTTTTATCATCGAGATGTATCGCACAGAGGGTGACGAAAATACGCACCTCGTCACCGGCGAGGTCATCTACGTGTGCGCCCGACCAGCCAAAGACGGTGCCACGCAGACCTCCGCGCCGATCCCCGATACGCTGCGCGATCGCATCCTCAATTTTGAAGTCCTGAAGCCTGAAGTGTGAGAACTAAGCATGACCGCCCCTGAATCTGTCCGCCCGCTTGCCGGCGTTGAAGTTGACCGCTGGGACGCTGTGCGCGAAGAAGCGCGCGCTATCCGCTACGACGTGTTTGTCATTGAGCAGGGCGTACCTGTTGAACTGGAATGGGATGAATGGGACGACCAGTGCTGGCACGCTCTCGCGCGCGACACGGCTGGCCGTGCAGTGGCCACGGGCCGCCTGCTGCCTGACGGCCATATCGGCCGCATGGCGGTGCGCAAGGAGGCGCGCGGCACGGGTGTTGGCGCACGCGTGCTGGAAGTGTTGATCGACAAGGCCCGGTCGCTTGGCTACCCGGAGTTGATCCTGAACGCGCAAACCCACGCCATGCCGTTCTATGTGCGTGCCGGCTTTACTGCCGAGGGCGCTGAGTTTGAAGAAGCCGGCATTCCGCACCGGACCATGCGCCGCGTGCTGTAAAGCCCACCTATACGTTGATCGCCTTGGCGGCCCGCACGATCGCTTCGATTGCTGCCTGTGCCGCCGGCGATGACGTTCTGCCGTGCAATCGCACGATCCCCGTGATGGACGGCGGCGACAGCCAGCCTTTCACTGCCAGCCGGACGAGCGTGCCGGACTCCAGCTCCTCCCGTACCGCGGCATCCGTTGCACCCAGCACGGTGTCGGTGGTGAGCGCCACTGTCTTGAGCACGCCATAGTTGTCGCACTCGAGCGCGATGCTGGCTTCCTCGCCCGCAGGCAGGCCCAGTAGGGCGGCCAGTTCCACTTTTGAGGGGCTCAGCAGCTTCGGTACGGCAATGCCGTACTCCCACACTTCGCGCAGCGTGTGCTCGTACTGCGCGAGCGGATGACCGGCTCGCACGTAGAGGTGGGGCGGCTGACCGCCAATCGGCTGGATGTCGAGCGCAGCATCTTTCGGCATGTCACGCACGTCTGCCGCGAAGAACTCGATGTTCTCCGTGCGCAGGCTTTCCAGCAGTTGCACCCAGTTGCCGACCTCCATGCGCAGCGCCACTTGTGGATGCTGCTGCCGTAGCTCATGCAGCGCTTGCGGCATCAGGGTGGCGGTCAACAGCGGCCCCACGCCGAAGGCGGTGTCGCCCAATTGGCTGTCGCGGTAGAGATCTACGTCACGCTGCAGGCACCGTGCCTCGAACAACAGTTTGCGCCCCCGTGCGATCACGAATTCACCCGCTGCGGTGGGGCGCACGCCGCCCACATCGCGGTCGAACAGGCGGATGCCCAGGTCATCTTCAATGGCCTGGATACTGCGGCTGAAGGCGGGCTGGCTCAGGTGCACCAATTCGGCGGCACGGGCGAAGTGCAGGGTGTCAGCCAGGGCAACGACGTGACTCAGGCGGCGCAAGTCCATGGTGTTGCGTCCATTGCATTGAACGGATGTCCATTATGCATTGGACGCATTGAATCGACACTCCTAGGCTTGTCTTCACAAAAATTCGCAACACAAGCGAGGAGACACCCCGATGAGTTCGCACCAGCAGTTGCTCCTGATCAGTGCCTGCATCCTGGGCTTTGGCGCCATGGAGTTCGTCACCCGGCGCTACCAGGCAAGTGTCAGCGGCAAGGCCACCGCCAACGATGCGTGGCTGGAAGTGCTGATGTTCGTCAGCCTGGTCGCCATCACTCAGCCGATCGCGCTGCTGGGCAGCAACGCGCTGTGCAACTGGCTCATGCCCGCGCAGCACAACGCCTGGGCCAACCTGCCGTGGTGGGCCATGACCGGCTTGCTGCTGATCGGCGATGACCTCACGCAATACCTGTGGCACCGCGCCTCGCATTCGCCGCTGCTGTGGCCGCTACACCGTGCGCACCACAGTTCGTCGTACATGAGCGTGCGCATCACGTACCGCAACAACTTCTTCTACTACCTGATGATGCCCGGCCTGTGGATTGGCGGAGTGGCGGTGTACCTGGGCTTTGGCAGCGTCTACGGGGTGTATCTGGTGGTGAAGGTGGCCGTTATCCTGGGTGCGCACTGCGCCTGGCCGTGGGACGCGCCGCTGTACCGCATTCGCGCGCTGCGCCCGCTGATGTGGGTGATCGAGCGCACCATTTCCACGCCCGCCACGCATTGGGCACATCACGCACTCACCAACGCCGACGGCATTGGCCATTACAAGGGCAATTTCGGCAACCTGCTGTTCTTCTGGGATGTGCTGTTCGGCACGGCGCATATCACGCGCAAATACCCTGCACAGATCGGCTTGCAGGATGACGCCTTGTACGGCGCAGAACGGTGGACTGCACAGATGTTCTATCCGCTGGTGCAATCCAAGCGTGAGCATTCGGCGCTGCGCCCGGGTGGCTATGGCTTTACGGAAGTCGAGCCGGCGCAAGAGCAGGCGTAGCCCCTGCGCCGCGCTTACGTATCGGCGTGCGTGACCGTATCAAGCGCGCCGAGGTAGCGCGTCTCGCCAATCTGCCCCTGTGCGTCGAAGCGGCGCTCGGTCACGTCGAAGCAGCCATCGTGGCGGATGCGCAGCACGGTCGTGGCACGCGTGCCATAGCGCGGTGAGCGGATGAAGGCGGCGGAGAGCAGCTTTTCCCACTCAGGTGCCACACCTGTTTCAGGCAGGGCACCTGTGGGGGCTTCTCGCGTCTCGGCCATCAGGTTGAGGTAGCGCGCCACGTCCAGCGCGTTGCCGTGCCGGCCTGTATCCGCGGCCAAGGCCTCGGCAAACGCAGCCATGCGGTGGCGCACCTTGAACCACGGCGTATCGAGCAGCGCATTCGACAGCCCGTACACGCCGGGTGCCAGCTTGCGTGGGGCCTCTGCGCGATTGCTAGTCCACCAGAGTTCGTCGCGCGTGGCGGTCAGCAGGTTGTAGCCGTTGTAGGCGCGGTCGCGGGCGGTCAAGCTGTCGAGGTACGTCGGGATCGACGCCTCTTCGGCCATCAGAAAATTGGAGACCAATTCACCACGCGAACGTGCATCCGGGCGGCGTTCGGATGGTGCACGGTAGTTGGTCAGCGCGGCAAACCGGCCGTCGCGCGTCATCCCCATCCACGTGCCTGCGTGGCCGACCACCTGGGCCAGATCACGCCCGGCCAGCACGTTGGGCGCATCGCTCCACCACGCCAGCGGCGCGGCGGGGCGGTCATAGAATTCGTCCCGGTTGGCGGCCACCACCAGCGCGTAGGCGGGGTGGGCGTGCCAGGCCGTGAGAATCAAACACATGAGCACTTCCTTTGAACATGCCAAGCGAGTGGTCAATGTGATGACCTGTGTCGCGAGGGCTTCGGCCAAGCATAGCAGCCAGCCGAATTTTTGCGATGACGATTACATGGATGCGGGGCTAACCGTTTTCCAGATCGACGAAAAGCTCGGCATGGCGTTCGCCTGCAACAAATTCGCGCGGGCCGCCGGTCTCCCACAGACCGGCCAGCGTGGCGGTAAAGGCCGGCGGGATGTCGTGGTAGCACTCCATCCACGTGGCCTGCCCGTCGCGTAGCTCGGGGCGACGCATCACCGTGCCGGCCACGCCGGTCGCTTCTTCCACCGTGTCGAGCCAGCGTTGCCAGCGTGGCAGGGCGGCGGCAGCCTCGCGTTCAGCGATGCGGAAGTAGACGAACAGGTGGTCGGCCATGGTGGGTGTCCGGTATCAGGCGTTTTCTGAAACGGGAATCGTGTACGGCAGGTTCTGCAGCGTCAGCACCGGGCCGTCAAACGTGGCGAGGTGAATGACGGTCTCCAGCGCATCCAGCTTCAGCTCGACGAGCAGGTCCGTGCCGCCGTCTGGTGCCATCGCCGCGTTCACGACCATGCCACACGGCTGGTTCGGATCAGCTGCGCTGTAGACCTCGGCGCCTGCGGAGGTGGGGGCGTTCACGTGGGCGCGCTGCATGCGCCGCTTGAGCGTGCCGCGATACTGACTTCGCGCGACGATTTCCTGGCCGGGGTAGCAGCCCTTTTTGAAATCGACACCGCCCAGCAACTCCAGGTTCACCATCTGCGGAACGAACTGCTCTTGCGTGGGCAGGGTGATTTGCGGCACACCGGCCTGCAAGCTCAACCAGTCCCACACCTCGGTGCCGACGAGCGAGAGGCGTGACGACAGCGTCTTCCATGCATGCTGGAAATGCTCGGCGTGCACCATCCATTGATAGCGCGGGCGGCCGTCGGCGTCGGGCAGGCGGATGACTGCACCAACCTGCTGGCCCACCGTGGCCGGCTGCTGTGCGACGGCGTAGATGGCGTCGAACTCCGGCAGCACGGCGCCGGCGGCCCGCAGGGCGTCAGCCGCATCCGGTCCGGCCACGCCGATGGCGATGAACTCGTCCATCGGACGCAGCTTGGCCTTGGCGCGCAGCACGAACATCGACAGGCGTTTGGTCAGCGCCGGGGCGACCAGCTTGTCGGCCTGCAGCACGATCGTATCGGCCTGGCGCCACATCAACAGCGTGGCCAGCAGGCGCCCCTTGGGCGAGCAGTAGCCGGCCAGGCGCGCCTGGTTAGGCCCCAGGCCCGTGACGGCGTTGGTCAGCTGGTTATGGAGGAATTCGGCCGCATCCGCGCCTTCAACGGCAATGCGCGCGAGATTGGTCGGCGGGCACAGAACGCTACCGCGTGCGGCAGCGTCAAACTGTACGTCGAGCGGCGGAAAGCTGAGCGTATCGACGAAATCCTGAAAAACGTCATTCATGGTGTGCAGGCTGCCAGAGTTTGACCCGGTATTATATGAGGCTGTCTGACGGGCAGTTTGTGCCCTCGCAACCCATTTCAAGAGTGCGGACAAGGCCATGGTCGGGTGTTTCCGCGCATAGATTCGCAACGCAATGTTCTCTTTTCTCAAACGCCTGGTTGTTCTGGCGATCCTGATCGCGCTTGCTGCGGCAGGCGGTGTGGTGTGGTGGGCCCAGCAGCCAGTGAGCCTTCCGGCCCCGTCGCTGGAAGTCGTGATCAAGCCGAATTCGAGCGTCATCTCGGTCGGCAAGCAGCTCGCCAGTGCGGGCGTGGGCGTGCAGCCGCAGTTGTTCTCGCTTGTGGCGCGCGCCACCGGCAACGCCAAGAGCCTGAAGGCGGGCGGTTACGAGCTGGAGGCGGGCGCCACGCCGCTGTCCATCCTCGACAAGATGGCACGCGGTGAGGTTACGCACTACGTCGTCACCGTCATTGAGGGCTGGTCGATGCGCCAGATGCGCGCGGCGGTGGATGCGGAGCCTGCGCTCAAGCACGACACGGCGGGCCTGTCCGATGCCGATCTGATGCGCAAGATTGGCGCGCCCGAAGCCAATCCGGAAGGCCTGTTCTTCCCCGATACCTATCTCTTTGCGCGCGGAAGCAGCGACGTGGAACTCTACCGCCACGCCTACCAGGCCATGCAGAAGCGCCTGGCCGACGCCTGGGCCAAGCGGCCGCTCGACCTGCCGTACAAGACCCCGTACGAGGCGCTGACCATGGCTTCCATCATCGAGAAAGAGACCGGCCAGAAGATCGACCGGCCGATGATCGCGGCGGTGTTCGTCAACCGCCTGCGCAAGAACATGCTGCTGCAGACCGACCCGACCGTCATCTACGGCATCGGTGCCGGCTTTGACGGCAATTTGCGCAAGCGCGACCTGCAGGCCGACACGCCGTACAACACCTACACGCGTGCCGGCCTGCCGCCCACGCCGATCTCGCTGCCGGGCATGGCCTCGTTGCAGGCGGCGCTGAATCCGGCAACATCCGATGCGCTGTACTTTGTGGCGCGCGGCGACGGCAGCAGCCAGTTTTCGACCAACCTGACGGACCACAACCGGGCCGTCAATAAATACGTGCGCGGCCAACCATGACTGGCAAGTTCATCACATTCGAAGGTATCGACGGGGCGGGCAAGAGCACGCACCTGGCGTGGTTCGCTCAGCAATTGCAGGCCAAGCTCGCACCGCAAGGCAAGAAGGTGGTCGTCACCCGTGAGCCGGGTGGCACACCGCTGGGCGAACGCCTGCGTGAAGTGCTGCTGCACGAGCGCATGCATCTGGAAACCGAAGCGCTGCTGATGTTCGCCAGCCGCCGTGAGCACATCGCCGAGGTGATTCAGCCCGCGCTCGACGCTGGTGACTGGGTCATCTCCGACCGTTTCACCGACGCTACCTTCGCTTACCAGGGCGGGGGCAGGGGCTTGGCCATCGACCGGCTCGAAGCCCTGGAGCAGTGGGTGCAGCAGGGCCTGCAGCCAACCAAGACCATCCTCTTCGACCTGGCCCCTGAAATTGCCGCCGCACGCCTGGCCGACGCCCGCACGCCCGACAAGTTCGAAGCCGAGTCCGCCCTGTTCTTCCTGCGCACGCGTGCAGAATACCTGCGCCGCGCCGCCGAAGAACCGCAGCGTTTTGTCGTGCTGGATGCCAACCGCGAGCGCGGTGAACTCCAGAAAGACTTAGAGCAATTGCTTGCAACGCTTTGATTTTGCGCGCAATTTCCGATACCGAAATAATGGTTTCACGGCGAGTTTTCGCATCAACAATCTAGCGTAACTTATTGATTTATGATGCTTTATCCTTGGCAGTCCGCTGACTGGGCGCGCCTGCAGGCCATGCGGGCCAAGCTGCCGCACGCCATCCTGCTGAACGGCCAGGCCGGCACCGGCAAGCGCGATTTCGCCATGCACTTTGCGCAAGGCCTGCTGTGCGACACGCCCGCGGCCGACGGTCAGCCATGCGGTACCTGCGCGGCCTGCAACTGGTTCGCACAGGGCAATCACCCGGACTTCCACCTCGTGCGCCCCGAGGCGATGGAAGACGCCCCCGAGACGGAGAAGGACGCCGAGGGCAAGAAGAAGGCGCCCAGCAAGATCATCCGCATGGAGCAGGTGCGCAACCTGATCGAAGGCATTGGCGTGGGCACGCACCGGGCTGGGCTGCGCGTGGTGGTGCTGTACCCGCTGGATGCGCTGCAGACCGAGGGTGCCAACGCGCTCCTCAAGACGCTGGAGGAGCCGCCGCAGGACACCGTCTTCCTGCTGGTGACGGACCGCATCGACCGCATCCTGCCGACCATCCTGTCGCGCTGCCGGCAGTTTCCGCTGCAGCCGCCGCAGCCTGAGGCCGCGCGCCAATGGCTGGAGCGGCAGGGTGTGCCGCACGCGCAGAGCCTGCTGGCTGAGTACGGCAACGCACCGCTGGCCGCGCTGGCGGCCGCCGAGTCCGAAGACCGACCGCTGCTGCAGTTTCTGCTCGAACAACTGGGCCAGGGCGCGAAACTCGATGCACTGGCGACCGCCGATCATTTACAGAAATTGTCGGTTCCAGCCGTTCTCAGTACCATGCACCGATGGGTCTTTGATCTGATGGCGGCGAGGTTGGCGGGGCGCCCACGGTATTTCCCAGGGCAGCGCGACGCGTTGCAACGTTGCGCGAGCGCCATCCCGCTGGACCGCCTGGAACGTTTCGCGCGCGCCTTGCCAGAGCGGCGCCGCACCGAGCAGCACCCGCTGGCTGCGCGCCTTGTCATCGAAAGCCTTTTGCTGGATTACCGGCAGCTCTTTCCAGCTGCCTGACACTGAACCCCTGGAACCTCTGTGAGCACTGCACCTCTTCGTACGCCTGGCACACCGGTCACCCCTGGCGCTCCTGCCGCTCCCGGCATGGCTGCTGGCACCCCGACGCGCCCGGGCATCGTCTCCCTGGCCATCAAGGATGAAGCCGGCCTGCACGCCGCCTACATGCCGTTCCTGAAGAACGGCGGCATCTTTGTGCCGACCCAGCGCCCTTACCGCATCGGTGAAGAAGTCTTCCTCGTGCTGTCGCTGCTGGACCGTCCGCAGAAGTACCAAGTTGCCGGCAAGGTGGCTTGGATCACGCCCGTCGGCACGCCCAACAAGACACCGGGGATCGGTGTGCACCTGGGTGAAGACGAGCCGTGCCGCGTGCTGCGCCGCGTGGTTGAAGAGTTGCTGGGCAAGCAGATCAACTCGCAGCGCCCCACGCAAACGCTCTGATACTTTTCTGATGCAGCACGCGAAGTTGGTGCCGTAACCTTCTGATTATTTGATGTTTGTCGATTCCCACTGCCATATCAATTTCCCGGATCTCCGGGCGCGCCTGCCGGAGTTGCTGACCCGTATGCGCGAAAACCGCGTCACGCACGCGCTGTGCATTTCCGTCACGCTGGAAGACTTCCCGAGCGTGCTGGAGATCGCCGAGCAGGAGCCAAACGTGTACGCCACCGTGGGTGTGCACCCGGATGCCGAAGCAGACATTGAAGAAGGCACACGCATCGAAGAACCGACGCTGGAGCGCCTGCTGGCGCTGGCCGATCACCCGCGTGTGGTCGGCATCGGCGAGACCGGGCTCGATTACTACCGCCTGGGCGACCGCACCGTGGCCGACATGGAGTGGCAGCGCGATCGCTTCCGCACGCATATCCGTGCCTCCAAGCAGACCGGCAAGCCGCTGGTGATCCATACGCGCTCATCGGCGGACGACACGCTGGCCATCATGCGCGAAGAGGGCGCCGAGGCTGCGCGCGGCGTCATGCACTGCTTTACCGAAAGCTGGGACGTGGCCAAGGCCGCGCTGGACCTGGGGTTCTATATCTCGTTTTCGGGCATCGTCACGTTCAAGAACGCGGTGGACCTGCAGGAGACTGCCAAGAAGGTGCCGCTGGACCGCATGCTGATCGAGACCGATTCGCCGTACCTGGCGCCGGTGCCGTTCCGCGGCAAGACCAATGAGCCGGCTTACGTGCGGCACGTGGGCGAATTCCTCGCCACGCTGCGTGGCGAGCCGCTGGAGCGCATCGCCAGTGCGACCACCGAGAATTTCTTCCATCTATTCAACAAAATACCGCGATAAGTTGCGGTATCACTTGAAGCAAACCATGCGAAAAATCACACTGGCGGCCAGCTTGGCGATGGCGCTGTCGAGCGCCGCATTCGCCGCGCCGCAGGACGACCTGCGCGCTGCGGTGGAATACAACCGGCCGGTGCTGGTGCAGAAGTACGTTGCGCAGGGCGTGGACCCGAACCTGAACACGCGGGAAGGCAATCCGCTGCTGGTGGATGCGCTCAAGGACAAGAACATCGAGGTGGCCGAGGCGCTGATCCGCGCCAAGAACATCGACTTCGAGCGCACCAATGCCGCCGGCGAGAACGCCCTGATGATGGCGGCCTACCAGGGCCTGCTGCCGATGGTGAAGCTGATGGTGGAAACGTATGACGTGGAGGTCAACAAGACCGGCTGGACCGCGCTGCACTACGCCGCCACCAACGGGCATGATGACGTCGTCAAATACCTGCTCGACCACGCCGCCTACATCGATGCGGAAAGCCCCAACGCCACGACACCGCTGATGATGGCGGCCATGAGCGGCCACATCACCACGGTCAAGCTGCTGCTGGACGAGGGCGCGGACATGAACCTGCGCAACCAGCAGAAGATGGACGTGATCGACTTTGCCAAGCGATATCACCAGGACGAGATTGCGGCCGGGCTGGAGTCACGCCGACGCAAGCTGGCAGAGCAGGCGGGCAAGCCCGCGCCTGCGCTGGCACCCGCAGCGGCAGCGCAGCCTGCAAAGCCTGTGGTGCCCGACGCACCAACGCCGATGCCGGCTGCCAAACCGGCCGAGGCGGCACCGCGTAGCCAAGACGCGATCGGCACCCCCACCAACATGCTGTTCGACAGCAACCGCTAGGCACCGGCTGCATTGCGGCGGGGCACGATGCGCATCACGCCCACCGCGCCAGCCGCACCCCGGTGAACTGCCAGCGCTGGTGCGGATAGAAGAAGTTGCGATACGTCGCCCGCAGATGCCCCTCGGGCGACACGCATGACCCGCCGCGCAGCACCATCTGGCTGCACATGAACTTGGCGTTGTATTCGCCCACGGCGCCCTCGGCCGGCTGAAAGCCTGGGTAGGGGCCGTACGGGCTGGCGGTCCATTCCCACACGTCCCCGAACAGTTGACGCAAGCCACCGGCCTGCGCGATGCCGTGGTCAGGCAATGGCCTGAGCGCACCACGCTCGACAAAGTTGCCTTGCACTGGCGTGCCCTCGGCGGCGTGCTCCCATTCAGCCTCCGTGGGCAGGCGGGCGCCGGCCCAGCGGGCATAGGCATCGGCCTCATAAAAGCTGAGGTGCGTGACGGGCGCGTCCAGATCTACCGGCTGCAGACCGTGCAGCGACATCTGCTGCCAACCCGCCGCGCCATCTACGTCAGAGCGCCAGTAGAGCGGGGCGTCGATGCCATCGCGCTGCACCCAGGCCCAGCCATCGGATAGCCACAGCGTGGGCTGGCGATAGCCGCCGTCCTCCATGAAGGTGATCCACTCACGGTTGGTGACGGGGTGCGTCGCCAGTGCGTAGGGCTCCAGCCAGACGGTGTGGCGCGGGCCCTCGCAGTCGAACATGAAATCGGCGCTGGAATCGGTCTTGCCGATCTGCGCGGCGCCGCCCTGGAACTCGACCCAGCCTGGCTGTGCTCCGGTTGCGCGTACTGGCGCGGGGCGCGTCTGCGCGTAGGCCGGACACAGAGGATTCTGCGCGAACAGGTGCAGCAGATCGGTCAACAGCAGTTCTTGGTGCTGCTGCTCGTGATGCAGCCCGAGCGTAATCAGCCGGGCAAGCTCCGCTGATACACCTTCGGCCAGCAACCGCTGCATGGCCGCATCCACATGCGCGCGATAGGTGCGCACCGCATCGAGTGTGGGGCGCGTGAGCATGCCCCGGCGTGGGCGTGGGTGCCGTGCGCCGACGGTCTCGTAATACGAGTTGAACAGGTAGCGGTAGCGCGCATCCGGCGAGCGGTAACCCGGGACGTTGGGGCCAAGGACGAACTCCTCGAAGAACCACGTGGTATGGGCCAGGTGCCATTTGGCGGGGCTGGCGTCGTCCATCGACTGGACGGTGGCATCGGCGTCCGACAGCGGCGCAGCCAGGGCCAGGGACTGTGTCCGCACGGCGCTGTAGTGCTGCAAGAGGTCGGGCAGGGCCGGCAGGGTATTGGCGGGCACATCGAAGGCGGGCGATACACGCATGGCGTCTTCAGTCTCCAGGCTGGCGTCAAGAGCGGGCGGTCAGAACGGCAGAGCAGCAAGCGAGCCATGCTGCAGAGCGCACGCTGGCGCGCCACGTTCACCCGCGCACGTCTTGGTTTCATAGAAGCATATGCGAGCTTTGTAACTTTGCTATGTGCAACAGTCGGCATGCTGCGTTGCACGAATGGTCGCAGTGCAGCATCGCTTGTCATGAAACAGTCACTCCGGTCGCCTACGATGTAAACGTTTACAAATTCAAACGAGGGCGCCGTGGCAAGCAGCATCAAGGACGTGGCAACGCGGGCGGGCATCTCCATCGCCACTGTGTCGCGTGCCGTCAATACGCCGGAGCGTGTGAGCGCTGAGACGCTCGCCCGCGTGCAGGCCGCCATGGATGCGCTGCAGTACCGCCCCAATGCATTGGGCCGCCAACTGCGCGCGATGCATACGGGGCTGCTGGGCGTGGTGCTGCCCTCGCTGGCCAACCCGGTGTTTGCTGAGTGCATGCAGGGCATTGAAGACGCGGCGTCCATCACGGGCCAGCGCGTCATGCTCATGACCACCGCTTACGACCTCGAGCGTGAAGCCCGTGCCATCGAGACCCTGCTGGAGCAGCGCGTCGACGGCCTGGTCCTGACGGTGGCCGATGCCGCCGCCAACCCCCATCTCGATCGGCTGGACGCCGAGCACGTGCCGTACGTGCTGGTCTACAACGACACCGTCGGCCAGCCGCGCATTCCCGCACGCTGCTGCGTCACCGTCGACAACCGGGCCGCCGCGCGCGATGCCATCCGTGCGCTGCTGGCGCAGGGCCACAAGCAGATCCGCATGCTGACCGGCACGCTGTCGGCATCGGACCGTGCCGCGCTACGCCACGACGGCTACCGCGAGGCATTGGAAGCCGCCGGCATTGCCCCGCAGCCGCCGGTGGAAATCGACTTCAACGCCGATGCCATGCTGCCCACCGAACTGGCCCGTCTGCTGGCGCCACCGCGCCCGACCGCCATTTTCTGCAGCAACGACCGCCTGGCATTGCTCACGATCCGCTCGCTGCGCGAGATGGGCCTGCGCGTGCCGGAAGACGTAAGCGTGATCGGCTTTGACGGCCTGGCGATGGGGCAGTGGCTCATGCCCACGCTTGCCACGGTGGCGCAACCGCATCGCCAGATTGGCGCGGATGCCGCCCAGGCGCTGGCCCGCCGCATCGCAGGCGAGGTCGTGCCATCGATCACGCTGCCGCATCGCCTGCTGCATGGCGGCACGCTGGCCAGAGCGCCGGCCGTGCCCGCATCGCTTTCCGTTGTGCCTTCTTCCCTCACGTCTGATACGCAAGGAGCGTCTCGATGAAACGTCTCGTTCAATGGCTGCGCG